>CXWL01005050.1_pt1 | contig 22843 bp, 19 predicted proteins | sample 590931 | NCBI WGS metagenome assembly CXWL01 (sample SAMEA3498368, study PRJEB10139) | groundwater metagenome | biome: water well; material: biofilm material | place: Germany | collected 2015-04-27
GCCGGTCCCCGATCAGAACGGTCGGCGCATCGATGCCTTCAAATTCTGAAAGGTCGCCGCTGCGGATGTTATCGCGAACAATGGGAAGCGCTTCGATGTCGGCGCGGGTTAGCCCGCGCACCAGAACGCCGGCCGCGCGCCCATCGACGGTGGCGAGCGCTTGGGCATTGATAATAGGGGTCACCCTGGTCACGCCCGGCGCGCTCCGCGCGCGTTCCGCCAGAAGATCGATCTGCTCTCGCGGCATGGATTGAACGTCCACAAACACGTGGCCATCAACGCCAAGGATTCGCGAGAGCAAAGTCTCGCGAAATCCGTTCATCACCGACATGGTGATGATCAGAGCCATCACCGCGAGCGCGATGGCGATCACCGAAATCACCGAAATCAGCGCAACGCCGCCGTGCTGGCGCTTGGCGCGCAGATAGCGGCCCGCGAGCATGCGCTCGAACAGGCCGAAAGGTTGAGAATTTCCGCTCATGCTAGCGCCAATTCTTGGACCGCCGGCGTCCCCGCCGGCATCTGTGTTTCAGCTCGCCCGGGCCTGGGTATTGGCGGGCGCCGTATGCCGGCGAGGACGCCGGCGGTCCAAGAAGGTATTTCAGCCCAATTCATCAATACGCTCTCGCGATCAGGATTTCTTCCACCGCTTGCGCGCCGGTGAAGATGCACATGCCGAACGATGCCGGCTGCGCAAGCGGGGCGTTGCGGATGGTGAGCTTCAGCGCCTTGAGCCGGTCGCCGACCTCCTCCAGGGCGGCCCCCGTGGGTTTCGCCCATTGCACCCGCGCCCAACCTTTGAATTCCGCACCCTCGTCCGCGCCATAATACGCGGCGACGTCCTCGAACGTCTTGAGGTCGGCGCGGATTGCGCCATCCATCCGCGCCTTGGCTTCCTGAAACAGCGCGCGCTGCATTTGCTCGAGCAGCATCGGCGCCTCCCGCACGAATTCGGCGCGCGCCAATGTGTGGGTTTTGATCTTATCGCCCTCGCGCAGCGCATTGCGGATCAGATAGCTCACCTGCCCGCCGGCCGCGTCGCGCGGCCCGATCTCGCAAATCAAAGGCGCGCCACGGCGAACCCAGTCCCAACGCTTGTCGGCGGGGCGAGCATCCTTCATGTCCACAAATGCTCGCACCGGCGCGCCGAGGGCGCTGGTCGCGCTGAGCTCCGCGCAAAGTGACGCGCAATACTCCAGAAGCTGCGTATCCTCCGGCTTCCCACGCAGCATCGGCACGATAACGATCTGGCGCGGCGCGATGGTCGGCGGCGTGCGCAGGCCGTCATCGTCGCCATGGGTCATGATCACGCCGCCGATCAGCCGGGTAGAAACACCCCACGACGTGGTGTGCGCTAGTGTTTGTCCGCCTTCCTTGTCTTGGTAGCGGATGTTCTGCGCCTCGGCGAAATGGGTGCCGAGATAATGCGAGGTGCCCGCCTGCAGCGCTTTTCCGTCCTGCATCATCGCTTCAATCGAGTAGGTGCGTTCCGCGCCCGGGAAGCGTTCGTTCTCAGGCTTCTCGCCAGCGATTACCGGCATAGCCAGAAAATCCTCCGAGACGCTGCGATAAATTTCGAGCGCCAGCATGGTCTCCGCCATCGCGTCGGCCTCATCGACGTGGGCGGTATGGCCCTCCTGCCAAAGAAACTCCGCGGTGCGCAGAAACATCCGCGTGCGCATCTCCCAGCGCATCACGTTAGCCCATTGGTTGAGCTTGAGCGGCAGGTCGCGGTACGATTTGATCCAGCGGCTGAACGCGTCGCCGATGATGGTCTCCGAGGTCGGGCGGATGATGAGCGGCTCCGCCAGCTCGGCCTCTGGGTCAGGCTTCATCACGCCGTCGAAGGCCTTTAGCCGATGGTGGGTCACCACCGCCATTTCCTTGGCGAAGCCCTCGACGTGCTCGGCCTCCTTGGCGATGAAACTCATCGGGATGAGCAACGGGAAATAGTAATTCTCATGCCCGCTGGCTTTGATGCGCGCATCAAGTTCGCCCTGCAGGCGCTCCCAAATCCCCATGCCCCACGGCTTGATGATCATGCAGCCGCGCGTGGGCGACAATTCCGCGAGGTCAGCCTCACGCACCACCGCCTGGTACCATTCGGGAAAATCCTCGGCGCGCGTAACCTTGAGCGCATGCATGAGCGGAAACGTCCTTTCTTCAGGGCTGGATAGAGTAAGCCGGCGCGGCGGGCAACGCGCCCGGCTCAGCCGCGCATGCGGAAAATATCGACCGAGATCGCCCAAGCGACCCCCAGCCACAGAACAGCCGCAATGCCGGTCGCGATCAACGCTTTCAGGCCAAGATTGGGGACGCGAGGCGCGCCGCGTTCCACCCCGGGTGCGGCCGCCTCATCGGCCTCGTGCAGGCTCTGTGCGCCCATGGGCAGCACCATAAAAAACGAGAGCCACCAGAGTATGAAATAAATCGCGGCGCCCATGAACGGATTCATGGGTGGGCGCCTTTAGGGGATTCCATCAGTTCGACCAATACGCCGTCGGAATTTTTTGGGTGAACAAAGATGATCGGCGTTCCGTGTGCGCCAATACGAGGCTCGTTCAACACCGTTGCGCCCTTGCGCACCATTTCGTCGCGGGCGGCGTAGATGTCGGCGACCTCGAAGCACACATGGTGTTGGCCGCCTTTGGGGTTGCGCTCCAGGAATTTCACGATGGGGGCATCATCGCCCAAAGGCTCAATCAGCTCGATCTGGCTATTGGGCAAATTGACGAAGGCGAAACGCACGCCCTGCGCCGCCAACTCACGCGTCTCCGTGATCGCGCTATCGCTCACGCCATAGAGATCGCGATAAGTCGCCTTCGCCGCCTCGATTGAGGGCACAGCGATTCCGACATGATTGAGCCTGCCGATCATCACCCTTCCTTTCTGGAATACCTAAACCCGCAGCACACTGACATCGACCAGCGGCCGCTTGCCCCAGAGCCGCTCAGCCGCTTTGCGTACGCCCCGCACGATCGCGGCCTCCACCGCCTCGTCGCCTTGCCGTTCCTCCAGCCCCAAACGTCCGAACGCGGCCTCAGCAGCACTCGCGAGCTCATCGAGAGCATCATCCAGCCGATCCGCGTCGCTCATAGAAAGCCCTCGCAGCGAGACGTTGGGACCGGCTACGATCGTACTCTTCTTGTCGCCCACTACGAGCGATACATTGATGGCCCCCTCAGCGCCCAATCGCTTACGATCGCGCAGAACCTCATCCTCGGCTTCGATCATCACGCCGCCATCGACGTAAAGACGCCCCGCAGGAACTTCATCGATCAAAGCAGCCGGCCCCGGCGCCAACCGGATGAGATCGCCATTGTTGGGGGCGATTGCTTCAGCAACCTGGAGTTCCTTGGCGAGCTTGACGTGCTCCAAGATGTGCCGGCGCTCGCCGTGAACCGGCACAGCGATGCGCGGGCGCGCCCATTGGTACATCTGCTTCAGTTCATCGCGCGCTGGATGGCCGGAGACGTGCACAGGCGCGTCATCGGCGGTGATCAGCTCCACGCCGCGGGAAAGGAACGCATTGTAAAGCCCGTGGATCGCCATCTCATTGCCCGGGATGACGCGCGACGAGAATATCACGGTGTCGCCTGCATGAAGCGAGACATTGCGAAACTCGCCGCGGGCGATGCGTGAAAGCGCCGCGCGCGCTTCACCTTGGCTTCCGGTGCAAAGATAAAGCACCTTGTCCGGCGCCAAATTGGCGGCCTCGTCCTCGGCGATAATTGCCGGCGCGTCCGCAAGCAGCCCCACGCTCTTAGCGGCGCCGACGATGCGGTGCATGGAGCGGCCGACCAGGCACGGCTTGCGCCCGCACGCGCGGGCTGCGTAAAGCGCCGACTCCACCCGCGCGACATTGGAGGCGAACGCCGTCACCGCCACGCGCCCAGTGCAGCCGGCGACAACTTTGGCCAATTTCTCTCGTACGTCGGACTCTGAACCCGAAGTCCCCTCCACGAAAACGTTGGTAGAATCGCACACCATGGCGAGGATACCCTCCTCGGCCATGGCTTTGAGCGTCGTCTCGTCGGTAACCTCGCCGATCATGGGCGCAGGATCGATCTTCCAATCGCCAGTGTGCCACACCATGCCCAACGGGGTGCGAATGGCGAGCCCATTGGGCTCGGGGATCGAGTGCGTGAGCGTTACAAATTCAATATCGAACGGCCCGAGCGTAAGCTTTCCCTTAAGTGGAATTACAGTGAGCGGCACGCGCTCAAGCAAATTGCGCTCCTTCAGTTTTTCCCGCACCAACGCAGCCGTGAATGGCGTCGCGTACACTGGCGCCTTCAAATCCGGCCAAAGCCACGCCAACGCGCCGATGTGATCTTCATGCGCATGCGTCAGCACGATACCGAGGATATTGTCGCGTTCTTCAACGAGAAACGCGGGATCGGGAAGAATGAGATCGATCCCGGGCGTTGAATCTTCGCGCCCGAAGGTGACGCCGATATCGACGATGATCCATTGCCGGGCGTCGGGGGGACCAAAGCCGTAAGCGTTCAGATTCATCCCGATTTCGCCGGACCCGCCCAGGGGCAGGAACACAAGCTCGTCTTCGCTTCTGGGCTTTTTCAAAGCATGCCGCCATTGCGCTTGAATATCTCAAGCAAGCCGCGCGACGTGAGGTCCTGATCGAAATGATCGATGGCGGGAAACGCGCCCTCAAAGATCGCCGCGACGCCGCCTGTGGCGATGGTTTGCATCGGCTTGCCGTACTCGGCGCGGATGCGACGGCAGAGTCCCTCGATCATTTCAATTGAGCCCCAATAAATTCCAGATTGCATAGCACTCACAGTGTCCTTGCCGATGACGCGGCCAGGATCGCGAATTTCCACGCGCGGCAGGCGCGCTGCCGCGTCGTGCAGCGCCTGCAGCGAGAGATTGATGCCGGGCATGATGATGCCGCCCTCGAATGCGCCGTCCGCACCGACGATGTCGAACGTGGTTGCGGTGCCGCTGTCGATCACGATGGCAGGGCCGCCATATTCGACAAACGCGCCGACAGCGTTGACGAGGCGATCGGCGCCGGCCTCGCTTGGCTTGTCGATGCGCACCTCTATGCCAAGCTGTACGCCCGCTTCGCCAACCACCATTGGCTCAGCGCCGACATAACGGCGCGACAAGTTGCGTAGGTTGAACAGAGCCTGCGGCACCACAGTGGAGATGATGCAAGCTTTGATTTCGGCGAAACTGAAACCGCCAAGCTCCATCAATTGCGCCAGCCACGGCGCATATTCGTCGGCGGTCCTGCTCGCGTCTGTGCTGGCGCGCCATTGCGCGCGCCAGCCGGCCCCGTCGTGCACGGCGAATTTTGTGTTGGTGTTGCCGACATCGATGGCCAGGAGCATTTGGATTACGCCACGTTTGCAATGAGTACGTCGCCAGCGGCGATCAGCCTTCGCCCGCTTGCCGTGTCGAGTTCCAGCTCCCCACGCGGCGAAAGCCCGGCGATGGCGCCCTCGATCGCCTCCGCCCCCTGAAGGACACGCGCCGCGCCGCCAAGCCCGTGCGCTCGCGCAAGCCACGCACGCCGCAACGGTTCGAACCCCTCATGGTCCAGCCGATCCGCCCATGTTTCGAGTCGAGGCCTCAGGCCGGCGAAAAATACACTGGCCGATGGCAGTTCGGCGCCGCGCGGCAATTTCTCCCGCACAGAGGTCGTAGCTTGATCCAGAGCGCGTGGCGCGACCGCTACATTGACGCCCAATCCCAATGCCGCCCAAATCCGACCATCAGGGCCAGACCCGTTGTCAATCAGGATGCCGGCCGCTTTCGCCCCGCCGATCAACACGTCGTTGGGCCATTTTAGCGCGACACCGGCAACACCAAATGCATCCATGGTCTCAGCGATAGCTATGCCGGCGGCAAAACCTAACAACGCAACCTCCGCTGGCGGGCGCGCGGTCTCGAAAAGATAGGTGGCGAAAAGATTGCCTTCGAACGAAACCCAGGCGCGCCCGCGGCGTCCGCGCCCCGCACTCTGCTGGTTCGCTAAAAGCCAAACCGGTCCATACGCGCCTCCTTCGGCGCGGCGTCGCGCCTCCAGATTGGTGGAGTCTATTTCCTCAAAAACTTCAACCGACGCCCCAGCGTCTATCATCGCGTCTCTCAGAAATTCATCCGCACGGCTGCCTCAGCCCAGTTCTGCACCGAACCAAGCGCCAACACCAGTACAGGGAAGGTCAGCGCCGCGCCGGCGACAGCTGTGGCCGCGATCGTGAAGGAAGCCGGCTCAAAGCGCGCCGCCGGCGCGCTAAACCACACCGACGACAACAGCCGGAGATAATAGGCCGCCGCCACAACAGCGGCGACGCCGCCCAGTACGGCAAGCCAAACCAATTCCGCGTCCACCGCAGCGCGGAACACCAGGAACTTGCCCAGAAAGCCGGCGAATGGCGGTATCCCCGCGATCGAGAATAGAAGCATCGTCAGAAGCGCCGCCATCCACGGCCGGGTTTGGGCGAGGCCGGCCAAGTCAGCCACCGTCTCCGCCGGCGCGCCATTGCGGCGCATCGCTAAGATGAGGGCGAAAATGCCGATATTCGCAGGCAGATAAAACGCCAGATAGATCAACGCCGAAACCGGGCCCTCCGCCACGCCGCTGGCGAGGCCCATGAGCGCAAACCCCATATTGCCGATCGACGAATACGCCATCAGCCGCTTCAGATTGGTCTGCAGCAGCGCGCCGACCGCCCCCCACACCATCGAGATCGCCGACAGCGCCACCACCACCTGTCGCCATTGCGGCTCGAAGCTCGCGAACGGTTCATAGAGAACGCGCGCCATCAGTATGACGGCCGCCACCTTTGGCGCTGCCGCGAAGAATGCCGTCACCGGTGTGGGCGCGCCTTCATAGACGTCCGGCGTCCACATGTGGAACGGCGCCGCCGACATCTTAAAGCCAAGCGCACAAAGCATGAGCACCAGGCCGAACAACAAGCCGACGCCCCCGCCCTCGGCGGCGGCAGATGCAATCGCATCAAAGTGGATCGCCCCGGTAAAGCCGTAGACGAATGACGCGCCGAACAATAGCAGGCCGGATGAGATGGCGCTCAGCACGAAATATTTGAGCCCCGCCTCCGAAGAAAGCGCATCGTCGCGCCGCCACGCCGCCAGCACATAAGCGCACAAGCTCTGCAATTCGACGCCGACGTAAAGGCTGATCAAATCCTGCGCCGAGACCATCACGAACATCCCGAGCGCGGCGAGCGTCAGCATAATCGGGAATTCGAAACGCGGGTCCTTGTCGCGTGCAAAATGATCGGCGCCAAGCGCAAGCGCCGCGGCGGCGGAGAGACCGATCAGGACTTTTGCAAACACGCCTAGCCCATCGATCACCATGGCGCCCTGCAGCACGCGCACCGGCGCAACGGGAGCGTCTATGACCGCCAACAAGCCCGCCCCGGCCAACGCCGCGACTCCCAACGCCGACAACAAGCCAAACAAACGGTCCCCGCCCCATGCGCCGATTAGCACGCCGACCAAAGCAAAGCCGGCAAGCAGCAATTCGGGCCGCACATGCGGCAAGCTCGCCACGAGATCTTGCATCGGCTGCATCACGGCGCGCCTCCGGTAAAGGCTGTCGCCACCGCGCGTGCGGATGCGTCGGTGAAGTTCAATACCAGGCCTGGCGCCAGACCCATAATCAGAGTGGCGAGCACGAGTGGAACGAAAGTCGCCCATTCGCGCGCATCCATGTCAACGATGCCCTCAAGCTTTGGGTTCTCCACGACGCCGAGCGTCACTTTGCGATAGAGGGTCAACGCATATGCGGCAGAAAAGATGACGCCGAGGCAGGCGCCGGCCGCCGCCCATACATTCACCTGGAAGGCGCCGACCATCGTGAGAATTTCGCCGGGAAAGCCAGACGTACCAGGCAGCCCAACATTGCCCATGGTGAACAAAAGGAACACCGCCGCATAGACCGGCATCCGATTCACCAGTCCTCCATAGAACGCGATCTCGCGCGTATGCATTCGGTCGTAAACGACGCCAACGCAGAGGAAGAGCGCTCCAGAGATAATACCATGCGAGAGCATCTGAAAGATCGCGCCCTGCACGCCCTGCATCGTGCCAGAGAAAATCCCGAGCGTCACAAATCCCATATGCGCCACCGACGAGTACGCAATCAGCTTCTTCATGTCGAGCTGGCGGAACGCCACCAGCGACGCCCAAACGATCGCCACCACGGACAATGCAAACATCATCGGCGTGAACAGATGCGAGGCGTCCGGGAACATCGGCAGCGAGAACCGCAGAAAGCCATACCCCCCCATCTTCAACAGCACCGCCGCAAGCACCACCGAGGCCGCCGTCGGCGCCTCGACGTGCGCGTCAGGCAACCACGTATGCACCGGCCACATGGGCAACTTCACCGCGAACGAGGCGAAGAAGGCCAACCAAAGCCAAGTCTGCATCTGCGGGTCGAACCCAGGCCCGCGCGCGAACGCGGTCAGCGCTTCGATGTTACTGGTTCCCGCCGTCGCGATCATCGCGATGATCGCCACCAGCATCAGGATCGAACCCAATAATGTGTAGAGGAAAAACTTGAATGCGGCGTAGACACGCCGCGCACCGCCCCACACCCCGATCAATATGAACATCGGGATGAGGCCAGCTTCGAAGAAGAAATAGAAGAGCACGATGTCCTGCGCGCAGAACACGCCGATCATCAATGTCTCGAGAATGAGAAACAGGACCATATAGCTGGCGACCTGCTTCTCGATGCTCCAACTCGCCAGGATGCACAGCGGCGTCAGAAAGGTTGTCAGCAGGATCAGCGACATAGCCAATCCGTCAACGCCCAAACGATAGGCCAAGCCGAACGCCCAAGGCGTATTCTCCACCATTTGGTAGCCTGGGTTCGTCGGATCAAACACCGCGAAAGCCAACAGCGAGGCCGCGAACGTCACAATCGTGAAAATCAGGGTGATGAAGCGCACGCCTCGGTCAAAGCCAGGGTTCTCGCCCGGAAGCGTGGCGCGCGCGGCAAGCACAAGCAGCGCCCCGGCCGCGGGCAGGAACGTCACGATCGAAAGGAGCGGCCAATCGCGCAGGAATTCCCGCAGGCCGACGACGATGTCCGCCCAATTCATCGCCCGCCTCCGATGCCGGCGAAGATCGCATAGGCGCCGAAGCCGACCGCGGCGATCAGCATGATGAAGCTGTAATGATAGACATAGCCCGATTGCAGTTTGCGGACCATGCGCGAGAAGAAGCGGGACGAGCTCGCAACGCCATCAGGGCCCAATCCGTCGATTATCTTCTGGTCGCCCACTTTCCAGAACAAGTCGCCGACCGCGCGCGCTCCTTTGACGAAGATAAAGTCGTAAATCTCGTCAAAGAACCACTTATTGTAGAGGAACGAATGCGCCGGGCCGCCGGCGAGGCGACGCGGGACTTTAGGATTCCAGAGGTAAAACACAACTGCGCCGAAGAAGCCGATCAACGTGACCGTGAGCGGCGCCCAAATCACCCAGGCCGGAAATTCATGGTGCTCGCCATGCGCAAAAGGAATTGCGTGACGCCAGAAATCGTTGGCGCCACCCAAAAAATATGGCGCGAAGACAACGCCCGCAAATGCCGCTCCAATAGCCAGCACAACCAGCGGGCCGAGCATGACCCATGGCGATTCATGCGCAGGCGCCGCGCCATCGGCGGGCTTTTCGTGGGCATGCTCCCCCTCGTGCGCATGGTCAGCGTGATGTGCATGCGGGTTGGGCCGAAACACGCCCTCGAAAGTCATGAAGGCGAGACGCCAGGAATAGAAACTCGTGAGCAGCGCGGCCGTGATCCCGCACCAGAAGGCAAATTGCGCGCCGATGCCGTGGGCGCCGTAAGCCGCCTCGATAATCGCGTCTTTTGAATAGAACCCGGCGAAGCCGCCAAGGCCTGGGATTCCAAAACCGATCAACGCCAGCGTCCCGATCGTCATCATCGCCCAGGTGATCGGCATCGGCTTTCGCACGCCGCCCATGTAGCGCATGTCCTGCTCGTGGTGCAGGCCGTGGATCACCGAACCTGCCCCGAGGAATAGCAACGCTTTGAAGAAGGCATGGGTGAAAAGGTGAAACATCGCCGCGTTATAGGCGCCCACGCCAGCGGCGAAGAACATGTAGCCGAGCTGGGAACAGGTAGAATAGGCAACCACGCGCTTGATGTCGTTTTGAGCAAGACCGACGGTCGCCGCAAACAAGGCCGTCGTCGCCCCGATCACGGTGACGAACCCCGCAGCATAAGGCGCCATTTCATAGAGCGATCCGCAACGGCACACCATGAAAACGCCTGCCGTCACCATGGTGGCCGCATGGATCAAGGCAGAAACCGGCGTCGGTCCTTCCATCGCGTCAGGCAACCACACGTGCAGAAAGAATTGCGCGCTCTTGCCCATCGCGCCGATGAACAGGAGGAACGCCACCAATTCCACAGCTCTCGTCTCGAACCCGCCGGCGCTGAACATCAAGTCTGGCTGCGCCGCAGCGGCCGCAAAGAGCTCATCGTATTGGATGGTGCCATAGAAGAAGAACGCCGCCATGATCCCAAGCGCGAAGCCGAAATCACCCACCCGGTTGGTAATGAACGCTTTGATCGCCGCATCGTTGGCGCTGCGCTTGTGATACCAGAACCCGATCAGCAGATACGACGCTACGCCTACGCCTTCCCAACCGAAGAAGAGCTGCAGGAGATCGTTGGCGGTCACCAGCGCAAGCATCGCGAAGGTGAAGAACGAGAGATAAGAGAAGAAGCGCGCTCGGTGAGGGTCCTCGGCCATATAGCCGATGGAATAGACGTGCACGAGGAAGCTGACCGTGTTCACGACCACAAGCATGATCGCCGAGAGCGTGTCGATGCGCACGCTCCAGGTCGATGAGAACCCAGCTACGTCGATGAAGTCGAAGAGTTCAATGACATGCTTCTCGCCGTCGCCCCAGACGAAACTTGCGAAAATCGGGATCGAGAGCGCCAGCGATAGGCCCACTGAGCCGGTTGTGATCGCCATCGCCAGACGGTCGCCGATCTGCTTTTGCAGCAGCCCCGCGAAAACGGCCGCAAACAGGGGGCCGAGGACGATGAGGATTTCAGGTGAAAACGCCACCAGCTCAACCCCTCATCTGACTGATGTCTTCAACGGCGATACCGCCGCGATTGCGGAAATAGGTGACGAGGATCGCCAACCCTACCGCGGCCTCCGCAGCCGCCACGGTCAACACCAACATCGCGAAAACTTGACCTTGGATGTTTTGTAGGTGAGCGGAAAACGCCACTAAATTGATGTTGACCGCCAGCAGTACGAGTTCGATCGACATCAAAATGATGATGACGTTCTTCCGGTTCACGAAAATGCCGAACACGCCGATCGTGAACAGGGCGGCGGCGACGACGAGGTAGTGGGTAAGCGTTATCGCCATCAGCCGAGCCCCTGTCCTGGGCGGATGTCTTTCAGCTCCACGCCTTCCGAACGCTTGCGCCCCACTTGGGCGGCGATGTCCTGTCTTCGCACGCCGGGACGGTGGCGCAGGGTCAGCACAATTGCGCCGATCATGGCCACGAAGAGGATCAGTCCCGCCAACTGAAACACGAGCAAGTATTCTGTGTAGAGAACGCGCCCTATGGCCTCTGCATTGGTGACCCCGCCTTCTCCTGCAGGCGCAAGCGCGATCGGGGCGCCGTCAGCAGAGGTCGCGGCATAGGCGACCAGCGCAAGCTCGGCGAACAGCGCGCCCGCCACGACGAGCCCCGCCGGAAGATATGAGAGGAAGCCCTGCCGCAGCTCTGCAAAGTCGACGTCGAGCATCATCACGACGAACAGAAACAAAACCGCGACCGCTCCTACATAGACGACCACCAGCAGCATCGCCAGGAACTCTGCGCCCAGCAGCACAAACAGCCCTGCCGCGTTGAAGAACGCCAAAATGAGGAACAACACAGCGTGCACGGGATTGCGCACGCTGATTACCGCAAACGCCGACGCGATCGTCATCGCGGCCAGAACATAGAAGGCGACAGCCGCCAGCATCCTCTTCCCCTTTACGTCGCCCTCAACGATAAGGCGCGTCCAGCTCCAGATTCTTCGCGATCTCCTGCTCCCAGCGGTCGCCGTTTGCGAGCAGACGTTCCTTGTCGTAGTACAATTCCTCGCGGGTCTCGGCGGCGAATTCGAAATTCGGCCCCTCGACAATCGCATCCACCGGGCACGCCTCTTGGCAGAAGCCGCAATAGATGCACTTGACCATATCGATGTCGTAGCGCGTGGTGCGGCGCGAACCGTCGGCGCGCTCTTCAGCCTCGATGGTGATGGCCTGCGCCGGGCAGATCGCCTCGCACAATTTACAGGCGATGCAGCGCTCTTCGCCGTTCGGGTAGCGCCGCAGCGCGTGCTCGCCGCGGAAGCGCGGAGAGAGAGGCCCCTTCTCGAACGGATAATTCACCGTCGCCTTGCGGCGGAAAAAATATTTCATGCCGAGCGCAAAGCCGCCCAGCATATCGAGCATCATGGCGCCCTTGGCGGCCTGAAGGATGCGGCGCATTGCTAGCCTCCCGCCAACGCCGCGCTTGCGGGCGGCGCCAAGAAGGTGACGTAATAGCCGATGGCGGCGACGGCCACGAGCGAGGTAGGTAGAAAAATCTTCCACCCCAGCCGCATCAACTGGTCATAGCGATAACGCGGCACGATCGCCTTCACCATCGCGAACAAGAAGAAGACGAACCAAATCTTGCCATAAAGAATGACAAAGCCGAGCCAGGGATCGTCGACCGCTCCCCATGGCAGGTGCCATCCGCCCAGGAACATGATGCTCGTCATCGCGCACATCAGCACGATGTTCAGATATTCCCCGATCATGAATAGCAAATAAGGCGTGGAGGAATATTCCACCTGGTAGCCCGCCACCAATTCAGACTCTGCTTCCGGCAGATCGAACGGCGGGCGGTTGGTCTCGGCCAGCGCCGAGACGAAGAAGACCACCAGCATGGCGTACATGGTGATCCCGACAAGAAGATTGTCAGGAAATTCGGCAAAATTGAGCAGCCGGAACCCGTGCCACATCCAGATTCCGTCGCGCTGGTTCTCGACGATGTCGCCAAGATTGAGCGAGCCCACCAGCAACAGCACCGTGATGATCACGAAGCCAATCGAAACTTCGTAGCTCACCATTTGCGCCGCCGAACGAAGGCCGCCAAGGAACGGATACTTGGAGTTCGAAGCCCAGCCGCCGATAATAATGCCGTAGACGCCAAGCGACGATATCGCAAACAGGTAGAGGATGCCGACATTGAGGTCGGCGATCACGACGCCGCTGGACCAGGGGATGACCGCCCAGCCGACAAAGGCGAGCACGAACGTGATCAACGGCGCCAGGATGAAAACCGTCTTGTTTGCGCCTGCGGGGATCACGATCTCTTTGAAGACAAATTTGAAAAAATCGGCGAACGATTGCAGCAGCCCGAACGGACCAACGACGTTCGGTCCTTTCCGAAGCTGCACCGCCGCCCAGACTTTGCGGTCAAACAACAGGATAAACGCCAAGGTCAGCAAAAGCAGGATCACGATGCCGAGCACCTGGCCCGTCTTCATCAGGCCCCACTCGAACTCGACCGGCCAGTCGAACCCGGGAATGTAATCGCGAGCGGGGTTCATTCGGCCGCCACCTTGTGCGCGCTCGATCTCAAGCGCGAACACTCCGCCATCGTCTTCGAGGCGCGGGCGATCGGATTGGTGAGGTAGAAATCCGCGATCGGACACCGGAACGGCTCAGACAGTAATTGCCCTTCGGCGCCAATCTGCGATGGTTCGAAATCGCCGCCAGCCGCGCCCGGAGCGTAATCCACGTGGCCGAAGGTCGGGTGATCGGCGATCATCTTCGCGCGCAGCTGATCGAGCGAGTCATAGGGCAGCGTCTTGCCCATTACAGCGGAGAGTGCGCGCAGGATGCTCCAATCTTCCTTGGCGTCGCCCTTCGGGAAGGTAGCGCGACGTCCGAACTGCACCCGGCCCTCGGTGTTGACCCAAGTGGCGTCCTTCTCGGAATAGGCCGCGCCGGGTAAAATAATGTCAGCCCGGTGCCCGCCCGCATCGCCATGTGTGCCTAGATAGATGACCGTCCCCGCCTTGGGCAGCGCTGCTTCGTCCACGCCGAGCAGGAAGAGCGCATCCATGCCGCCCTTCAGCATCTCCTCGGCGTTCTTGCCGCCGTGGCCGGGTAAGAAGCCCAGGTCAAGACCGCCGACGCGCGCCGCAGCAACGTGCAGCACATTGAAACCGTTCCAGCCATCCTTGACCACGCCAAGTTGCGTTGCGAGCTTGCCGGCGGCGCGCAACACTGCGGCGCCATCGGCGCGCGTCAGCGCACCCTGGCCGACTATAATCATGGGCCGCTGCGCGTTCTTCATTACATCGCCAAACGCGCCTAATTGGTTCAGAGACTGCGCCCCGGCGCCTATGTGCACAGCGCGGTAGGTGAGATCGGCGGGCTCGCCAATCACCCCCACTTCAGCGCCGCGCAGCCACGCCTTGCGGATGCGTGCATTAAGCACCGGCGCTTCCAGGCGCGGATTGCTCCCGATCAGTAGGATCGCATCGGCTTCATCGATGCCGGCTATGGTGGAATTGAACAAATAGGATTGCCTGGCGCCACCCAATTTCGCGCCATCGGGCCTACAATCCGTATTGGGCGAACCTAATGAGCGGAAGAGATCGAGCGTCGCTTTCATGCTCTCAGCGCAGGCGAGATCGCCGGCGATGGCGCCGATCCTCTTCGCGTCGCCGGAAAGCGCCTTGGCCACAGCCGCCAGCGCTTCATCCCAGGACGCCGCGCGCAAGGCGCCGTTCTCGCGAACGTACGGCCGGTCGAGCCGCTGCCGCGAAAGCCCGTCTTCGGCGTAGCGGGTTTTGTCAGAAATCCACTCTTCGTTCACGCCTTCGTTGACCCGGGGCAATATCCGCAACACCGCGTCGCCGCGCGCGTCGATGCGAATATTGGCCCCCAGCGCGTCCATCACATCCACGGATTCCGTCTTGGTAAGCTCCCAGGGACGAGCGTTGAATGCATACGGCTTGGACGTAAGCGCGCCCACGGGGCAGAGATCGATGACGTTGGCTGAAAGCTCGCTTGTGAGCGCAGCTTCCAGGTAAGTCGTGATTTCCATGTCCTCGCCGCGGCCGGTGGCGCCAAGCTCGGGCACGCCTGCTACCTCGGTGGCGAAGCGGACACAGCGCGTGCACTGGATGCAGCGCGTCATCACGGTCTTGACCAGCGGGCCCATGTACTTTTCTTCGACCGCGCGCTTGTTTTCATCGAAGCGCGTGCCGCCGCGGCCGTAGGCGACCGATTGGTCCTGCAGATCGCACTCCCCGCCCTGGTCGCAGATCGGGCAATCCAGCGGATGGTTGATCAGAAGGAATTCCATCACCCCCTGTCGCGCCTTCGTCACCGCGGGGGATTTAGTCACCAATTCGTTGGGCAGGTTGTCGCGCGGCGGCGGCAAATCCTTCACCTGTTGCGCGCAGGAAGCGACCGGCTTCGGCCCTGGCTTGCCGCCGACCTTCACCTCGATCAGGCACATCCGGCAATTGCCGGCGATCGAGAGCCGCTCGTGGTAGCAAAAGCGCGGAATCTCGGCGCCGGCGGCTTCGCACGCCTGCAGCAGAGTATAGTCCGGGGGAACGTCGACCTCAGCGCCGTCGACGAGAATCTTCGTCATGGAAAGTTCCGCTTTGGACCGCTTCCCGGAAAAGTGTACGCGGTTTTCCGACCAGGAAGCGGTCAACTTTTGAACACCGCGCATGGACGATTTATTGCGTCGCCGCAAGAGGGCGGAAAGGCGCGGGTGACGGGGGCGAGACGCTGATGCGTAGGCGGAACAAACTGGGAAAATCTGGCGGGCACGCCCCGCGCTTTCGCGAGTGTTATATTGCGATGCCACCCCGATACCAGCATCGGCCCCCCATCGAGTTCTCCGAAAGTCCGGTTTTTTTGGACGCGGCCGATAGGCTTAGCCGTCGGGCGCCCGCCCCTGCCTCGCCCGCTCCTCCACCAGCGCCACAATATGCTCCACCATCTCCGCATTCCCCAGCTTATGATCCGCCTTCCCCGCGACATACACCATGCCCGCGCCTTTGCCGCCGCCGGTGAAGCCCAAATCGGTCATCAGCGCTTCGCCGGGGCCGTTGACCACGCAGCCGATGATCGAGAGCGTGATCGGTTCGGCGATGTGGGCTAGGCGGCGTTCTAGTTCATCGACGGTGGCGATGACGTTGAAGCCCTGGCGCGCGCAGGAGGGGCAGGCGATGATGGTGACGCCGCGTTGGCGCAGGCCCATGCTCTTCAGCAAATCGTTGCCGACCTTGATCTCCTCCACCGGATCGGCGGCGAGAGACACACGGATTGTGTCACCAATGCCGGCCCACAACAGCGAGCCCATCGCGATGGAAGATTTCACCGTACCGCTGCGCAGCGCGCCCGCTTCGGTGACGCCGAGATGCAAGGGCGCGTCGGTGGCTTCCGCGAGCTGCTGATAGGCGGCGGCGGTGAGAAAAATATCCGATGCCTTGACGCTGATCTTGTACTCGCGAAAATCGTGCTCTTCGAGTAGGGCCGCGTGGAACAGCGCGCTCTCCACCATCGCCTGCGGGCAGGGCTCGCCGTATTTTTCCAGCAGATGGTTTTCCAACGAGCCGGCGTTGACGCCGATGCGGATCGAGCAGCCATGGTCCTTGGCCGCCTGGATCACGTCCTTCACACGCTGAGCGTTGCCGATATTGCCCGGATTGATCCGCAGGCACGCCGCGCCCGCCGCCGCCGCTTCAATGGCGCGGCGATAGTGGAAGTGGATGTCGGCGACGAGGGGAACCTTCGCCGCGCGGGCGATTTTGCTGAAGGCGGCAGTTGAATCTTCATCCGGACACGACACGCGCACGATGTCGGTGCCTGCTGCTTCCAACTGACGGATTTGCTCAATCGTCGCCGACGCATCCGCCGTGGGCGTATTGGTCATGGATTGCACGCTGATCGGCGCATCGCCGCCAACCTCGACCGCGCCGACGCGGATCTTGCGCGAGCGGCGCCGCTCTATGCGCCGCCACGGGCGGATGTGATGGAGATCGGCGTCGTCGCTTTGCATGGAGAGCCTTAGGGAACGTCAATACCCCGGCGTCATTCCGGACGCGCGGAGCGCGATCCGGAACCCAGGGGCAACCCGCGTGGCTGTCGCACCTGGGTTCCGGGTTCGGCTTCGCCGCCCCGGAATGACGGCTCGAATTGAGTCAACAGCACTTGGTGCGGTTAGTAAATATCATGCGTCGAGCGCGTTTCAGCTGCGCGGCGCGGCCAGTTCCGCCTGGGTCAGCGGTTTGACCTCGTCGAGCGGGCGGCCGAGCACCGGCATGCCGGCCGCGCCGAGCGCCCCCGCCGAGACGCCATCGACATAGAGTTCAAACGAGCCGCCATCGCGGGCGTGCAGCGTCCAGCCGGGGCTTGGATCCGGGCGATAGACGTCGCCGGCGCGAAGGGTCCGCGACAGGAATACCGTCCCGTCGGGCCCGCGGGCCTCAATCCAGGCATCGGCGACCGCCCGGATTTCGACAATCCGGTGGCTTGTTTCCACCCAGGGCGCGGAGGCTGACGGCGACTGGCCAGAGGGCGTTAAGTCTGCCTGGGTCTGGGTTTCAGTTTTCGAGGGTAAGGCCCGCCAGGCGACAAAAGCGGCCGCCAAGCCCACCAGCAGCGCTGCCGCCATCCAGGGCCGCTCGCGATGGGGCTTCGAGGCGGGATTACGCAATTGCTTTTGCGCATCCTGCCGCACCAGCGCGCTCTCGATCTGGAATTGCTCGACGATGGCCTTTTCGTCCAACCCGAGTTCGCGGGCGTAGGACTTCAAAAACGCGATGGCGTACGCCTTCCCGGGAAGGAGCTTAATGTTCATGTCCTCGAGCGCCTCGAGGAACTCCCGCCGGACGCGGATGCGCTCGCCCACTTCGTCCAGGCTCCAGCCGCGCTGCAGGCGCGCATGGGCAAGCTTCTGCCCAGCCCTCAAATTCGGATCGACGCTCACCGCTTGCAACACACGCGGTTGAGCGGAGGCAGTCTCATTTCCGGATATTGGCTCGGATGGAAGTTGTTGCAGCATCGAATCGGGGCCGCTCCTTTGGGATCAGCTTGTGGAAGGCAAGTTTTAAGCCACGATTAAGCATAAGCTGAAATCCCGCCGTCCTCAACGCGCACGGGCGAGCAATCACAGCGAAAAACCGTGCTTCTCAGCGATTTCGGCAAGCTGACCGCGCGCGCTAGCCCCACTGCCGGTAAGGATAGGCTCAATCGCGCGCGCGGCGGCGCGAGCGTCCATTGAGAGCACAAGGCGCTTGATCGGGCCGACGCCGCTGGCCGGCATGGAAAGCCGACGAAACCCGAGGGCGATGAACGCCAACGCTTCCAGTGGCTTGCCAGCCGCCTCGCCGCAAATGGATATTTGCAGGCCGGCAGCGTCGGCGTCCTCGCGAATGCGGCGCAGGAACCGCAAGGCCGGCGCGCTGAGGATATCGTAGCGGTCAGCCACGCGCTCGTTGCCGCGATCGGCGGCGAAAAAATACTGCATCAGGTCGTTGGTGCCGATCGAGAGGAAGTCGGCGCGGCCCTTCAGTTCCGGCACAGCCCAAGCCAACGAAGGCGCCTCCACCATGGCGCCAACCTCCACTTTGGCCGGGGCCTCCCCGCCGCGCCGGGTGCGCCAGGACAACTCAAGATCGACGAGCGCCCTCGCGGCGTCGAACTCGGCGACCGTGGTGACCAGCGGAAACATGATCCGCAGGCGTCGCCCGGCGCCTGCCCGGATCAGTGCGCGGAGCTGGTATCGCAGCAAGGCGGGACGATCGAGCCCGATCCTGAGCGCCCGCCAGCCCAGCGCCGGGTTCTCTTCGCGTTCGGCTTCCACATAGGGCAACACTTTGTCCCCGCCGAGGTCGAGCGTTCGGAAGGTGACGGGGCGCTCGCCCGCTTGCTTCAGGACGTCGGAATAGAGTTGTTCCTGACTCGCGAGCCTCGGCATGGTCTCGGAAACCATGAACTGGAACTCGGTGCGGAACAGGCCGACGCCCTCGGCGCCGACCTCGTCGAGATGATGCACGTCAAGCGCGAGGCCGGCATTGAGCAGCAAGGTAATCCGTTCGCCGTCGCGCGTGATCGCAGGCGTGTCCCTGAAGCGCGCGAATTCCGCCGCGCGTTCCGATCTCAGGGCCAGACGCTGCTCGTAAGCCTTCACGACCGAGCGTTCGGGTCGCAACCGCACCTCGCCGCGCTCGCCATCCAGAATGACGGCATCGCCAGCTTCCACCCGCGACAGCAATCCCGGCAATAGGCCCACCATTGGCAAGCCCAACGCCCGCGCCACGATTGCAGCGTGCGAGGTGCTGCCCCCGCCCTCGAGCGCCACGCCGGCGAGCCGCCCAGCGCCGTAATCGAGTAATTCTGCAGGGCCGAGGTCACGCGCGATCAGGATGGCGTTGTCAGGCAGGCTTCGAGGCCCGCCCTCGTCCTCGCCGGCCAGCGCGCGCAACAGCCGGTTGTCCAGATCTTCGAGGTCTTGCATGCGCTCGCGGAAGTGGTGATCGCGTGCGGCGTTCAGCTTGGCGCGGTGTTCGCCGCGCACGCGCTCAACCGCTGCTTCCGCCGCGAGGCCCGCGCCGACGCCGTGGTGCAATTTCGCTTCCCAGTTTGGGTCATTGGCCAGCATCACGAACGTCTCAAGCACATCGCGCGATACGCCGGAAATACGGCCTGCCTCCCCCTCCAACATGCGCACTAGCGTCCCGCGCACCTGGCCGAGCGCGTGGGCGAGACGCTCCTCCTCCTTGGCAGGGTCGTCGGCGATGACGCGGCCGAGCGGCGCATGCGGCTCGTGCATCACCGCCACGCCGATGACGATCCCTTCCGACAGCGACTTGCCGAGGCAAATCTCCGGTCGGCTCGGGCGGGCTTCGACTTCGGCGATTTCGGAAAGGTCGCCGAACGCGTTTGCGGCCACCATTTCCGCCAGCACCATGGCGATGGTCTGCAACGCTTCTACTTCGTCATCGCCGTAGAGGCGTTCGACACGGTTCTGCACAACAAGCACGCCAAACGTTCGTTCCGAGCGCACGATCGGAACGCCGAGGAACGAGTGGAACGCCTCTTCGCCGGTCTCCGGGCGGTAGGCGAAGCGCTCGTGGGCGGGGGCGTCGGCGATGTTCAGCGGCTGCGCTGCTTCCGCCACCATCCCAACGAGACCTTCCCCTAGCTTCAGCCGGGTCCTATGCACCGCCTGGCGTTCGAGCCCTTCGGTGGCGAACAATTCGTGGAAGGGCCCGCGCGTGAGGTAGATGGAGCACACGTCGGCGACCATGGTCGAGGCGATCATGGCGACCAGCTGATCCAGGCGCATTTGCGCTGAATCCGCCGCCCCCATGATCTCGCGCAATTTGCGCAGCAGTATCCGAGACCCGCCGAGATTTGCTGGGCCGACCATTCTCCTCTTACGTCCTCCTACGCCACGTCCAGCCCATAGGCGCTATGCAGCGCCCGCACCGCAAGCTCGGTGTAGGCGGCGTCGATCAAAACCGAGATTTTGATCTCGGAAGTGGCGATGGCTTCGATATTGACGCCTTTTTGTGCAAGCGCTGCGAACATTGTGCGCGCAACCCCCGCCTGGCTGCGCATGCCGATGCCAATGACCGAGACTTTGGCGACATCACGGCGAAGGTGGATTTCCTCAACGCCGATCTGTTCGCGCGCCTCAGCGATCGTTTCGGAAGCGCGCTGAGCATCCCTGTCGGGGCAGGTAAATAGCATGTTCTGGCGTCCAGCCTGGCGCGCCTCGGTCTGCACGATCATGTCTACATTGATATTGGCGTCCGCCAATTTTGTGAAAATCTCTGCCGCAGCGCCGGGGCGATCGGCGACGCCGAGCAGCGAAATCTTCGCCTCGTCGCGCGAATATGCGATGCCGGATACGATTTGTTTTTCCACGATTTGGTCCTCAGGGCAAAGCAAAGTTCCTGGATTCGGCGCGCCCGGCTCGGCGAAGCTGGAAAGTACGCGCACCGGTACGCGCTGGGCGAAGGCGAGTTCGACGGAACGCGTCTGCAACACTTTGGCGCCGAGGGACGCCATTTCGAGCATCTCTTCGTAGCAGATTTTGTCCAATCGCCGCGCCTTCGGCACGATGCGCGGATCGGTAGTGTAGACCCCATCCACATCGGTGTAGATGTCGCATCGTTCAGCCCCAAGTGCTGCTGCAACCGCGACCGCTGAAGTGTCCGATCCCCCGCGCCCGAGTGTCGAGATGCGCCCCTCCGCGGTGACGCCTTGAAACCCCGGAATGATGGCGACGCACCCAGCGTCAATGGATGCCGCGAGCGCCTCGGTTTCGACGTCGAGGACGCGCGCTTTCGAATGAGCGGCGTCGGTGCGGAATGGAATCTGCCAATTCTGCCACGAGCGGGCCGGCACGCCGATGCGACGCAGCGCCAGAGCGAGCAAACCGGTCGTTGCCTGCTCGCCGCTGGCGACGACCACATCGTACTCGTCGTTGAAATCGTCACCCGCAAGCGGCGCCTTATTGCCGTCTTCTCCAGCCGCCGCGCGCGCGAGCGCCACCAGTCGGTCGGTCTCGCCGGCCATCGCCGACACCACGACAGCCAGGCCACGCCCCGGCTTGCGTTCAGCCGCGACCAGGCGCGCAACACGGGCTATCCGCTCCACGTCGCCCACGGACGTGCCGCCAAATTTCATGACCAGTCGAGACATTTCGGCGCGCCCTTAGCATGCTCCGCCCAAAGGCGATATGGCTTGACCGGCGCCTTGCCCGCCCCGAGATGTCACCCATGCCGGATGCGTCCCTCGACCCCGTCGAAATCAAGAAATTCAGCGCCTTGGCTGCCGAGTGGTGGAACCCCGCCGGCCCGTTTGGCGCCTTACACCGGCTCAACCCGGTACGCCTTGGCTTCATCCGCGATCTCGCGCGCCGGCACTTCTCCACAAACGCTGTTAAACCGCTCGCGGGCCTGAGGGCGCTCGATCTCGGCTGCGGCGGCGGCCTGGTTTCGGCGCCGCTGGCGCGCATGGGCGCGTCGGTTACGGGAGTTGACGCTTCACCCGAGGCGGTCGGCGCTGCGCGCGCTTATGCCGAACAAGCTGCGCTACCCATCGCCTTCGAGTGCGCGACGGCTGAGGCCCTGGCCGCACGAGGCGAAGGCTTCGATCTTGTGGCGGCGCTCGAGATTATCGAGCACGTGGCGGATGTGGGCGCTTTTCTGGGTTCCGCATCAGCGCTGGTGAAACCTGGCGGACTGATCGTTCTCTCCACCATCAATCGCACGCCCAAGGCGCGCGCGCTTGCGATTGTCGGGGCCGAGCGCATTCTGCAATGGGCGCCCGCAGGCGCCCATGATTACGACAAGCTCGTCAAGCCGGAGGAAATTCGCGCCGGGTCGCCTGACATTCAGTGGGAGGCGCCGGTGGGGATCACGTACAACCCGCTGGGCAAGGGCTGGACGCTATCAGGCGATACGGACGTCAATTATCTCATTGCTGGACGGAAGCCGAGCTCGCCCTGACGTGGCGCCGGCTAAGCCCTATGCGTCGCCTGCGGCGCCGCGCTCCAACCGGTAGCGGAGGCGCGTTCGCTCTGCTAGCCAAAGCCAAGTGTCCCGGATTTGAAGTTCGCACATTCATTTGGATCGCGCGCGATGCGAACTTCAAATCCATCAGGGACACTAGAATCAATTGGTATAGTGTGGCTGATGAATCTGAAATTCGCTCAGCGCTTGCCATCATGATCTTGCGAATTTCAGATTCGCCACACTAGC
>CXWL01008579.1_pt1 | contig 22842 bp, 25 predicted proteins | sample 590931 | NCBI WGS metagenome assembly CXWL01 (sample SAMEA3498368, study PRJEB10139) | groundwater metagenome | biome: water well; material: biofilm material | place: Germany | collected 2015-04-27
CCGGCAGAAGGCGAAACAATTGGCCGACTACTGCGATCCGGTGGTGCTCTGTATCTCCGTCCCGCGTGCGGACCTGCTGGGAGACAAGACGAGCCGGCATGAAGAGATCTGGCTGGACCTCAAAGCGCTGGCCGGTTCGGTGACGGTGCTCTTGACCACCCTGCGGCAGCTCAGCGCCGTGATGATTGTCCTGTGGGATGTGGAACCATTGCCGTCGAAGGCGGGGACGAGACTGGCCAATGTCGATCTCGTTGAACGGCCGAAGCGGAAACGAGGGTATCCACGTGTCAGGATGTTGGTCCAGAACCCCAGCGTCCTGTCACCGCTGACAGAGTTACAGGAAGAGACCTTTCGGCAGGTGCTCTAAGCGGTCAGGCGGGAAGCGAGCTCTTTAGCATCTCCAGATTCTTCGTCACCATCGCGTCGCCGTTTTTAGTCGATACGTCGATGCCGGTGACCGACACCGCCCGACATTCGTCGATCCGGCCGAGTTTGTGCAGGGATTGTGCGAGGGCGTAGTAGGCCGCTGAATAGGTGGGCTTCACAGTGACGCATTGCTGTAGAGCCTTGGCCGCTTCGTCAAAGTTTCCATCTTCCATATAGGCTTTCCCGAGACCGAACCAGGCTACCTCGTCGGTCGGTTCAATCGCGAGCACTCTCTTCAGCGGTTCGATTCTGGGATTGGGCATGTGTTTCCTCCGGTGCGTTCGACGATAGCAGCGGCAAGCGCTCGTTGTCTATGCTCTTTGCTGCGTGCTACGATTCGGCAGGACGCTGAAAATGTCTGCCAGCTTCGTTCTCGCGTCGCTCAACGCCTCAACGTACTGAGAAGTACGCCTCGATATCTCGCTCGCTGCGGCCTTGCTGGGCAGCTATTTTGAGCGTCCTGCTAGGCCTGTAAGATGGAGTAGTTGTGGGTAAGACGGGTCTTGTCTATCATCCAGCCTATCTCGAACATGACATGGGGATGGGCCATCCCGAGTCGCCGAACCGGTTGCGCGCGATCATGCAGCAGTTGGAGCAGAGCGGCACGCTGGCGCAACTGACCAGGATCGAGCCACGCATGGCCGAGGATGAATGGATCACCCGGGTTCATACTGCGGCCTATCTCGCATCGCTGAAGCAGCATGCGCCTGCCAGTGGTCGTGTGTCGCTCGACCCTGACACCTCGATGTCTCCCGGGTCGCTCACCGCTGCTTATCTGGCGACCGGAGGAGCGCTAGCCGCGGTCGATGCGATAATGACGAAACAGGTCGATCATGTATTTTGCGCGGTGCGGCCTCCGGGGCACCACGCCGAAGCCACCCGCGCGATGGGGTTTTGTCTGTTGAACAATGTCGCCATCGCGGCACGCTATGCTCAGAAGAAACATGGCCTTTCCCGTGTGCTGATCGTCGATTGGGACGTGCATCACGGCAATGGCACGCAGCACAGTTTCGAAGACGATCCGTCGGTCCTCTTTTTCAGCACGCATCAATTTCCACACTATCCTGGCACCGGTCGTGAGTCGGAGCGGGGCCGTGGCGCAGGGGAAGGCTACACGATCAACGTGCCGATGGAAGCGGGAGAGGGTGACGACGAGTATCGCGCCATCTTCCACAAGGTACTGGTGCCGGCGGCAGAGCAGTTCAAGCCTGAGCTGGTGATTATCTCCGCTGGATTCGACGCGCACAAAGACGATCCGCTCGCCAGCATGGGATTGACCGAGGCGGGCTACGCCGAGTTGACCGGTATCGTGGCCGGTATTGCCAAGAAGTATGCGCAGGGGCGAATCCTTTCGTCCCTTGAGGGCGGGTACAATCTTACGGCCCTGGCGGCCTCTGTCGATGCCCACGTGCGCGGGTTGTTGGCCGCATGACGCGGCTGGTGAAAATAGGTCTGGGCGTCGTCGGTCTGGCGGCCGCGATCTACCTCTATTACACCGAGATCAAGCCCGTCGTGATTTTCGGTTTGCGTGATGAGTACGCGCATGCGATTCCTTTTCAGAAAGTGCCTGAAGGTCTGACCAGCCTCAGCGCCGAATCGTGCGGGCAGTGCCATCGCGAGATCTATGACGAGTGGAAGACTAGTATCCATGCCAAGGCGTATGAAGATCCGTTTTTTCAGGCCTACTGGAAGAAAGATAAAAACATTTGGGTCTGTCTGAACTGCCACACGCCGCTGGAAAATCAGCAGCCGACATTGGTGAAGGACATTCCGCGCGGTCGGGTGGAGAAGGCGGTGCAGGAGCCCAATCCGCACTATGATCCCGCCTATCAAAAGGAATCCGTCACCTGCGCCGCCTGCCATGTGCGCGACGGGGTGATCTATGGGCCGTTCGAGGATTCGGCCGCGCCGCATCCCACGAAGTTCGATCCGAATTTCCGGACGACCCAGGTCTGTCAGCGCTGTCACAATGTCGTCTCAGGTCCCGCCCAGTTCTACAATGTGGGCCCTTGCGGGACCTATGCCGAGTACGAAGGCAAGTTTTTCATGCAGGAGCGGGGCTTCATCTGCCAGAGTTGCCACATGCCTGAGGTGACGCGCCCGGTGGCGCCAGACAGCCCCATCCGCCATGGCCGCCGGCATTTGTGGCGGGGCGGGCATGATCCGGACATGATTCAACGGGCGGTGGCCATTGAGGTCAAGACGGACACTCCGCAACCCAAACCGGGCGACGAAATCGCCTTTACGCTCAACCTGATCAATGCCGGCGCGGGGCACAAGATTCCGACCGGCGATCCCGACCGGCACTTTACCATCGAGTTCTCCGTCGAGGACGCGCAGAAGAACGTGTTGGATCAACAGAAATCGACGATGGGTCGATGGATTCTCTGGCAGCCGGCCATTCTCGAACTCTACGACAACCGCCTTCTGCCCCTGGCGAGCCGGGAGTACAGTTTTGCCTATCGCATCCCTCCCCAATCAGAGGGCTTGATTCTCAAGGCACGGGTGCAGTACCACATTCTCACGGACAAGCAGCACGAGATGCTCCGGACGAAGTACGGGCTGACGGGGAACGACCCCTATCGGTTCGTGATCTATGAACGGGAGTTTCCTCTCTCTGAGAAACTGGCAGCCGCCTTGGATCAGGAGAATCGTCAGCAGACTGCATTGAGTCGTCCGGTAGAAGGAACCAGTTGCAAGGTGAAGGCGGAGAGCTGATCCTGTACGAACAAAGGAACCACATGACACACCCCTTATTGATGGATACGGAAACATTGCAGCAGCGGCTCGGNNGTCATCTACTCCAATCCTTTCGATAACTGGGGCGACGAAGGGCGCATGTTCTGGATGCTGGAATATCTCGGCCATCAGAATTTGAAGGTGCTCAACGGCGGCTGGGTCAAGTGGACGGCGGAGAAGCGCCCCTTTGGTCATGGCCGTGAAACGCCGAAGCCCGGCACGTTCAAAGCCAAGCTGATGAAAAGTGTGGCAATTACCAAGGATGAACTCAAGCTCATCGTTCGGCAGGCGCATCCGCAGACGGCTGTTTTGGATGCGCGTAGCCTGGAAGAGTATCTCGGCAAGGAAGTGTCGGGCATTCCGCGTCCCGGACACATTCCGTCTGCATTGCATGTCGCGTGGAACACGTTTCTCAACAAGGACGCGACGGTCAAAGATTTCGTCGCCATCAAGGATTCTTTACAGGACAAGGGAATACAGGATTCTCAGGAGATTCTCTGCTATTGCACGGGAGGCGTCCGATCGGCCTGGCTCTATTTTGTGCTGAAGCTCGTGGGCTATCAGAATGTCCGCAACTATCCGGGATCCTGGTGGGAGTGGAGCCGGGATTTTGCCTGTCCGGTGGAAAAAGACATACAAGGGTTGCAGAAAATTCTGGGGTTCAATGAGTCGGCGCGACCTTCTTGACAGTCAAAAAATCGCTGTGTAAGGTGAATTCACGAGCACACATTTTTTCGAACTGATCTGTGCAATCCTAATCTAACCCTGAGGGAGGCCACTATGACAATCTCTATTCGTCGCAGCGTGTTGGTGTTAACGGCAGTGAGTGCGATGGTTGCCGGTCCGGTTATGACCGGGCTTGCGTTGGCGGATAATAAGCATGTGGCTGAGGCCGTTGAACATGCGAAAGAAGCCGCCGCTCACGGCAAGCAGGGCCATGCCGATGCCTTGGTGAAGCATGCCGAAGGCGCCCTCCACCATGCCGAGGCAGCGGGCGTGAAGAATCCGCATCTTGACGAAGGCATCAAGCATCTCAAGGAAGCCGTCGAGCACGGGAAGGCCGGCCATGCCGATGTGGCCACGCAGCATGCCGAGGGTGCCGTCACGCATCTGTCGGAAGTGAAGTAGCACTTTTCAGCATACAGTTGTCGGCTGTCAGCTGACAGCCGGATTTTTCGGAGCGGGCAGGGGACAACAACCCTGTCCGTTCTTGCTTGAAGGGGAGTAAGCGTCGTGCGAGTCGGCTATTACCAATACGAACCGGAGTTCGGCGCAGTCGCGAAGAACCTGGACGCGATTCGTGCCAGTCTGGAACAGGCCGAGGCCGACCTCATGGTCCTGCCGGAGCTCTGCGCGTCGGGTTATCAGTTTGAGTCGGCCGAAGAGGCGCAACGGTTGTCCGAGCCGGTACCGGACGGGCCGACCACGAAGATGCTGGTCGAGATGGCCAGGCACCGGCGCATGCATATCGTGGCCGGGCTGCCGGAGCGGGCAGGATCTCACTGCTACAACTCGGCGGTGGTCGTCGGGCCGTCCGGATTTCTCGGCTGCTATCGAAAGAGCCACCTGTTTTTTGAAGAGACGCTCTGCTTCGCCCCCGGAGATACCGGCTTTCACGTCTGGGATATCGGATCCGCCAAGATCGGCGTCATGATCTGCTTCGATTGGTACTTTCCGGAATCTGCGCGGACACTGGCCCTCATGGGGGCGGACATTATCTGTCATCCCTCCAATTTGGTCTTGCCGAATTGTCCGGACTCCATGCCGGTGCGTTGCCTGGAGAATCGGGTCTTTGCGATTACGAGTAACCGTATCGGAACCGAAGCGCGCGGCGGCAAAGAGGCTCTTACGTTCATTGGTAACAGTGAGGTCGTCAGCTCTCGTGGCGTCATTCTGCAACGCGCGCCGCGCGACCGTGAAGAGCTGGCCGTGGTGGATATTGATCCGACCGAAGCGCGGAACAAGGCGGTCACTCGCTACAACGATCTGCTCGGCGATCGTCGTCCCTCTCTCTATCACAAGTAGTGTGTTCCTGTGAAAAGCGGGTCGTCGCTCAATGGTCTTTCTCAGCGTAGGCTTGCGCCGTGGCCTCGAGCACGGTAGGATCTTTCTATGGATATGGAACTCGGCAAAGGCATTTTCCTAGTGGCGACGCCTCAATTGCGCGATCCGAATTTTCGCCAAACCGTTGTGTTGCTGTGTGAACACGGCGACGAAGGCGCGCTTGGGGTAGTCGTCAATCGGCCGACGGCCATGTCCATCTCGGAAGCACTTCCGCAGGTACCCATCATCGAAGGGGCGAGCCACGTGCTCTATGCCGGGGGACCTGTGCAGACGAATCATGTCATGCTCCTGTACCGGGTCGACCAGTTGCCGGAAAATTCCCACCATGTGTTTGACGGGGTCTGTCTCGGCGGAGACATGGGCGTGGTCGAACGGATTCTCACCGGTCCCACGACTAAAGATTCTTTTCGCGCCTATCTCGGGTATTCGGGCTGGGGGCCCGGCCAGCTGGAGTCGGAGATGAAGACCGGTTCCTGGATTATCCTGCCCGCCGATTCCAAAATCGTGTTTGAGAAAGATCCCGTGCAGGTATGGCAGGAGATTCTGCTGACCCTGGGCGATGCCTACCAACACTACGCGGATATGCCGTTTGATCCCTCTTGTAATTGATCGCTCCATTCAAGGCTTGATCGTTTCTTCTCCCGCGATAGCACCACAACTCCATTGAAGCCTGTCGGCGGCAGTGTTAGGCTGCCTGCATGGGATGTCTTCCCCGTCCTCCTGTTGCAGTCGGTCGGTTCATAAGACTGATCAGTCTCTTCGTGGCAGCGCTTCTCTCTTCACACTGCGGAGTCGGGTACACCATTTATAAATCCGAGTCGAAGCTGGATCGGCTGGCTGTGCCGATGACCAAGGCGCAGGTGCTCGACGCGATAGGCCGGCCCGACCGCGTGTTGCGGGACGATGGGCGAATGCTCGTCTGGGAATATTCCCTGACAACCCGCAATCAATGGCTCTATGAGCTGGGGCTCTGTCCCATCTCCGTCTGGATTCTCGGCGGATGCATTATCTATCCCTTTACCAATATTGCCATGGAACGCCAGCGCGAGTATCCCCAGCATGTGGTGCTGGTGAATGAAGAACTGTGTACATGGGGCCCCCCGGTTGCCATCTTGCAACGACGAAAGTCTTGTGAGGTGGCCGGCGTGCCGCATGGGCGTCCCGGTACAGGGTCGGGCAGACCCGAGCCGGTCATCACCGGGTTGGGGCCGATCAGCCGGGAGACGATTGATCGGTACCGAACGATGGCGGTGATGTTGTTTGAAGACGGGCCGAATGCGCCGGGTTCCGGCTCGCGCGTGGCCGGGATCGTCACCACATTGCTGTTGGATCTCGACATGAACATGGTCGAGCGGGCCAAGCTCGACGAAGTGCTCAAAGAACAGGTGATTCAACTCACCCATGCCGACGATGCCAACGTGTTGAAAGTCGGCAAGCTGGTCGGCGCCCAGGCCATCATCGTCGGCGGCGTGCAGCAATGGGAGCAGTATGAGCAGGCGCGCACGAGCAGCGTGTCGCTGTCGTTGCGTATGATCGACGTTGAGACCGGACAACTCCTGTTTAATGGAGAAGGCCATTTGACCGACCCCACCCGCGACGATGCGGAGAGTGCGGCGCGGCTGATCGTGCATCGCATCCTGGCCCGCTTCGGTTCCCAGACCGGTCTGCTCGGGTCCGGGCGCATCGGCGTGAATTGGGAACTGCTTGAGTCGGGCGGTTCCCGCTACTATGCAGTCCGCGAATTGCGCAGCGGACTGCCGGCCGAGAAAGCCGGATTGCACGTGGGTGATCAAGTCGTCGGCTGCAACGGATCTTCACTGGCGGAAGTGAAATCAGAACGTGAAGCCAAGCGGGTTTGCCAGATCGAGGCGGGACAGTCCTTGAAGCTCGATATCCGCCGGGGCGGCTATCCCCTGGAACTTGGCATCGTAGCGGAACCGAGACCGGGATTGTGAGCTTCTTAGAGTAGCGGTGAGAGAAATATTCCGATATGTGAGTTTGCCACTTTCGCTGCCTGTCCCGGGCGACCTTCCGCAATGATTTGACCGCCTGCAGCGCCGCCTTCGGATCCTAAGTCGATGACCCAGTCGGCTGATTTAATCACCTCCAGATTATGCTCCTCGACGACCAGGGTGTTGTCAGCTAAGCGCATACCTTGCCGCTATTCTTTGCTCCAGAATCCTTTGAGATCGAATGACAATTGCCGATGATGCTTCACTGCGAGAAAGATTACTTGACCTCGGCGCACCAGATAGAGCATGAGATAGTCATCCGTCACGAATTCGCGCAGGTCGTCTTCTTTACCGAGGAGCTTGCGAAGTTCCTTGGTAAGCGTCCTCGCTTTTGCAGATTTGATGATGTGTGCCAAGAACAAGCGCCCGGATTGCGGGAATCGGCATAGNNGAGAAATGTCTCGATGTCTGTCAGGTTGGCTGAGAAATTTTCGGTGAAACGGGGCTGTTTAGCGGCCATGACGCGATTTGAGTTGCGCAAGACTGAGCGTCTTGCCGCCTTTCAGATCGGTGAGGCCCTTGATCGCTTCTTCAAGCAGTCCGAGGTGGATGTGCTCTCGTTCCAGCCGGTGATAGTAGTCCAGGCGGTCCGCATCAATCAGGGCTGCGCAACTGCCCCCGTTTTTGGTGATGAGTTTCTCGTTTCCCTTTTCCCGTACCTCATCGCATAATTCGGTAAGCTTCGCCCGCGCTTGGCTGAGTGAGACGATGTCTTTGGTTGTAATGCCCATCGGGCCCTCCAGGCGAGTGAATGTGTACAGTCTAAATTACGTACAAAATTATGTCAATTATCTAGTGGCCTTAGGGCTTGCGCCAAGAATCGTCCCGTGTTAGAAGCCGCCACTTTCGCTACCTGTTCCGGGCGGCCTTCCGCGATGATTTCTCCGCCTGCTGCGCCGCTTTCTAGTCCTAAGTCGATCACCCAGTCGGCTGATTTGATCGCATCCAGATTATGTTCCACAGCGACCAGGGTGTTGCCCGGGCTGATGAGCTTGTGCAAGATGGCAAACCAGGACATTTCGTTTCGAGCCGTTTCAGACTTAGGTAATCTACCCGTGCTATAGTCCCGCATCGTCTACGCCGGTTTTCAACAGAAAGGACATACGTATGGGACTCTTCAGCTCGATCATGGAAAAACTTGGATTTGGTGCTTCTCCCGCGCAAGCCGCCCCCGCTCCACAGGCTGCACCCACAGCGGCTCCTACGCCTGTAGCGCCTGCGCCGCCTAAGGCAATTAAGACCGTCGATGTTGTCGCCAAGCTTGAGGGGTTGGCAGCCTCGCACAAAGAAAAACTCAACTGGAAAGTCTCGATTGTGGATCTGATGAAACTGTTGGGCCTCGACAGCAGTCTGACCGCACGCAAGGGGCTGGCGACCGAGCTGGGATGTCCTGCTGAAAAGATGGGGGACTCGGCGCAAATGAATATGTGGCTGCACAAGACCGTGTTGCAGAAGCTGGCCGAGAACGGTGGAAATATTCCGAAAGAGTTGCTGTAACCGCAGCAGGGACTTTCTGTGCGTGGCACTAGGCTACGCACAGAAAGCAGGTCGATCAAGGTGGAGTGATGGTGCGAGCTTGGGTTACGAGTAGATCTGCTAGAAATCGTCCGGTGTGGGACGCTGCTACCTTCGCCACCTGCTCTGGTCTGCCTTCCGCGATAATTTGACCGCCTGCCGCGCCGCCTTCGGGTCCTAAGTCGATCACCCAGTCGGCTGATTTGATGACATCCAGGTTATGTTCCACGACGACCAGGGTNNAAGATCTTTTGCCGATCCGTCTTTCAACTCGGCGGCGATTTTGAGTCGCTGGGCTTCGCCGCCCGAGAGTGTTGTGGCGGACTGACCCAGGCGCAGGTAGCCGAGGCCGATGGAGGAGAGCAGATGCAGCCGCTCTTGCAGTTTCGGCGAGCCGGTGAAGAATTGCACCGCGTCATCCACCGTCATCGCCAGGACTTCTGAAATCGTCTTTCCACGAAAACGGATCGCCAGGACCTCCGGCTTAAACCGCTTCCCGTCGCAGGCTTCGCAGGGCACATAGAGGTCTTCGAAGAAGTACATCTCCAGCTTTTCCACACCCGCGCCTTCGCAGCGCTCGCATCGCCCGCCGGCAGTGTTGAAGGAGAAATGTCCCGGCGTCAGTCCCTGCCGGAGCGCGTCGCGCTCAGAGGCAAAGAGCTGGCGGATCTCGTCGAAGGATTTTAGGTAAGTGATGGGATTGGAGCGGGGCGTGCGGCCGATCGGTTGTTGATCGATGAGGCGTACGCCCTTGAGGTGCTCGATGCCTTTGATGGCCGTGAAGCGTCCCATCGGGAGCGAATCCACGCGAAAGGCGCGGGCCAGGACGCGGTACAACGTGTCTTCGACGAGCGTGCTCTTGCCGGAGCCTGATACGCCGGTGACGCAGATGAACATGCCGAGCGGCAGCCGGACGACGAGATCTTTCAGATTGTGTTCGTTGGCCCCTGCGATCACGAGCACTTTGCCGTTGCCGGACCGGCGGGATTTCGGGAGCGGAATCTGTTCCTCTCCCCGGAGGTAGCGAGCCGTGAGGGCGCGCTTGTCCTGGATAAATTCCTTAGCCGGGGCGGCGCAGATGATCTCACCGCCCCGTTCGCCGGATTGTGGTCCGAGTTCGACGAGATAGTCGGCAGACTCGATCATATGGCGATCGTGTTCTACGACGACCACGGTGTTGCCGACAGCGGCGAGGTCTTTGAGGATGCCGGCGAGCAGGTCGGTGTCGCGGGCGTGGAGACCGATGGTTGGTTCGTCGAGGACATAGAGGGTGCCGACCAGTCTGGCGCCCAGTTGATTGGCCAGGGACACCCGCTGGGCTTCTCCACCGGAGAGCGTTTTTGTTTGCCGCGCCAGCGTGAGATAGCCGAGGCCGACCCGCAGAAGGAACCCCAGCTTGGCCTTCAACTGGCGCAGAATATCAGCGGCAATCTCCTGCTCGAACGGCCGCAGCGTCATGGCCTCTATCCAGCTCAGCAGGCCCGCAATTGTTTGTTCAGTGATCTCGTGTATGTCGGTGCCGGCAATCTTTACGAAGCGGGCATCCGGCTTCAACCGGCTGCCATGACAAGCCGGGCATTCCACCGGCGTGCGATAGCGACTGAGCAATACGCGCACGTGCAGCTTGTAGCGCTTCCCTTCCATGTACTCGAAGAAGTCGTTGATGCCGTCGAAGGAGCTATCCCCCTCCCACAGCAGCGTCTGAGTCGATTTCGGGAGGCTGCGAAACGGGGCTGTGACGTCGATGCCTTTCCGTTTCATGGCCAGCAGCATCTGCTTCTCCCACCAGTCCGTTCCTGGTTTGCTCCAGGGCTCAATGGCGCCTTCGGCGAGCGATTTGCCGTGATCGGGAATGACGAGTTCCGGATCGTAGCGGAGGACATTGCCGAAGCCTTTGCATTCGGGACAGGCGCCGATTGGATGGTTAAAGGAAAAGAGAATCGGCCTGAGCGGTTCAAAAATGCGGCCGCACTGCTGGCAGAGAAAGCTGGTGCTGAAGGAGTGAATGCCTTGGCCGATCACGTCGACAGNNCAGCGGCCTTCGCCCTCGCGGAACGCGGTCTCAATCGCTTCGACGAGGCGGGTTCGATTATCCGCACGGATCACGAGCCGGTCGAGCACGACATGCAGTGACGTCTCTGTGTGGAGCGGCGGATGAGCGGTCTCAAGCAGNNTCGAGGATCTCATTGCCGGCTTTGAGGCGGGTAAACCCGCGAGTCAGGAGCGATTGCAGGAATGCCGACTCCAGCTTGGGCGTGGGAGCGGCCACGGAGAAGAGAATCATGGCCCGCGCGTCGGGAAAGCGTTCGAGCAGCTCGGTGGCCACCGCATCAGGATGGAATGAACGGGCTTCCTGATGACAGTCAGGACAGACCGGCTTGCCGATCTTGGCAAAGAGCAGGCGGAGCAGGTCCGAGATTTCCGTGGTGGTGCCCACCGTCGAACGGGCGGTGCGCACCTGGTTCTTTTGTTCGATGGCGATCGCAGGACGCACGTTGAGGATGCGGTCCACGTCGGGGCGCGCCACCTTGTCGATGAACATGCGCGCGTAAGTCGAGAGGGATTCCACATAACGCCATTGGCCTTCGGCGAAGAGCGTGTCGAAGGCGAGGGACGATTTCCCTGAACCGGACAGACCGGTAATGGCCGTGACCTGATTGTGGGGAATACGGAGTGAGATGTTCTTGAGATTGTTCTGCCGCGCACCCTCAACGATGAGGTCGGATGACGGAGGCTTGGGCAGAGGTAGAGGGTTGATGTCCACAGCGCTGATTCCTCTCAGGGGAATTGGCGATCCTATCAAGCGCTGTGGTGGGCTTCAACAGGGAACGGGGAAAGGCTTGGCGATCACGTTCAATGGTGAGAGGATGGGGGCATCCACCGGGAGGGAAGCATGATTCTGACGACGACACCGGCGATTGAAGGCAGAAAAGCGGTCAAGTACTTGGGGCTTGTCAGCGGGGACGCCATTCTGGGCGCGAATATCTTCCGCGATTTCTTTGCGTCGATTCGGGATATTGTCGGCGGCCGGTCGGCTTCTTACGAGGCTGAGTTGCGGAAGGCCAAGGATATTGCTATCGGCGAAATGCGCGAACAGGCCAGAAATCTTGGGGCCAATGCCATTGTCGGGATCGATATCGACTACGAAGCGATCGGCGCCAGCAGCAGCATGTTGATGGTGAGTGCCAGTGGCACAGCCGTGGTCGTTGAATAGCAGGAGCTTGATAATGCCCGCCAGCTTCGTTCTCGCATCGTTCAGACCCTCAACGTACCAAGTCTACTGGAGGAAAGGTACCTATCCGCTCGCATATGATCGAAGCGAGCGGTTCAAGCGAAGCGTGGTGTGTACCTCCTCGGTCCTTCACTCGCTGTGGCCTTGCCCGCGGAATGGCGCGTCTCGGCGCGCCGGGGTTGGGCGGGTGAGAATAGTAGCCATTTTGAGCCTCCTGCGGGAGCAGGGTATTCTGAAGATCGTGAAGAGGATGCGATGATGTTGCTGTCGAATGTTGAATATCTCAACCTCGGCCGCCAGATCGCCCGGCTCCTTGGCTCCAGTCTTGAGGGGGCCTCATCAGATGCCTTGCGTGAATTGGCCTTGGCCTACGATCCTTCCGCTAACGATGCCCGGATCAATGCCGAGGTCTTTCTCTTCCACAAATTCCTGCTCATGCAAGCCTGTGTCGGCGTTTTCCCGGAGTCGCATGTGGCGCATGTGGTCGGCGGGTTCTTCGCTGCGTTGAACGAGAAGATGAGCGGGCTGGAACTCGGCTCGGATCGGCAGCAGGCCATGGAGCAGATGTGGCAACTCCGCGCCGGGCAATTCGAGCAGCCGTTTTCAAATGATCGCGCCCAGTTTCTCGAAGCAGGCCCGGACGCCTCCCATTGGAAACAGACGATCTCGCGCTTTTGTCAGAACGTGAGAGAGATTGCCAACCCGCCCGATATCTGGGCCGGCACCAACAGCCCCTCCTTGGAAGCCAGCCGCACCGTCACTCACGCTCTCAATCAGATGATCTCAACGCTCAATGAGATGAACCGGCTGCATTTCAGCGGGGTGGCCTGAGGACCGTATGCACAGTATGAAGTCACTCCAAAAGGTTCCTGTTATTGTATTGATACTTGGCAGTCGTGTTGGGTGTTGTTTGCTCTTCTTCTTTTACCTCTTGTGTTCTCCCAGCGAAGCGGCTGTTTCCCAACTCAATCCTCAACCAATCGGATCCGCCTGCAGTTCTTCGGACAGCATAGATTGGTCAGACCATGAAGGAACGAGTGCAGCTCTTGCACAGATCTATGGGAGAGAGTCATTTGACCAACTTGAGGCTTCACTTCAGTGTCTTTCAAGTGCAGGTAAACAATTCGCTTCTGGGCGTCCAGGGCCAAGTGCGATTTACGCCTTTTATAAATTAATACTTCCTGGACCAGGAGCAGATCCTGTCGAAGGGAGTCGAATTGAGAAGTGGGCCAAGGCGTTTCCTAAATCTAGCCAAGTCCACTTTGCGCGAGCACGTTTTGCCTATGCGATGGCATGGAACAGAAGGGGAGGAACTTTCGCCAATGAGGTCAAAGAGGAATCCTGGAAGGAATTCCGAGAGGGCCTAAGACAGGCCGAAGAGATCCTGCATCATGCCCCGGAAGAACTTCACAATACGCCGATCTATTATCACCTTCTTCTGGCAATTGCCCAGGATTCCAATCGTCCTTTCGAGACTCGCCTTGCTATATTTCAAGCAGGAGTATCTCGGTGGCCGGAGTATTATGGATTATATGAGAATATGTTAAAACGTTTTGTCCCAAAATGGGGCGGGAGTTGGGCGATAGTCGATCAGTCTATACGGACCTGGGCGTCACAGCGGGTAACAGATGAGGGTGCCTCGCTCTATTCAAGATTGTATGCAAGGGTCCTTCTAGATGGAGCCAAAGTTGAAGAAACAATGATCCAATGGCCGACCATGAAGGCAAGCTTGGAAGATTTGGTGAAGCGCTATCCTGATAGCTACAACTGGTCTCTTGCGGCCAGTAGTGCATGCTTGTTTGGAGATCGCGCATTGTTCCAGCTCTCAATGGAAAAGCTTTCTCCCAATCGGGTTCAGGCATCAGCTTGGTTCAGAGGAACAGCTCCCGATATTTGTATACAGCGATTTCGATGAAGGCATATAGCGGCTTGGACTAAACTACTAGCCGCACCGTCACCCACGCTCTGAATCAGATGATCTCGACACTCAACGAAATGAACCGGCTGCATTTCCCTGCTTCCGTCTAACTCCAGGACTTCTCACAGTCCACATTCTGTATGTCGAGCTGTGATAGATCTGTCATCAGATCCTGCCTATAATCGTTTCAGCCCGGTTCATTTGGTATAGGTGGTTATGGATCTCTCCGCGTATCTCGATCGTCTTGATTATCAGGGCGACTCTGCGGCATCACGCGACACCCTGCGCGCGCTTCATCTCGCCCACGTGTTGGCAGTGCCATTTGAAAATCTGGATGGCTATCGGGGCGTTCCGGTCTCGCTGGAGCCTGCCGATTTATTTGCCAAGATCGTGACCGCGCGCCGTGGCGGGTATTGTTTCGAGCTGAACGGTCTTTTCAGTCTGCTGTTGGAGGCGATGGGGTTCGAGGTCACGCGGCTGATCGCGCGGGTCCGATACGGGGCGAAGCCGCCTTATCCGAGAAGTCACCAGGTCTTACTGATCAGAGTCGCCGGCGATCCCTGGCTGGTCGATGTCGGTTTCGGCGGGAATGGATTGCTTGAGCCCATCCCGCTGGCCGTGGGACATGAAGCCCGGCAGTTGGAGGAACGGTTTCGTCTTCTCTCAGGGGAATCGGGAGAGTATCTGTTGCAGGCTTGGATTCATGGTGAGTGGGATAGTCTCTATTCCTTCTCGACTCAGCCTTGTCAGCCGGTCGATTATCACTACGCGAACTATTTCCACTCCCATTCCAGGGATTCTCTGTTCATGCAACGGCGGGTCTGTACGATTCCGACGAGAGAGGGACGTACAACCTTGGTCGATCAGAGTTTGAGTATCCGGCGAAACGGAAAGAACGAGAAATCAGTGGTCGAGAGTGATGTCGCATATACCCGTGTGCTTCACGAGCACTTTGGCATTGTCCTGCCGTAAGCGCGCCGGATCCTAGCGGATAATCAACCTCACCAATCCGACGCAACTCATATAGAGCGCGAGTGAGCCGACCATCGCCGGCCAGAACCCGAACCGCGGGACGCCGACGATCATGGACACGACATAGACCGTCCAGGGCGGCACGAACCACAGCAGATTCTTTGCGTAGCTGACAATCGCGTCGTTGCCACCGTTTAAGTAAATCAGGATGAATGTGGCGCCGGTGATCGCGGGAAAGGTGCTGGCGAAGGCCGCGAGAAATGATCGGCCTTGCGCGCCGAGATAGGTCGAGACGCTGACGATGGTGCCACCTAAGAGAAAATAGAGGACATATCTGCCCCAGTCGTTCACGGATCATTCCTCCTTCGATTGCCCGCTCTTAATTGCGCTGGGCCGTGCGCAGCGATTCTACCCAAGTGCCACTCGCACCGCACTATACATCACCATGACCTCGACGGCATGCGCGACGATGGGGATATAGAGGTTATTTGTCTTGAGTCTCACTGCCCCCCACAGGAGACCATCCCAGATCGCGATCCAGTGCAGGTGCTGGAAGGTCGTGACCATGAAGGGGTCGAAGGAAAACGCGACGGCGCTGGTGATGAGGGCCAGAGGCGAGAGGCGCCGGAGAAGGGGGGATGGCCACAGAGCAGATTCGAGCACGACGAGTCGTCCGAGGAGAAAGCCTCGAAAGTTTACTTCAACGAAGAGCGCGATCCCGCCGATCACCCAGGGCAGCATGAGGGCGGGAGGGATGCGGGCATGCGGGGTGTCTTTGAGAAAGGTGATGTCGATACCCATGGCGGGGATTGCCTTGAGAATCATGATGGTGTTGAGGCAACCGAGGCCTAGGCCGATCACGAGCCCCCACCGGAGGCCGGACTTCAATCCGTGTGGGTGCAGGCCGAGAAGTGGAAGCAGGGGACCATTGCATCTCGACCACAGGGCGAATGCGAGATAGGCCAACAGTTGCGGAGCGAATTGCATGAGCGGCGGTTCTTGCAGCGATGCGGGCAGGATGTAGAAAACGAGTGTGGCGGCGATCGGGAGCAGCGCCAGGGCTGCTCCCCGTTCGTTGGCCTGAACCGTGGTCGCGAGTCCGCTCGGTTCAGGCGTCGGCATAGAGGGCTATTGCAGTTGGAGATTGTAGCGATCCAGCGTGGTGGCTTTGTGCCGCGCCAGATTGGAGAGCGACTTGTTGTAATCGACGACCGACCGGAGCTCGTTGCCTTGGGCCGTGGCGAGGTCGCGTTGGAAGTCGAGCACGAAACGGGTGGTGCTCAAGCCGACTTTCAGCCGCTCCTGCTCGGCCTGCAATTGCTTCTCGGCCATGATGCGGGCGGAGCGGGTGGTCTCGATCCGCTTGAAATCGGTCTGCACGCGACGGACGGCTTCCCGCACGCCCACGATGATTTGCTGGCGCACGCTCACCAGGGAGGCTTCGGCGTTCTTAAACTCGAGTTGGCGCTTGTTGTAGGTGCTGACCGCCGAGCGATTACCGAGCGGATAACTCAAGACGAGCCCNNCTGGACGATTTCCGGGCGCTGTTCGATGGCGGTATCGATGGCTTCCTGCAAGCTGAGGGGCTCGAGCACCACAACCGGCGCATCGATCGGTGTCAGACGCACGTCCTGCCGCAGCTCCTCTTCGCCGGGGTTGAGCAGGCGGCGCAACTGGTCTTCTTGATCGCGAATGGATTTTTCTGCCACCAACACCTGTTCCACCCGCGAGGCGACGGCGGCTTCGGCCTGCAAGACATCGACGATCGACATGACGCCGGCCTTCGTCTTGGCCCGGTTGGTCGCCAGCAATTCTTCCGCCGCCTTCAGGGCCGCCTGGGCGACCTTCATGTTTTCGTTCGCAAAGACCAGTTCCCAGTAGGTTTGTTCGACGGTGGCGAGGACGGTCAGGACGCGGTCGCGAAACACGTGCTGCTCGACGTCGGCGTTATTCTGCGCGACCTTGATGAACGTCTTCGTCACGTCGATGCCCGCGTTGCGCAGCAACGGCTGGGTCAACGTGAGGGCGAGTCCGCCGGTGTAGGCTGGATTGAACAGGAATCCGGTGGCCAGGTTTTGGTTCACGTTGGTACGGGCAGGACTGTAGTTCAAATCGACGTTACCGCCCGTAATGAGATTCTGCGTGGCGTCGACGGTAACGGAACTGTTGCGTTGATCGAATGTCTGAATGTCGGTCAGGTTACCGCCGGTGCCGCCGAAGACCGGCCGGTTGAGCGGGGAGACCTGGCGGTTGTATTGACCGTTCACGCTGAAGGTCGGATCGAACTTGGCCTGCTCGACGGTAATATCGAATATCCGGCTCTCTTTCGTCTGGCGGCTGATGGAGATATCCAGGTTACTTTGTAATGCCCGTACGGCGGCGTCAGGCAGGGAAATGGTTTCGCGCCGTTCAGCCGGGGTTGCCGTTTTGGCGGGTCCTTGGCTCCAGCAGGGGCTGGTCGTCAGAAACGCGAGCGTCAGTGCGAGACCGCTTCTCCATCCGGACATGCCGGGCACGAGACGAAAGTGAGGGCTCATGAATCCTCCTTGATCGACAGGCTGAATGGGCTCATATTATACTGGTCACGTGGAGATTGTCATGACTCAACTCGCCCTCCAGGTCAGGAACATGTCGCGACGGTTGCTCATGGGTGCACTCCTCACGGCAATCGGGACAACGGGTGTCGCGCTTGTCGAAAGCGGACCGGCTCTGGCCCAATCGGTGTCCGGCGTGCGGTCATTCGACGGCGGTGTGGGGCCGCTATTCAATTTGGTCGGGCCAGGTAATCTGTACCTCGATGGGCAGGGAACCCAGGGCTATTTGTACCAGCCCGGTGGCAATATGCAGACGTATAGTTTTCGGAATCCGACGACGGGTCAGGCCTGGAGCGGTGCGGTGATGACGTTTGGCCCACAACTTTCGATCGGACTGATTCAAGGCGCCAACCAGAGCGGCTCTCCGCTGGTCTTACCTGGCCCTCCCAGACAAACCGGTCCTCTGCCATCGATTNNGCCAATTGCCACGCCAATGATAGGACGTAGCGCGCTGTTGTCATGAGAATGTCAGGATTGATGGTGTCGGCTGTATCGGTCGGCTGGTGATAGTGCGGGTGGATCCCGCCGCTGACGACGGTGATGGTTGGCACGCCGGCTTCTTTAAACGGGACGTGGTCGCCGCCGGGGAAGAATCCAAACACATCGAGCTTGGATGCGAGACCTGCCGGCTCTCCCGCCTGCTGCGCCACAGTTTTCTCGAGCCCTGTTACCCCGACCGTCAATCGTCCATTGCCGATTCCGGCATGGTCGATGTTGATCATGGCTTTGGTTGAGGGGAGGGGGAGAATCGGGCGGTTCACGTAAAGGCGTGAGCCGAGCAGGTCGCGTTCTTCGCCGCTAAACGATACAAACAGGATCGCACGCTGTGGGCGAAGGGCTGATTTCGCTAATGCACGCGCCACTTCCAACATCACGGCGGTGCCTGAGGCATTGTCATCCGCTCCAGGGAAGAGCAATCCCGCCGGTCGGCCAAAGTGATCGCGATGGGCGCCGATGATGATCGCGTCAGGGCCGGTTCCAGGGAGCATCCCCAACACGTTCGTGAGCAGACCTTCCTGTGTTGTGCTCTTCCAGTGTAGCGCGGCATATTGATCTGTTTGCGCTGTGTGGGCTGAACCATCCTTATTGAGCTGTTCCTGAAGATGGCGAAGGCGGTCTGCGTCGCTCGGTGAGGCAAGGATCTGTTCCGCGAGTGCCGTGCCGATCCATGCGCCGGGGATGGCTTGGTCGGGAGGGAGCTGTCCGTAGAATGCGCTGGGCTTACCCGTGACACCGCGCCGGGCTTCATAGGGATTGAGAATCGGCCCTGTAGCGGTCAAGGAAGCGAGAGCGCCACGGTCTCGTGCGAATCGAACCTTGTCGGCATGGCTGACGGACTTTGGGTAATGATCCGGTTTGCCCCGCAGGAAGAGGACGATCCGGTTGGTCACATCCACGCCGGCATAGTCATCGATGCCATGAGCGGGATCGACGATGCCGTAGCCGACAAAGATGACGCGCCCTTGTGCATTGGCAGTGGGGGAGTCGAGCACCGGCAAGTAGTCGGTGCCGAGGGTGACGGTCATCATCTGGTCGGTGTTGCCGATTCGAAGCTCTGGATCTGGTTGGATCGTTGACGTTGGGATGATCAAAGCCATCACGCCGAGCGGTGTTCCATGTTCTCCGCTGACAAAGGGAAATAGGAGAGAGCCGTTCATGATCGGGGGAAGTTGTAGCCTGGCTGCGGCAAGTTCCTGCGCAACCCATTTAGCTGATTGCACATCGTCGTCGCTGCCGGCCAGGCGTCCATTGAACGAGGGAGCGCTGAGAGTGCGAATGTCGGCCAGCATCCGTTCGGTTGAGAGGGTGCTCAGGGAGGCCTGAAGTTCTGCGTCGGATGACTGCGCCAGCACTGGTTCGACACTGATCAGACACAAGATGATGATGCACAGGGCCATGCGGCAGGTTGCAAAAAATGCTATGGTCCGGCTGCTCGTCATTTCGGTACCTCGTTCTGGCGTGATTCCAGCGAAGATGATAGCACAGGGCATCAAGCGGGTTGCACGGCGGGGTTGAGCCAGGTACTATTCGTCACGGAGAATTTTGATACGAAACACCATGACGCAGGCCGATTCGTTTCCCAACCGTCTCATCACTGAATCCAGTCCCTATCTCAGGCAGCATGCGCTGAATCCGGTGGACTGGTATGCCTGGGGGCCGGAGGCGCTAGCCAAGGCCAAGGCTGAGGATAAGCCGATCCTCCTGTCGATCGGCTACTCGGCCTGCCACTGGTGCCATGTGATGTCTCATGAATGTTTTGAGAATCGTGAGATTGCGGCGGTGCTCAACGAACACTTTGTGAGTGTGAAGGTAGATCGGGAAGAGCGTCCTGATCTTGATGATATTTATCAGAAGGCCGCGCAGGTGTTTCTGGGTCGGGGAGGCGGCTGGCCGCTGACCATGTTCCTCACGCCGGATCAGGAACCGTTTTACGGCGGGACCTACTTCCCTCCCGTGTCGCGACATAATCTGCCGGGATTCCCGCAAGTCCTGCAGGGTGTTCTGGACGCCTATCGGAATCATCGGGATGATGTGGCGAAAAATGTCGAGCGGGTTAAGGCTGGCTTAGCCCGAGTGAGTACGCATCAGCCTTCTCCTGAGCCACTTACGGATATCTTGTTGAATGACGGCGTGAAGGATTTGAGTCTCTTCTTTGATCCGGTCCACGGCGGGTTCGGCGAAGGCCCCAAGTTTCCCACTGTGCCTCCGCTCAGTCTGTTGTTGCGCCATACCTATCGATCGAAAGACGTTACGGCTCAAGAGAAGGTCTTGCTACAGTTGCGAAAGATGGCGGCCGGCGGGATCTATGATCATCTCGGCGGCGGGTTTCATCGGTATTCGGTCGATGGACAATGGCTCATTCCGCATTTCGAAAAGATGCTCTATGACAATGCGCAATTGGTCCGTATCTATCTCGACGGATGGCGACTGACCAAAGAGGCGCGGTTCCGCCAGGTAGTCGAAGAGACGCTCGAATGGATCCGCCGGGAACTGGCGCATGCGGACGGAGCCTTTTTCGCTGCGCAGGACGCCGATAGCGAAGGAGAGGAAGGCCGGTTCTTTGTCTGGGACCAGGCGGAAATTCTGTCCGTGCTCGGACAGGAGTTGGGCGAGATGTTCTGTCGCGCCTATGGCGTAACCGGTGGCGGCAATTTCGAGGGGAAGACGGTCTTGAATCAGCTGGGGGAGGCCGGATCATCCGCTGAGGCTCAGGAGCAGCTTGAGGCGACACTGCGTCCGGCCAGGAAGAAATTGTTGGCTGCCCGCGAACAGCGAGTGAAGCCCCAACGAGATGAAAATATTCTCGCGAGCTGGAATGCCCTCGCGGTCTCGGCCTTCCTTGATGCGTACCAGACCTTCGGGACTCCGTGGTACCTGTCGTCGGCCGAGCAGGCCTTGACGTTCCTGATCGACTACGCGATTGCCGACGGCCGCGTGTCTCGCACGGTCGCTGGCGGAAGCGGACGGATTGCCGGCTATCTTGATGACTATGCCTATCTGGCGGCGGCGTTACTCGATGCCTTCGAGACGACCTCGCATAGCTGGTATTTGGAGCAGGCTCAGGTCGTGGCGGATGGTATGCTGACGCACTTCTGGGACGAAGGACTCGGCGGGTTCTTTTTCACGGCCAAGGATCACGAGACTCTCATCCATCGGATGAAGTCCGGCACGGATAGCGCGATGCCGTCTGGCAATGCGGTGGCGGTGCAGGTGCTGATTCGCCTCTTTTCTTTGACAGGGGAACGGACGTATTATAATCGCGCCGAGCAGACGTTACGGGTATTTCACCAGTTGATGGATCAGAATGCCTATGGGGCGTCCGGGCTTCTCTGCGGGTTGGACTTGGCTTTATCCAAGCCGAAAGAAGTGGTGATTGTCGGGGCGCGGGGCAATCCGCAAACGGAATCGCTCTTGGCCACGTTGCATCAGCGGTATGTGCCGAACAAGATCCTCCTGGTTATTGATGAGACGCGCCGGGGAAAAGAGGGTGAGCTGCCTCTGGCTGCGGGGAAGGTGAGCGTGAACGGGCAGCCGACGGCGTATGTCTGCCAGCAGTTCACCTGTTCGGCCCCGGTGACGGAGAGCGCTCAATTGGAATCGCTTTTATAGAAAGGAGTGCCTGTGGCTGGCGGCGGATCTGGACAGGGCCTGTACGAGCACCTCTATAAGCGGTTTTTCGAAAACCGCGATGACCATCAGGGGTATGACTTCCAGCATGCTCCGGGCGGTAGCTCGGCCCCTCCGTCCGTCACGTTTGCGCAAAAGCTTCGGTGGTGGACCTGGGATCGATGGCAGCGGCGAAAGCGGATTCTGGCGGAGCGGGATCGGTTGCAGCGAGATATTGTGAGCCTGCGGCGGAACTCGGCGCCGGGGTTGAAGCTATAGGCGGTAGTTCGGGAATGATCAAGCGGGAGGTACTCAGCATTATGCGTCCGATAGCTCAGAACATTCGAGCGACGCTGTCAACCAGTCTCTGGGTGGCAGTGGTTCTCTTGGTCGGGGTTGCGCCGGCGTCGGCGGTCCCCCGTGAGAACCATGAGGAGAAGGAAGCGAATTTGAAGCAGCAGGCGACCGGCGGCCTTTTCCATAAATGGACGTTCGACAAGGATGCAATCAAAAGTATTCCTGGAGGTTTTGTTCCCCTTTCCTCTGGGGCCGGGGTATCGGCGATCTGGTCGGTAGAAGCCGATGAAATGGCCCCGTCCGCTCCGAATGTGGTGATGGGGACGTCTGCGTGCGAGGAAAGCACCTGCTTCAGACTGCTGATTGCGCAGGGACTTGAATATGAATATCCGGATCTCACGATGCGTATTCGGTCAGCCGATGGAGTAGCCGGTGTGGGTGGATTCGTGTTTGCCTTGCGGGATGCGCAAAACTTTTACGCGGCTCTCGTCGACCTTGGGGCAAAGCGCGCACTGGTCATCCGTGTCATTGAAGGCGTGACGACAGTGTTGGGTCAAACCGCCGTGACGCTGAAACCCATTGATTGGCATAGTCTCCGGGCCCAACGGAATACGATTGTCAGCAAAGACTTTATCGAGGCATTCGTCGATGGGATATTAGTGCTCTCGGTAGAGGATCAGATGTTGGGGGCCGGTCAAGTCGGTGTGGTGATGCAAGGGAAAACATCCTTGTTTTTCGATACGTTGCACGCAGTTCCCCTGTTCTCTCATCGACCGCTCTCCTCACCGGCGGCTTATTGAACAGCCTATTGCGATGAGCCGATTTATTCTCTGCTTGCCTTTTCTCAGTTTGCTGGAGTAGCATCGGCTTGCTTGATTGCGAGAGGCCTGGCAGGCAAGCGTGGAAAGTGACAAGGCCTGAATCGATGTTGTTATGGTTGTGCCCGGGAATTTGATCGGAAGCCAG
>CXWL01000696.1_pt1 | contig 22840 bp, 28 predicted proteins | sample 590931 | NCBI WGS metagenome assembly CXWL01 (sample SAMEA3498368, study PRJEB10139) | groundwater metagenome | biome: water well; material: biofilm material | place: Germany | collected 2015-04-27
CCCCCCCCCCCCAACCTACGTGCTATTTTGCTTGCTTCAGGTGGCAGTATAGTGCAACCTCAGTCCTTTCAGCAGACCGTGTCTCGACAACCGCCACAAAATTATTAAAGGGCACATCGCAAGCTGGAGCGCATGCAACTGGAGTATATGCCGCCTTAAAAGCCGCTAACCCTTCTGGCATAAGTGTAGCAGATGCAACGGCTTGGATTATTACAACAGGTAGTATCGCTGTTACCTATACTTTGCCAGCACCTGTTAACACCCAAACCTATCGTCGAATTCGCATACCTAATCTTTAATATTCAACAGGAGCTCTAGTCATGAAAAACGTTATCTCACGACTATTTTTAACAAGTGTTTGTTTTCTAGGTGCTTCATTGTCTCAAGCAGATAGTACAGAAACAACGAAATTCTCAACACCTGCGGAATACTGCTTTCCACAAACTTCTCTGCGTGGTGGATTTGACAAAATCATTCTTGATCATCACGTGATTATCTCACCTGAGGATCATTTCAAAATAGGAGATGTGTTTGTTGGCGCTCGATTCAAAAGCAAGCCTGATGTGCTATGGTTAACAAATGGTACTTCATGGTGGAAGATCGATGATAATAGTGAAAACGCAGGGCCAAAATCATATACCAGTGGTAAGTTGCAACCAATCATACCAACATCCATTTCCTATGATCCGCTTGATGTCAGCGCGTTCATAGGAGATGCGGAAATATGGGTCGGTTATGGCCTAAGATCAGAGACTGAAGCCTGGCGAGAAGCATTTGATGAGATGAAACGTAGCCAACGCTTTAATATTTTATGGGAAGTTGGCGTTCCAGGTTTCTCATTCCCCAGTGCCGGATTGCATAGCTTATTACCTAGAATTTGTCTGACTGCAACTGAGATGAAAACAACTATCTTCATAGCTGGCCATGACATACCAAAACCAAGCGAAGTTATCCTGGATATTGATGCTGTCGGAATAGCAGCTAAGCCATAAGCATTACGTGTATGAATATCGATCTGGACAGACGAAGTTTGAAATCATTACATCTGTTCAGATCAATAGGAAAGTCTTTCTAAAGCAATACACCCGAGAAGTCAGCACAGGATACAACAATGGGGCAGGTCTTTCCTTTTGCTCCTTCGGCCTAACCCATAAGACGGTTTCGCCGACAGGCAAACCGCCATAAACGGAGCGAATGGATTTGATTGTTACACGGATTTTCCACATTGTACTTATTAACCCGGATATTGCATGAATTGCACACGCCCTCACTTGTCTCTTGATTCCACAAGGGATNNACACCGCTTCTTCGAAAAATCCCTTGTGAAACCAATATCCTGCGCGATCATCGTGCGAATTCATGCAATATCCGGGTTAAGGACATGCTAGAATTTAGTTTGACCTAACGTTCAACTTTGCTATGAGGTTACTGTACGATGCCCCAATTTGATGTGATTGTCGAAAGAGATTCAGAAGGGTATTTTGTAGCTTCTGTTCCTGTGCTAACCGGCTGCCATACACAGGCGAAGTCGCTTGATGAGTTAATGGAACGCATCCGCGAGGCTGTTGAGCTTTGTCTTGAAGTTCAAGGTGAAGTACCGGAACAACTTGACTTTGTGGGTATTCAAAGAATATCAGTTGCTGCATGACATCTGTTTCCAGTTTGACAGGCAAAGAAATATTGTTGGCTTTAAAAAAAGCAGGTTTTGGAATACTCCGCATTAAAGGAAGCCACCATTTTCTTCATCATCCTGATGGACGCTCAACTGTGGCGCCAGTTCACTCTGGTGAAACCATCGGACAGGGTTGTTCTCTACTAAGATTCTCCGTCCGTGATTGTGATTTAAACCGTGAACAGTTTCAAAAACTTCTTTAATCGAAGCCGGCGTGGTTAGATTTTGCAGAGAAGGGGGTTAGATCTTGCCCAGTGCTCTCTCTATAACCCGTAAGATGGTTTCTCGCCGACAGGCAAACCGTCAAAAACGGAGCGGATGAAGTTGATTGTTACACGGTTATTTCCAAACAGTATTAGTCTATTGCAAAAATGAGCGCGACTAGATTTAGCTGATTTATGGGAAAATAAGTCAATTGTCTGCCGGGTTAAAAGATTGCTCCCATGCCTGTCATAAGTAGATTTCTTGGAATAATCATTGCCATGTATTGGGGTGACCATGCTCCGCCTCATTTTCATGCAAAATACGCTGAATATGAGGTTACGGTAAATATCCTCACAGGTGTAGTGGAAGGAAGATTTCCAAAGCGTGCGTTACATCATGTTCTTGAATGGTATGAATTACATCGGGAAGAATTAATTGAAAACTGGGCACTTTGTCAAAACGATGAATCCCCAAAAGCTATAGAACCTTTGGAGTGATAATTATGTTTCTTCACATTACCAATGCTAGATACTTGGAAGATTATAAAGTGGAAGTGTTTTTTAATGACGGTCGAAAAGGTATAGCAGACTTGGCAGACGCTTTAAAGGGGTCAATGTTTGAACCACTGAAAAATAAGTCATTATTTTCACGCTTGGTCGTTGATAAAGAACTAGATACCATTGTTTGGCCAAATGGCGCTGACTTGGCACCAGAGTATATTTATTTTCAAGCATTTAAAAAAGAACCAGAATTACAGTCGCAATTTAAACAATGGGGCTATATAGCCTGACAAGAATAACTGGGATCAGAGTAAACTTAATTTTGGACTGGGTTTAAGTTTACTCTGACTCCAGTTATACAGTTATAAATGAACCAATTTAACCCGGATATTGCATGAATTGCACACGCTCTCACTTGTCTCTTGATTTCACAAGGGATTTGTCTCAGTCGGGTGTATGAATAACTACACCGCTTCTTCGAAAAATCCCTTGTGAAATCAATATCCTGCGTGATCATCGTGCGAATTCATGCAATATCCGGGTTAATACAGTCAAACAACAAGTAAAAGTCCATGCCATCGACATAGTCGACCTTGGTAGTATTTCAGTAGCCGTTAATTGATTCCCACTGAAATTGAAAGTACTATGATGTTGTACAAACCGTTTTATGAGGTCAAAAAATGAAAAAGATTCTTAGTCTGTTATTGGCACCAATCATACTTGTAATCATCGTTCTTGGATCTGGTGCTTACAATATGGCAGCGACAGAAAAACACTGGGTCATTACTGAAAAGATCATAGAATGGGTGCGTGAAAATTCCATTGAAGCACGCGCCAGGGACTTGGAAGTACCTCCACTGGATGGCGCAGAACTGCTCTCTAAAGGCGCCGGAGACTACAATGCCATGTGCACAACTTGTCATCTCGCTCCCGGTTTGAAGCCTACAGAACTCTCCATAGGCCTCTATCCCCAAGCGCCCATATTTCATCAACGCGAACCCATAATCGATCAAACCGAGAAGCTAGGTCGCGCTAGAGCATACTTCTGGGTGATAAAAAATGGCTTAAAAATGACTGCCATGCCAGCCTGGGGTCTTAGTCACGATGATGATACTATCTGGGCGATGGCGGCTTTTGTTCTCAAAATAAGCAGCATGACACCTGAACAATATGAGAGCCTCATCAGTTCAGCCAAGGATCATTCACATGATCATGAGCGCAGTGCTCATTAATTTGAATAGAAAAAACCCAAGATTCAAGGTCCCATTTCCAGGCCTTCTGCTGATCAAGGTAAAATTATTTGATTCAATCGATCATTTCTAAAAATCTTATTGCAAGTTACCTCGGTACCCATTATCAGATTGGTACCGGTCCTGACTCAATTTCCTTACGAATTAATCAATATTCGGAACCATTAGCAAAATCTCTGATTGCATCAAAACAACCTTGCGCTGCAATTATCAGCGCATATAATCCATTCAGTCAGCTTGTAAGCAATGAAAAAAATTTGGCCTCACACGAATTGCTCAGCAATTTCTTAAAAAATCATTCCTACTCAATGATTGAAAGTTTGAATACTGATCCATCTGAAATATGGCCTGCAGAAAAAAGTTTTTTTGTGCTCGGCCTGGATCTGAATGCATCCAAATCACTGGGGCAGAAATTTAACCAGAATGCCATTGTATGGGTAGGAAATAATGCAATTCCCCAATTAATCTTGCTGCGTTAAACCCATTGAACAAGCGTTTGATCCAACAGAAAATGACCCAAAATCATTCAGATATTTGATGCGAAAAAACCCAGTCTAGCCCGGATATTGCATGAATTCGCACGATGATCACGCATGATATTGGTTTCACAAGGGGTTTTTCGAAAAAGCGGTGTAGTTATTCATACACCAGACTAAGATAAATCCCTTGTGGAATCAAGAGACAAGTGAGGGCGTGTGCAATTCATGCAATATCCGGGCTAGTATCGTGAATCAGAAATAGTGAAACAAGATAAAACGGATAGATTTTTTCGTAGGGCAAGGCGCGAGGAGGCGACATAGCTCTGACTATGGCAACGACGAGCAACGCCGCCATGCGGAAAAAGACGCCGTTTTATGTTTCGATATTTCTGATTCACGATACTAGCTGCCAACGCAAACCCGATGCTATACTCAACGTTTTAACAACAGCATGGGAGACATCTATGAAGAATACACTTACCCTCCTGACCTTGGCTATCTTCAGTTTTGGATTGATTGCTTTTGATGCAGATGCCAAGCGTATGGGTGGCGGCAAGAATCTAGGCACGCAACGTCAATCTGTTAATCAGCAACAAGCTGCACCCCAGCAATCACCTGCGGCAGCGCCTAAATTAGCCCCCGCAGGCGGAAGCAAATGGGGTGGTGCATTGGCAGGTCTTGCAGCCGGCGGCTTATTGGCTGCGCTCTTTATGGGCGGTGCGTTTGAAAACATTAACATGATGGATATTGTCATTCTGGCGCTATTAATAGGGGCTGTTTTCTTTGTGATCCGCATGCTGCGCAAGCCAAGAACTGAAGAACACAGGCCCTCCATGCAATATTCGGGCATGAACACAAACACACAAGACCGCTTCAGCGCACCGCCATTTACTAATCCAGCAGGAACTGCAACGGCTGATAGCGGAGCCACCTATCGTCAACCCAATATTCCGGCAGATTTCAAAGTAGAGCCTTTTATACGCAATGCAAAAGCTTCGTTTATTCGCTTACAAGCAGCGCATGATCATGGTGATATCAATGAAATCCGTGACTACACAACGCCTGAAATGCTGGCAGAGATCAGCGCGCAAATTAATGAGCACGGTGGCGCACAACAAAAAACGGAAGTCATGTTCATTGATGCCAATCTGCTGGAAGTTGAAACAACCCATGATATGGCTATCGCCAGCGTGCGCTTCACCGGTCAGCTACGTGATTTACCCGATGGTGAACCGGAAGCATTTGATGAAATCTGGCATGTACAAAAAGAGCTTAAGGATCCTGATGCCACCTGGTTATTGGCTGGCATTCAGCAAGTTTCCCAGGAGGCTGTCCGAGAATAGTGGTCGTAGCGAGGGAAAGCTATTTTGATTAAGATAAATTCATTCCCCTTGAAGAACAAGATTCTTTTCTTTTTTTATTTCACTGTCCTGTGATCAACTATCTGCGTTTCGACAGGTAATGGTAGTATACGCATTTCCTCAGTTTCTAAAAATTTCAAAGGACTGATATCACCATGTTTTCGCAGAAACAAACTATAGAAAGTGTCGACCCAGAATTATGGCAGGCAATTAAGGGCGAGATACAGCGCCAGGAAGAATATATCGAATTAATTGCATCAGAGAATTATGCAAGCCCTGCTGTTATGCAGGCTCAAGGCTCAGTTTTAACCAATAAATATGCAGAAGGCTATCCGGCCAAACGCTATTATGGCGGCTGTATGTACGCTGATCAGGTTGAGCAACTGGCTATTGATCGATTAAAAGCACTCTTCGGTGCTGAGTATGTCAATGTACAGCCGCATTCAGGTTCCCAAGCCAATGCAGCGGTTTATCTCTCAGTACTAAAGCCTGGTGATACCCTGCTCGGAATGTCTTTAGCTCATGGAGGTCATTTAACACATGGCTCCAGCGTTAATATGAGTGGAAAGATTTTTAATTCGATTTCTTATGGCCTGCACCCGGAAACTGAAGTACTTGATTATGACGAGGTGGAGCGATTAGCCCATGAACATAAGCCAAAAATGATTGTTGCAGGTGCCTCCTCTTATGCACGAATCATTGATTGGAAACGTTTCCGTAAGATCGCCAATGCTGTTGGTGCATACTTGTTTGTAGATATGGCCCATTATGCTGGACTGGTAGCTGCTGGCTTTTATCCTAATCCAGTAGGAATTGCTGATTTTATTACGAGCACTACACATAAAACACTACGTGGTCCACGTGGCGGTATTATCATGGCCAAGCCAGAACATGAAAAAGCGCTGAATTCTGCAATTTTTCCACAAACTCAAGGTGGCCCGTTGATGCATGTAATTGCAGCCAAAGCAGTTGCATTCAAGGAAGCTGCCAGTAAGGAATTTGTCGACTATCAGGAACAAGTCATTGAGAATGCCCGTGTAATGGCAAAAGTGCTACATAACAGGGGGTTGCGAATAGTATCAGGTCAAACAGATTGTCACATGTTTCTGGTTGATTTGCGTGCGGTGAACCTGACGGGTAAACAAGCAGAGGAATCGCTTGAATTGGCACATATTACAGTTAACAAGAACGCCATTCCCAATGATCCGCAGAAACCATTTGTTACCAGTGGCATTCGTGTTGGTTCGCCAGCAATGACCACGCGAGGTTTCAAAGAATTAGAAGCGGAGCAACTGGCAAATCTGATTGCAGATGTGCTTTCTGCGCCTTCAGACTCTGCTGTTTTGTCACGTGTCGCCACTGAAGCAAAACGATTGTGTGCGAAATTTCCGGTCTACGGATAGGGTTATCTATTTGAACAGATGTTGAAAACATTCACCTGTTGAGTTTGATCTGAGCTTATTATGAAATGTCCTTTTTGCAATGCAGATGACACCAGTGTCATTGATTCCCGTGTTAGTGAGGACGGATACAAAATACGTCGTCGCCGTCATTGTCATGCTTGTGACAAACGGTTTACGACCTATGAAACGGTCGAATTACGTTTGCCCCAGGTTGTAAAACATGATGGCAGTCGTGCCGAGTTTGACCGCAATAAATTGCTGACGGGCTTTAAACGCGCACTCCATAAACGTCCTGTTCCCACCAGTTATGTGGATGCGGCAATAGACCGTATCGTGCAAAAATTTTTAAGTATGGGAGAGCGTGAGGTCTCAACACGCAGTATTGGTGAAAGCGTTATGCAAGAACTTTATAAATTGGATAAAGTAGCTTATATCCGATTTGCATCGGTTTATAAAAGCTTTCAGGATGTGGATGATTTTCGTGATGCTATCAAGGAAGTACAAAAACCACATCAGCAGTTGCAATCAAAGAAAATATCCTGAAAAGTAGCATCTAATGGTTATTCCATTGATTGCTATGTAGTCCCCGATACCAGTAGACTATCTGATCTTATACAAAGCTTTTTCTATATGTTTTCTCCCGCTGATTATGCTTTCATGTCAACCGCTTTGCGTTTGGCTGAGAAAGGGCTCTATAGCACGGCACCGAACCCGCGTGTGGGTTGTGTAATTACGCAAAATGAACAGATCGTTGGAAGTGGTTGGCATGAGCGGGCAGGGCAACTGCATGCGGAAATTAATGCATTGAATGTAGCTGGAGTAGCAGCACGTGGAGCGACTGCTTATATAACATTGGAACCCTGTAGTCATTATGGACGTACACCCCCTTGTGCTGATGCCTTGATTAATGCAGGTATTGCCAAGGTTATCATAGCCATGGAGGACCCTAATCCAATCGTGTCTGGCTGTGGTTGTGCATTATTGGAACGGGCCGGTATTACAGTGCAAACCGGTTTATTACAAGCAGATGCCCATGCGCTGAATGTAGGTTTTGTTACTCGCATGGTTCATAAGAAGCCGTGGGTCAGGCTAAAAATTGCAGCAAGCATGGATGGCAAGACTGCGTTGAACAATGGAGCCAGTCAATGGATCACGGGCGAAGCTGCCCGACAGGATGGACATCGGTGGCGGGCACGTTCATGCGCTATCGTGACGGGTATCGGTACAGTAAAATCAGATAATCCTCAACTAACAGTACGTCATGTCGAAACACCCCGCCAACCAAAGAAAGTAATCGTAGATAGCCGTTTGACCACTCCATTGGATGCTGAATTACTGCAAGGGGAAGAAGTATTTATTTTTACCGCTAATACTGAAAATCAGGAGAAAAAAGCAGCGTTAAGTAAGATGGGTATTCAGGTCATTGTTTTACCCAATGCCGAAGGTACGATTGATCTGGAGAAAATGATGGCAATGCTGGCTGATTTTGAAATGAATGAATTATTGGTGGAAGCTGGGTGTGAATTGAATGGTGCCTTAGTTAAAGCCGGACTAGTCGATGAAATGATTATTTTTCTAGCTCCTCATCTGCTCGGTGACATTGCGCAAGGCATGATTAAGTTGCCGGAATTAGTCAATCTTGAGCAAAAGAAGGTTCTTGGAATTCAGGATTTACGCATGGTCGGGCAAGATATCCGGGTGATTGCGAAGTTTCTATAAGTTCGTCTGCTTTATTCTCGCTGGGGTCTTTTAGCAAGCTTGCGCTGCAATGTGCGGCGATGCATGTTTAATATTCTTGCAGTGACCGATATATTATTGTCGTTCTCATTGAGGATACGTTGAATATATTCCCATTCAAGTCTACCCACCGACAAAGGGTGCGCACTAATGGGTATATTGGCTTCGCCAACTATGCGTTCAAAAGCAGCCATAATTTCATCAGCATCTACTGGCTTTGCAAGGTAATGCGTGGCACCAAGCTTGATGGCCTCAACTGCCGTAGCGATACTGGCATAACCCGTCAACATGACAATACGAGTACCCGGATCCAAGGCTTTCAATTGCTCAACCAGAACCAGTCCGGATTCACTGGATAATTTCAGATCAACAATGGCATATTCAGGTGTTGAAGCTTCAGCCAGTTTAAATGCATCTTCGATGGTATGTGAACAAGTTACACTGAAGCCACGCTTTCTCATGGCCTTTGCCAGTACATCACAAAAAACCTTATCATCATCGACAATGAGTAAACTGGCATATTCGTTGATATCAGTTAATGAAGATTCGATCATGACATCTATCCTATCAATGGTAAAACTACCTGTGTGCAGGCTCCGCCATTTTCAAGATTAAACAAATGAACACTGCCACCAAATCGCTCAATGTTGGCATTTGCCAGAAATAAACCAATTCCAAAGCCTTGTCCTGGTGCTTTAGTGGAAAAAAAAGCTTCACCGGCACGCTGTAGTGCTTCTGCGGATAAACCTTTACCGTCATCAATAATCTCAAGATTAAGTTCTAGATTATCCCAATTACTCTTGATCTCAATGCATTCTGAGGATGCATCCGCAGCGTTATTAAGCAGATTTAATAGGGATTGGCTTAATAATTGATTATCCATTATTCTGGGTGCAGGTTGTTTACCTGTACTTTGATACGTAAATTTAACAGAGGGGCGTATCAGCTTCCATTTGTCAAGAATCTGACAAAGAAACGCATCGACGGGCAATTCACTGCCATGCTCAGCCCTGGGTTGACCTGCTTTCGCCAGTAATTGGGTTAAGGTTTGCTTGCAATGAGCAATCTGGTCACGCAAGATATGAATATTATTCTGGAATTCAGTATCGTGCGTATATTCCTGCTGTAATTCTCCTGCTACAACAGCCATGGTTGAAAGTGGTGTGCCAAGTTCATGTGCTGCACCAGCTGCCAATGTTCCCAAAGCAATAATCTGTTCATTGCGTAATGCATGCTCTCGTGCTTTGGCAAGGTCCCGATCCCGATCCCGAATGGACGAGCTCATTTTAACGACGAACCATGCAATGATTACGGTGCTTAATACAAATGCCAGCCACATCCCTGACACATGCAGCGCAAATTCAATGAGATGATTGCTGTGTTCGTGCGGTAATGGCACATAATTGAATAATAACAGCGTATAACAAGCTATCGTGATAATAGCCATGACCCATGTATAACGCCAGGGCAACGTGGCAGCAGCAATTGTCAGAGGCAGTAAATACAATGAAATAAATGGATTGGTTGATCCACCACTGAAATACAATAAAGAACTGAGTGCCAAAACGTCTATGAGTAACTGTAAAAAAAACTCCATATGGGATACTGGCCATTTGCGGTGTAGTCGTATCCATGTCAACAGATTTAATAAGGTGAGTATTGCTACAATCGAAATCATTTGAGTCCATGGAATTACAATATCGATGGTCCAATACACTAAGGTAAATGTCAGACACTGAGCAAAGATGGCAATATTCCGAAGCAGAAATAAGCGTTGTAAATTTTTACTGAGAGGTGATTGACTGAGGTCACTAAACATTCTGGAAGTGTATCGTAATTTTTTTAGTTTATTTGCCAGATAGAACATTAGCCTGAATTTTAGCTCTCTGTGAAAAACAGTGGGTAATCAAATTGTAACCTAAATCCTGAAGATCCTGATAAGAGATAAAATTCCCTATAAACCTGAAAAAAAGCAGAACGGCCTGTTAACAGACGCAAATATATTCTTCAGACGAATAGCTTCCCCTCGCTACGACCACTATTCTCGGACAGCCTCCTGGGAGGTAATGAGACAATAAAGCGTTGGTGCATAAATAAATCGATGCCTGCAAATTTCCCCTACCCCATTTTTTTAAGGCATAGCTGCCCCTACCCGAACCGAAATCGGCATACCCAGATAGGTCATGATATTCATCGCAGCAACACGGGCATGCACCTCAGTTTTTTGGGTTTCGAAAATACGGGAAGCCAAGCTATCGCCAAATAGTTGCTTGAGACGGTACATCGCATTTTCAGCAATACTGCGGCGGTGATAATTACATCCTTTACGTCGGCATCTATGGCCAAATGTACCTTGCGCCAGGTTCAGCGCTTGCCCACGCCGTGCTGGCGAACTTTCCATTCACCTTCGCCATAAATTTTGAGGCCGGTGGAATCAACCACTACATGGGCAGGCCCTTTTCGTTCCCGACATGGAATCTCAATCTGTAATGTCCTCGCGCGGCGTGACATCAAGGTGTGATCCGGCACTAAACAGCCCAGTCCCATCAGCTTCATTAGCGAACGCGAAAAGCCTTCCAGGGCGCGGTAAGGCAAGTCAAAAACCGCTTTGAGCGACAATAGCGTTTGAATCGCCGCATCCGTATATGTAAACGGCTTCCCACGCTTACCAGTGGCTACTCCCGACCAATTTTCGCGCAAAAATTCTTCCCCGAACCAGATTGTTACATCACCACGCTGTACCAAAGCACGGTCGTATTCCGGCCAGTTGGTTATTTTGTACTTTGCTTTGGCAGATCGGGTTTCAGATGATGTTGATTTCGACATAATCGTACTGATTTGGTGGTTGTGTGGGGTTATATAGTGCCGGATTTTATCGATTTATGCGCCAACGCCCATTCTCAAACTAATTCTGAGTACAGTTATATTGGATGTACTGCTAGGAGGCTGTCCGAGAATGTAAAATCGTAAAAATTCATCGCGATATATTGTTAGTTTGTAATTTTTCAAACACAACATATTGTGTCATGAAATTTAAAAGCTCTATTCTCGGACAGCCTCCTAGCCAAATCCTGGAATAATAACTAAAAAAACACCTCACTAAAAAAATAGTGAGGTGTTAAGGCTCGTTACGCATTCATACTCTTCTGGCTGCGAACGGAACTAAAAAATGCAGAGGTATAGAAAATAAAGAAAGAATATTAATTTTGTGTATAACAAATATGCTGTTAACCCATCACTTTTCCTTATTTTTTTCTTTAGTATCTGAAATCTTTAGAAGCCGATTCCAAGATAACCACCAGCAGTCATGCCACTCAAATTAACACCATCGGACTTGCCGGCTGTCAACTGATAGCGACCATCGATACCGATAAAAAAGTTTTTCCAGATGTTGTAGTCAACACCAGCACCAAACTGAACTCCTGGCACTATGTACGTAATAGACTCACTGGGTGGACTCATGACGTGAATTGCCAGACCTGCAGGAATAATCCAAGGTCTTAGTTTTGAACCTTCGAAAAATTTGATTTTAGGCGATGCTGATACAGTAAATTGACTGACCGTTACATTAATCGGATTTAATGCGCCACCCGCTAACATACTGGGTGCGTTGCCTACCACGCCGTTACCCAGAACATGAGCACCGAATTGCTTGTACTCAAACATCAATTCTGCAAAAACAGAGGTTTTTGGCATAGCACCCCATACATCACGGGTCAGATTCCAATCAAGGCCTGCACCCACATACCACCCATCTTTATTAGCTTGATCCTGGGCTCCAATAGGCATGACCCCATTTTCTATGGTTACCCCATCGCGCTTATTCATCATGTGTGCAAAGCCACCCCGGAAGAACAGCATATTATGACTCCTTTGCTCTATACTTTCCAGTGGAGCAATGCGAGTTTCCATAGCAGAATTACTTTGTTGAATAGTATTTACTTTCTGCACTGTCTGGCTTGTTGTTTGTTCTATAACGTTTACCTTCTGCACCGTCTGAGCAGTTTCAGACTTTACTTTTTGTAATTCCATTTGAATGGCCTGCAGTCTCTCCTCTAATTGCTTGATACGCTGTGCTGCTGCATCATGAGCCAAAGCATAAGGCGCGGCCATTACAGTAACTATAAAAAATGAACCAGCAGCAATGCGCAAAACCAGTTCCCCTTTGGGAAAAATATTCTTCAATTGACCCCTCCTTTTATTTACTTTATTGATCTAGTTCTAGTTATGGTTTTGTAATCGAACGCCGATAGTAAATAAACGCTAAAATAACAACTTTGATCTATATCAAGTTAATATCAATCCGTATTTATTTTTTTGAAAATTTTATGATTTCCAGCGTTAGGTCTTGTTCATCTTTTCCACCCCTGGAGAATGCACTCAGCGAACCCAACGGCTTATTGGCTGCCGGCGGGAACCTTTCGCCACAACGCTTGCTTGAGGCCTATAGCAAAGGTATTTTTCCCTGGTTTAATGAAGGCGAGCCTATACTGTGGTGGAGCCCGGATCCACGGATGGTGCTGTTTCCCGACGAATTAAAGATTTCTCGTTCTTTACGCAAGACACTTAAAAAAGATCACTATCAGATTCGTACCGATTGTAGTTTTTCTCAGGTGATGCACGCTTGTGCTGCGCCGCGCAAAGGGCAGACAGGGACATGGATACACCCGCAAATGATTGCTGCTTATACCGCGCTGCATGAAATGGGATTGGCTCATTGCGTAGAAATCTGGATGGATGGCGTACTCGTCGGAGGACTTTATGGCGTAGCTTTAGGTAAGGTATTTTTTGGCGAATCCATGTTTTCTCGTGTGCCGGATGCATCGAAAATTGCATTGGTTCATCTGGTAAAGCAATTACAATACTGGGAGTTTGGCTTGATCGATTGTCAGGTTAAAACTGACCATCTGGCATCGTTGGGGGCAAGGGAAATTTCAAGAATGGAATTCAGTCAAAAATTAGATACGCTAATCACTGAAATCGAGCCAGGCAAGCAATGGAATTTTGATCGTTTATTGATCAAATAAGAGTGATACCCGTGCTTAAATTTCACACCACCAACCCTTATTCCTGTAGTTATTTACCGGACAAGCTTGCGTGCTCTGAAGTAGCTGCGCCGGAATATCTCATTGATACCCAAGCTTATGGGAAATTGATACAAGCTGGTTTTCGTCGCAGCGGTCAATATACTTATCGCCCCTGTTGCGACCACTGTCATGCCTGTCTATCGGTGCGTGTTAATGTTAAAACGTTTGCCCGCAAACGCGCACAGCGTCGTGCCTGGAAGCAGCATCAGCATTTGGCAGCTACACAGCACGTACTTCATTACAAGCCTGATCATTATGCACTCTATCAACGGTATCAGGCAAAACGCCATTTGGGCGGAGGTATGGATAATGATTGTCATGAGCAGTATCACAATTTTCTATTACAAAGTCATGTAAATTCCAGACTGATTGAATTCCATGAAAGGGATCAGTTGCGCATGGTGAGTATTATCGATGTGCTGCCTGATGGATTTTCATCGGTTTATACTTTTTTTGATCCTGATGTGGTCAATGCAAGTTTTGGAACTTATAACATCCTATGGCAGATTGAGCGATGCCGGGAACTTGGCTTGACTTATCTTTATTTGGGTTATTGGATCAAAGAGAATCGAAAGATGCGCTATAAAGCCAATTTTCAACCACTGGAAGTCTTGATCGATAGTCAGTGGCAGCTGCTGGACAGCAGCCGTTTTTCTTGAAATTTATTTAAATCTGTTATCTGTTCAGGATAAAATTAACCGTATGCTCTATACACTCATTCGTCCGCTGCTTTTTAAACTCGATCCCGAATCTGCTCACTGCCTTACTTTCAGCGCTATTGAGCATGCCCGGAAGCTTGGATTGCTGAAAAGCACGCCTGTTGTCTGCCCGTCGCGCAAAGTAATGGGGCTGGATTTTCCCAATCCTGTCGGACTCGCGGCAGGTCTCGATAAGAATGGCGAGCATCTGGATGCACTTGCTACGCTGGGATTCGGTTTTCTTGAAATTGGCACAGTGACGCCACGACCACAGCCGGGTAATCCTGCCCCTCGCATTTTCCGTGTTCCTCAAGCCAATGCGGTGATCAATCGACTGGGTTTTAATAATCATGGCGTGGATAGATTGATAGAAAATATTAAACACTCGGATTATCATGGCATATTGGGCATTAATATTGGTAAAAATTTTGATACGCCGCTTGAAAAAGCAGTGGATGATTACCGGATTGGCTTGCAGAAAGTTTATCGCTATGCCAGTTATGTGACTGTCAATATTTCATCACCGAACACACAAAATTTGCGGCAATTACAAGCTACCGATGCGCTGGACCATTTGTTGAGTCAATTAAAATCCGAGCAAATGAAACTCGCACAGATACATGGAAAGTATGTGCCCATGGTTATCAAGATAGCGCCCGATCTGGAGGTGCCACAAATTGAATCGATCGCTGTATTATTGATGAAACATCAAGTGGATGGCGTGATTGCAACCAATACAACCATTTCACGGGTTGGTATTGAGCACCTGCCGGTAGCGCAGGAAAGCGGTGGTCTAAGCGGCGCTCCCCTGACGCAACGTGCTACCGCAGTTATTCATCAACTGCATTGCCTGCTGCAAGGCACCATCCCGATTATTGGTGCCGGCGGCATTATGTCAGCGGAAAATGCGCAGGAAAAAATAGGAGCTGGCGCCAGCCTGATCCAGCTTTATACCGGTTTGATTTATCATGGCCCTGATTTGGTCAGAGAAATTGCACAGGTGATATGTTCTGATCAAGTGGGATAAGGTGATTCATTATCGTTTTAGAAATGTAGATCGTTGATTGAGATGAGTCAGCAGCTCATAGAAAAAATAGATGCTATTTTGCCGCAAACCCAATGTGGAAAATGTGGTTTCCCGGGATGCAGACCTTATGCAGCAGCCATCGTGGAAGGACGAGCAGATATCAATCAGTGCCCGCCTGGAGATAAGGAAGGCATTCGCAAATTGGCCGAATTATTGGGCGTACAACCTAAGCCACTGAATACATCCCATGGTTTTCCCAAGCCCAGAGTTGTCGCCTGGATTGATGAGCGACTTTGTATTGGCTGTACGCTTTGTATCCAATCCTGTCCTGCGGATGCCATTATCGGTGCAGCCAAACAGATGCACACAGTGATCGCTGCCGAATGTACAGGTTGTGAATTATGTGTTGCCCCTTGCCCGATGGATTGTATCAGCCTGACTCCAGCCAATGAGAAAATGGATGTCTCATTAAATTTGACAGCCGATGAGGTTAAAAAAAAGGCCGCCGATGTTGCACGTTCACGTTACCAATTCAGATTACAAAGACTTGAACGAGAAAAACAGGCCCACAGGGAAACACTCAAACACAAAAACATCGTGAAAGCAGAAATAACCCAGACAACAGCAGAAGAGCGTAAGAAAGCAATTGTTCAGGCAGCGATAAATCGTGCAATAACCGCGCGAACTCAAACCGTTAAAAACAATTTACCCGTGGAATCTCATGAACTCAGCTAAGCGCCATGAAATTTTTGCTTGTCTGAAATCAGCAAATCCACACCCCACTACGGAACTGGAATATCGCTCACCCTTTGAACTGCTGATCGCTGTGATACTATCGGCACAGGCTACTGACAAAAGCGTTAATCTGGCCACCAGAAAATTATTTCCACAGGCCAACACCCCGGAAAAAATTTTTGCTTTAGGCGAAAGCGGTTTGACTCATTTCATAAAAAGTATTGGACTATATAAAACCAAGGCTAAAAATATTCTGGCAACCTGCCAATTACTGATGCAACAGCATCAGAGTGAAGTCCCTCGCACGCGAGAACAATTGGAGAAATTACCTGGCGTCGGGCGCAAAACGGCGAATGTGATACTGAATACGGCTTTTGGTGAACCCACCATTGCAGTGGATACCCATATTTTTCGAGTTGCCAATCGTACGGGTATTGCACCAGGCAAAAATGTTCTGGAAGTAGAATTAAAATTACTTAAAGTGGTGCCTAAAGAATTTCGCCTGGATGCACACCACTGGCTGATTCTTCATGGCCGGTACGTGTGTAAAGCCAGAAAACCAGAATGTGCAATATGTAAAATTAATCATCTATGTGAATATGAACACAAGAACATGTGACTTCGACCACACGCACTATGTTTAAACCATCCAGAGAACAGGCACGCCAATTATTTTTTGATACTTGGAATAAATACCGCCAAAGGGAAATACTATCAGGCATTGAGAATATAGCGCTTGAAGTGATACTGCTCCACCCGGAGTACCATAGCATTCTTGATCATGCCGATCGATATCTTAATAAGGATTATTTACCCGAGATGGGAAATACCAATCCTTTCCTGCATATGAGTATGCATGTGGCGATCAAAGAGCAGTTGTCTATTGATCAGCCGAGTGGGATTTGTGAGCGATTTTCCCGCTTGCTGGAAAGCATGGGTAGCGAGCATGCCGCTGCACACCAAGTGATGGAATGCCTGGCAGAAATGATATGGCAAGCCCAACGCAGTCAATCTTCGCCTGATGCTGCCATTTACTTTGAATGTCTGGATAGACAGTTAAACTCAATCAACTCATGAAAAACGGGATAAAACCCATTTGAAAGTGGTGTTTATCCCGTGCTTAAGCTTGGATACAAATAAATTGATTTTACTTGTTTGAATTCAAACTGCCTGGAAGGCTCGAATAGTAAAAAGCCAGATTTTCAATATCTGCTGCACTCAAACTGGCAGCCATTCCCGCCATAATAGGGTCATTCCGGCTACCGGATTTGTAATCGTTTAATGCTTTTTCCAGATAAGTTCTATGCTGCCCGCCGATCTTTGGAAAATTGGGTGCAGCAGAGGTATTTCCATCAGCACCATGGCATGAGGCACAAACTTCAGCTGCTTTACTTTTACCTGCTTCAATATCCGCAGCCATTACTTGACCGGAAAGTATCAAGGCTGCACCGCTCAAAGCGGCTATCACATAATTCTTCATAATTCGTTCCTTGCGTAAATGACTCAATTAATTTTTGGCATAGTAAGCAGCAAAATCTTCTATTTCTTTCTGTGATAGAGACTTAGAAAGCGCTGTCATTGTAGGATGACTGCGCGTACCATTTTTATAACCTTCTAACGCCTTAACTAAATATTCCGCATGCTGTCCACCAATTTTGGGGACATTGTAAGCGGTAGGGAAAGCTGTACGATACCCAGCTATACCGTGACAACCTTCACACACTGAAGATTTTTCTTTTCCTGCAGCTGCGTCTCCAGCCGCTTGAGCTACTCCCGAAAATACCAAAAGCATACTCAAGGCGAGTAATAAATTCATAATAGATTTTTGTTTCATGTAAGCCTCCTTCTCTCAAAAGTTGAACTTTAAACGATGCGTCTAATTTGGTCAATGAATAGTATGAATAGTAAGCATGTCCATGTTGTTTATAGGGAAATTTCTGTCACAAGTTCTACTCTTTTGTGGTCAATTTTGATTCCAATTCTTCCCATCTTGCAAGGCAATCTATCAGTTCTTTTTCAATCGTAACTAAGCGTGTTTGTAATGCTTTCGCTTCGTCCTGACAATCACGATAAATGGTTGACTCATTCAAGCGCAAGGTAATATTTGCTTGCTCTTGTTCCAAGATGTCAATTTTACCAGGTAATGCTTCAAGCTCACGCGCTTCCTGGTAACTTAGTTTCCTGGTCCGAGGTAACCTGGATGATTTAGCAATACTGGTTGGCGAAGTTTCTGACTGTTTCGATAATATTTTTTGTTGACTGATATTATCTTCAAATTGTTTTGCACGTATCCAATCTTCATAACCACCAATATATTCACACAAATTTCCATTTCCTTCAAATGCAATTACTTGTGTGACTACATTATCAAGAAATTCACGATCATGACTGACCAGAAATAATGTGCCTGTATAGTCCTGTAACAGGGCTTCTAGCAACTCGAGTGTTTCAATATCCAGGTCATTGGTTGGTTCGTCTAAAACCAGAACATTGGCAGGGCGAGTAAATAAACGAGCCAGCAACAAACGATTACGCTCTCCTCCTGAAAGGGATTTGACTGGAGAACGGGCACGTTGCGGGGAGAACAGGAAATCTTCCAGATAACTGATGACATGTTTACGTTTGCCATTAATCTCCACAAATTCGGAGCCCTGGCTGATTGTATCCGTCAGAATCATTTCTTCATTTAACTGCTCACGCATTTGATCAAAATAAGCGACCGATAGCTTGGTACCTTGTTGAATTTTACCAGAATCCGGTTGTAATTCACCTAGAATTAATTTTAATAATGTAGATTTTCCAGCACCATTGGGTCCTAATAGCCCTACCCGATCGCCCCGCATAATGCGACAGGAAAAATCTTTGATAATAATATTGTCGCCATAGCTTTTACTGACATTCTCCAGTTCAGCAACTAATTTACCCGAGCGCTCCCCTGTATCTACGTTGATATTCGCTTTACCCACTTTCTCTCGTCTGGCTGCACGTTCCAAACGTAACGCTTCTAATTTACGGACTCTACCTTCATTGCGTGTGCGTCGTGCTTGAATTCCTTTACGTATCCAGACTTCTTCCTGCGCCAGGACTTTATCAAATTTCTGATTATGGATAGCCTCGACTTCCAGCATTTCTGCTTTCTTGCGTTGATAATCCGTAAATTTACCCGAAAAAGTTTCCAGATTTCCACGATCAAGCTCGATAATTCTTGTCGCCACATTATCCAGAAAGCGACGGTCATGCGTGATTAACAAGACACTGCCTGTAAAATCCTGAAGTAATCCCTCTAACCATTCAATCGAAGAGAAATCGAGATGATTGGTGGGTTCATCCAGTAACAAAACATCAGGAGAAATAACCAGAGCACGTGCCAACGCCACTCTCTTCTTTAATCCGCCTGAAAGATGCTCAATTAAGGTATCTGCAGGCAGGTTCAGTTTGTCTATAACGGTTTCTATTTTTGCTTGTATGCTCCATCCATCCTGAACTTCCAAAGCTCCTTGCAGATCTTGCAGGCGAATGAGTAACTCGTCCGTATTGTCTGTATCTTCACTTAAAGCATGAGAGACTGCATGATAATCCAGTAATATCTGACTGATATTGCCCAGGCCATTGGAAACTTCTTGATAAACAGTACTGGTGGGATTCAGTATGGGTTCTTGTGATACATAGGCCAGCTTTAAATTTGGAGCACACCAAAGCTTGCCATCGTCCAGTTTAATTTCACCTGACAAGGCACGTAACAAGCTTGATTTACCACCGCCATTTCTACCAATCAAACCCACACGCTCCCCCGGATCAAGTTGTAAACTGACATGATCAAATAAGGCATGATGGCCAAAGGCTAAACAGGCGTTTTCGAGTGTAATTAGAGGCATCAGAGACGTTAAATTTAGGGAACCGCCGGTTGATTTGGGATTATCTTGATAGCTTCAAGAAAACAGGGGAGCAATTCTGTCATGCTTTATCCAGCTTGGCAAAAGTAAGTATTCATAAAAATGGAGCCCGCAGGCTCCATTTTGTCTGACAATTGTTAGTCTGGATATTTCATGAATTGCACACGCCCTCACTTGACTCTTGATTCCACAAGGAATCTTTCTCAGTCGAGTGTATTAATAACTGATGTTACGCGGGCGTTCAGAAGAATCAATGGCTGTAGCGAATTCAGAAAATCGTAACTCATTGATTTTAAAAAATGGGTGCGTAACATCAGTTAATAACTACACCGCTTCTTCGAAAAACCCCTTGTGAAACCAATATCCTGCGTGATCATCGTGCGAATTCATGAAATATCCGGGTTAGAAACAGGTTAAATTTAATAATATTCAGATTAATTACTCTACTGATGTCACACTAATTTTCTTGGGTTGCACAGCTTCCCGCTTTGGTATAACAACTTCTAATACACCGTGTTTTGAGGCTGCAGATATCGCGTCAGCATTAGCTGTATCAGGCAGACTAAAACGTCTGTAAAAGGAACCGTATGTGCGTTCAACGCGCTTATAGCCTTCTTTCTCAGTCTTGGCCTCCGATTTCTTTTCACCCCTGATGGTCAGCACGCCATCTTCCATACTGATGTCTATTTCTTCAGGTTTAACACCAGGAATATCGGCATGAATAACAAATTTGTCTGCTTCTTCCTTAATATCAACAGCAGGCGCCCATTCCGCAGTTGCGGTAGAACCTTCGGCAGAGCCCCGCTCTAATTCTCTTTGTAATTGACTCAATAAACCCCAAGGTTCATAACGTGTAATAGCCATAATAGATTTCTCCTTATTGATTAAAAAAGCACATTGTGTATTTACACCATCAACGCCTCATTCAATCTGTAATTACTATACTTTTAATGCGGCGTTTTTTACAGTTACAAAAAAAAGTACACTTTCAGAGATGGATATAAGGATCTTTAGTTTTTTTTCAAGCCACCTCATCAGAAGAAAGTAATCATTGATCGGCAATCATTATTTTTAAAAGCAAAAGCTGAATTTAAGCAGGATTAAATCAATCATTCTATCGAGTATAACGCCATCTCAATCCTAACATTGCTATCGGCACCAGTAATAGTAGAACAATCCATAACCAATGTCGTTTAAACCACTCTGATGGATTTGCCTGGACAGAGAAGCTTGCCTCAGCAAGATCAAGAACTTTCGTGTGCTGTTGCGCATTGTGATGCGTCAATAAGTGCAAGTGAAATTTTAATACCTGAGTACCCGATGACTCAGGCGTAACACGCCACCTCCAGTGTGTCGCACCGTTATAGGTAGATAATTGTTCTTGTGACCCTTGTTTGTCAATTATAAAATCCTCACCCACAATTTCAGCTTTCATGTTTGGCGATACCATACCCACAATACCTTGTATGGCAGTGCCTTCAGATGCCATTGAAACAATCTCGTTCAAAAACTTGGAAAGCTGTTTTGTTTCCAGATTTAAAGCCACTTCAAAACTTTCATATTGTTTGACCTGTGATGGAATCGTGATGGCTGCACTATCAACCGGTATTTTCATAATCAGCGGACTTAATTGCTTTTTAACAGAAAATAAGTGCATAAATGAATTGATTGAGAAAGGTACTATTAATAAAACCAGCAGTAATGCGGCTGGCATTATCAGATTAAAATTTAAACCGGATTCGGGTTCTTGGTTGTGCATGACTCCTCCAACTGTTCATTTTATAGCCAGATCATACCATTCCTGGCACATCAGGCTTCCTTAAACGAGCTGTGTAATTGGATATTATCTTATTTAGTCGCTCCTGAATAACATGTTATTATTTTATGATGCCTTAGTTAATTATTGGCTAGGAGGGTGTCCGAGAATAGTGATCGTAGCGAGGGAAGGCTATTTTGAGACAGATTTTTTGAACATTTGAGGCGAATAGTTATTCTATTTAACGAAAATGATCGAGAAATATGGCCAAAATAGCTTTTCCGCAGTAGATCACTCTATTCTCGGACAGCCTCCTAGCCCGGATATTGCATGAATTCGCACGATGATCACGCATGATATTGGTTTCACAAGGGATTTTTCTAAGAAGCGGTGTAGTTATTCATACACCCGACTGAGANNATCCCTTGTGGAATCAAGAGACAAGTGAGGGCGTGTGCAATTCATGCAATATCCGGGCTAGGTGCTTTTTTTGCTATTAAGAAATGTAATGAAACTTGTACGCGGATTTGCTCAATACAACAACTCTTTATTTCAATTAAAGAAATAAAGGAAATCTTGAATAAGTAGATAATCTGTGTTTTTAATTCCACGAAAACGATTTTAGGTAAGGTTCTTATCCAGAAATTATTTGGAAATTGAATTTCACTTTTCCAATCAGATCATTCCGTTAGATCTCAATTGCGATTTAATTAAGAGCAGCGTTATCAATGGCACAGATCAGAATACGTTTTTGCCAGGCACTGAATGACTTTATTGCACCAGCACTACGCAATATAGAAATTATTCATGGTCTTGATCGAAAAGCTTCAGTAAAGGACATGATCGAATCTTTTAATGTGCCGCACACGGAAATCGAACTGATTCTGGTCAATGGTATTGCAGTGGATTTTAACTATATTGTGCAGGATGATGATTACATCCAGGTTTATCCCGTATTAGAAAATCCCGGGGTGGCGCCGTTACTGCAACTTCGTCCAGAATCAGTACAACCGCCTGTATTTGTAGTGGATGCCAATC
>CXWL01007790.1_pt1 | contig 22839 bp, 14 predicted proteins | sample 590931 | NCBI WGS metagenome assembly CXWL01 (sample SAMEA3498368, study PRJEB10139) | groundwater metagenome | biome: water well; material: biofilm material | place: Germany | collected 2015-04-27
TCCCCCGACCGGTCCCGCGCCCCTCCCCGCCGCGCGGCGGATATCGGCCAACGGCATCGACCTGCCCTCGAGCGCCGTCCGCCCCAACGAGCCCGTGGAGCCCGAGCTCGTCAAGGCCATCGACTCCGCCCGCAAAGGACAGACGCTTCGCGTCGCGATGTACGAGTTCGACCAGCAATCGATCTTCGACGCCCTGCTCCGCGCCCGCGATCGCGGAGTCAAGATCGAAATCGTCCTTGACCGCGGCCACGTCTACACCACCGGCTACGACGAAGACGGCATCACCCCCCGCAAGCCGAAGCAGCTGATCGTCGACTTGATCCGGGAGGGCTTCGACGTACTGCTGCTCGGCGGCCGGCTCGGCGGCATCATGCACAACAAGTTCATCATCGTGGACAAAGAAATCGTCCAGTTCGGCTCCTACAACTATACCCCGCAATCCGAGACCGACCATTACGAGAACGTCTTCTTCCGCGATGATAAAGCGCGGATCGAAGGCTACGCACGCTACTTCGACTTCATGCGGGGCATATCCGAGAAGCCCGACATGGCGAGGCTCGAGGAAACACTCAGCCGTACGGACGCGGACGTGCCTGATCCCGATGAAAACGGAATTCCCAACCCCGCGGAGCCCAACACGGGGTCGCGACCGACGTCACTGCCCAATCCGCCGCAGGAAACCGAGACCCCGATTGTGCTCCACGACGAGAGCTTTCCGGTCCAGATGTTCTCGCCGAACGCGGGCATCGAGCAAGCCTTGATCCGCGCCTTCGACGCGGCTGAGTTCACCATTAACGTCGCGATGTTCAGCTTCTTCTCCCGTCCCATCGCCGATGCCCTGCTGCGGGCCAAGAAACGCGGAGTCAATGTCTCGATCGTCATGGACCGAAGCCAGACCGGCACCTCGAAGCTCGACGATTGGTTCGCCTGGCACGGCTTCGACGTTCGCATTCAAAGTGGTCCCGACCGCACCCGCGATCCTCGCTACCAGAAGATGCACGACAAGTTCGCCATCATCGACAGCCTGCTGCTGGAAACCGGCTCGTTTAATTATTCCTCGCGCGCCGACGTGCTGAACTTCGAGAACGCCAACTTCTTCAACGACGCCGACGAGATCCAGCGCTTGACCCTCATGTTCTTCCAAATGTTCGACGCCGGCACCAAGCGCCTGCCGCCTAAGCGTGAGCCGAAGTGGACGACCCCCGGTTTGCAGCCGGCCGGCTGAACCGGAAAATAGAGACGCCGCCGTTCGGCATTTTGCGATAATCGTTTCTGTGCAACGATCGCTCCTGCTGAGCGCCGTCCTGCTGTGGCCCGCCTTCGCGCACGCCGACGAGGCCGCCGCCAAGCTTTTCTCCGACTACTGGAACGCGCAGATGCGCCAGGCGCCGCTGACCGCCACTTTATACGGCGTTCCCGGCTATGACGACCTCCTCGACGACAACAGCCCTGAGGGTCGCGCCGCGCGCAAGATCGAGTACACGGCTTTGCTCAAGCGGGCGCGGGCGCTCAAACCCAAGTCTCTCTCGCCCGAGGAGAAGCTGTCCGCGGAGATCATGAAGACTTTGATCACAGACGAGCTCGACGCGTTGTCGCTGCCCTTCGAAGAATTCGAGGTCGATCATAAGAACGGCGGCCAATCTTGGATTCCGACCGTGATCCAGACCGCCCAGCCGATGAAATCGGCCGACGACGCGGCCAAGCTCGAGAAGCGGCTGAAGGCCATGCCGCTGTACTTCACTCGCTACCGCGAGAACCTGAGCTCGGGCCTCAAAACCGGCCGGGTCGCCGCGCGCGTGCCGACGGAGAAGCTGATCCGACAGATCGAGGAGATGATCGCGGCTCCGCTGGACAAATCTCCCTATGCCGAGGCCTGCGACCGGCTGCCGGAAGACGTCCGCGCCGTATGGAAGCCGCGCCTGCTCAAAGTCATTGAGACCGACGTTTTACCCGCCCTGAAGGTCTTGGTTTCCTTCCTCAAGGCCGACTACCTGCCCAGCACTCGTACCGGCAACATCGGCCTCTCCGGCATCCCCGGCGGGTTCGCCCTGTACCGGCACGCGATCAAGTCGCACACGACTCTGGACAATTTTTCGGCTTACGAGCTCCATCAGATCGGGCTGCAGGAGCTCGACGGCATCCATAAGGAGATGATTCAGATCGCGCGCCGCGCCGGCCCGGCCTTGGACCTGGAGACCTTCCTCAACTCCGTACGCAAGAACCCCAAGAACTTCTTTGCCACGCGCGAGGAAATACTCAAGACCGCCGAAACGTTGGTCGAACAGACAAAGACCAAGCTGCCCGACTGGTTCGGCGTTCTGCCCAAGACCGCGCTCACGGTCAAACCAATGGAGAAGTTCCAGGAAAAAAACGAGTCCGCGGCCCGTTACTCCCCGCCGCCGACGGATCTGTCCCGCCCGGGCGTCTATTACATCAATACCTATCAGCCTGAAACGCGCCAGCGCTCCCCGATGACCACGCTGGCGGTGCACGAGGGCCTTCCCGGACATCACCTCCAGATCGCGCTCGCGCTCGAAAACCAGGGACTGCCGCAGTTCCGCCGCAATGCCGGGTTTACCGCCTATACGGAAGGCTGGGGGATGTACGCCGAGCGGCTCGGCGATGAGATGGGCCTTTACGAGGACGATCTCGCCCGCCTGGGAATGCTCACCGCTCAGGCCCTGCGCGCCGCGCGCCTGGTCGTCGATACCGGACTGCACTCCGACGGCTGGACGCGAGAGAAGGCCGTCGAGTTCCTGAAAGCGAACACGCCCCTGTCCCAAGAGGAGATCGAGGCCGAGATTGATCGATACACCATGTGGCCCGGCCAAGCGCTCGCCTACAAGGTCGGCCAGCGCGAACTAATGTCCTTGCGCGAAGAGGTCCAGTCGCGCATGGGCCGCCGCTTCGACATCAAGGCTTTCCACGACGCCGTCCTGCGGCACGGCCCGCTGCCCCTTCCGGTCCTGCGCGTCGCCGTGCTCGAAGCCTTTCCCGATAAATGACGCCGCTGGCAGCGCTCGTCTTCGCTTGGTCGCTCACCGCCCTGTGGCCGCTGATCGGCGCGGCCGGAATGCGCCACTACTCGGGCGGCCTATTTACGACCGCAGGGCTGTGCGTGGGCTTGACCGCCCTATCGCCCTACCTGCTCGCTCAAGGCCGGTGGCGCCGCGTGCTCTCTCGCCGGACGGCGCCTTCTCTGGCGGCGATGGGTTTCTGCAGCGGCGCGGCCACGGTGATCTACATCTCCGCGCTCGCGCACACCACGCCGGCCAACGCCGCGATCGTGGCCCAAGTCGAGGTGCTTTACTCCGCGGCTTTGACCGCCTGGCTTCTGGGCGAGCGCCCCAGTCTCAAACAAACCCTCGCCGCGCTCCTGATCATGAGCGGCACGGGACTGGTCATGCTTGACGACCTATCGTCTCCGCGCTGGAAAGGCGACCTGATGATCCTCGCCACGCCCTGGCTTTACCAGCTCTCCCATATCGCCGCCAAGCGCCTGCCGCGCGATCTCGACGTGATGGTCTTGGCGGGAGGGCGGGTGTTCTACGGCATCCTCACCGTGGCGCCGTTTTGTGTTTGGTCGCTTTTCCATGGCGCGCGCTGGTCGAATTCTCCCGAGGCGCTTGCCACCCTTCTCGCGCAAGGCCTGCTCATGTCCTCTTTGAACTTCGTACTCTGGTACATGGCTATCCGCAACATGGAACTGTCCACGGCCACGACCTTCATGCTCTCTTATCCCGCGCTGACCTTGGTCTTCTCCTGGGCGCTCGGCCACGAGGCCATCAGCGGCGTTCAGATCACGGGGTTGGCGTGCTCGTTCGCCGGCGCCGCGTGGACGGCGCGCCTGACCCGCGCCGCTCAACTGCGCGCGGCGGAGGGCTTCGTCTCGGTATAATCCAACCATGAACAAAAAACCGGTTCCCTTTCAGAAGACCGTCTTCGTCTGCACGAATGCCCGGGAGGGCGGCCGCGTGGCCTGCGGCAACCCCGGGCGCGGCGGTCTGGAGCTGTGCGAGTCCCTCAAGCACGCGATCAAAGCCGAAGGCCTCAAGGGCAAGGTGCGCGTGGCGCGCTCGGGCTGCCTGGACCTGTGCGAGCAAGGTCCCAACGTCTTCCTTTATCCAGACGACGAATGGCTGTCCAGCGTGACGCCGGCCGACGTGCCCGCGATCCTCAAGAAACTGACCGAGTAGATCAGTTTGAAGCGGGAGCCAGCATCGGCTCCAACGACGCCTTGTCGCCAACGATGACCGTGACCATCTTGGCCGGGTCGAGATAGCGCTGGGCGACGCGCGGAACCGGCTCCGAGCTCATCCGGCGAATCTCAAAGGGCCAAAGGGCTACCGGCTTTGCCGCACCAGCCTAAATCCGACGCCGGCGCCGTGGGTGGTTTCGCCGCCGCGGGCGCGGCTGCCCACCCGCAGGTTGCCCGCACCCTGGCTGCCGAAAGAGCCTCCGCGCATCACCCGCCCCACGCCCGTCTCAAGCGGGCTCCCATCGGCGGGCGTGTCGGTGTATGAGTCTTGATATTTGTCCTGCACCCACTGCCAAACGTTGCCGGCCATGTCGCACAAGCCTTGGATCGTGTTGCCCTTGGGCTTGGAGCATACCGGCATGGTCGTTCCTTTGCCGCAGCCGTAGTCGCCGTTGCCGTACATCACGGCCCGCTCGCAGGTCGCATCCTCGTCGCCCCAAGGATACTTCTGTTTCTTGCCCCCGCTTGTCGCCGCGTACTCCCACTCGGCCTCGCTGGGAAGCCTCACACCCATGAGTTTGGCGAACTTGTCGGCCTGCTGCCAGTTGATGCAGTTGACCGGATGCTTCAGTCGCTCGCGGACTTTTTTCCCCCAGTTGCAGTACGTCCCCGTGCTGGGCGCCACGCAGCCGCCCTCGAGCACGCACGCCTTGTACTGCTCGACGGTGACCACGGTCTTGGACATCTCAAAGGTCTGGATGGTGTAGAACTTTCCCGGGATCGGCCGGGCGTCCTTGAAATAGGTGGTTCCCAGCTGGAATTGCCCTCCAGGAATGGTGACCCATTCGATCTCTTGTCCCTGGGCCGGGGCGGTCAGGCACGCGAGGCCGACGAGGACTGCCGCGAAGCCTTTCATTTCGCGCCGGCGCGAACGGGCCGTTCGGCGCGATGAAGAGCCGGCGCGTTTTTGCGCAGCCAGCGCCGATGCGCTCGGTGCTCCGGGCAGACGCGCTCGACGACTTCCCAAAAACGCCGCGAGTGATTCATCTGCGCGCGGTGAGCCAGCTCATGGACGACCAGATAATCGAGCACCTCGTCGGGCGCCAAGGCCAGGCGCCAGCTGAAGTTGAGATTGCCCTCGCGCGAGCAGGAGCCCCACAACGTTCGCTGGTCCTTGACGCTCACGCGGCCGAAGCTCACGCCCAGAAGCGGCGCCCAATGCTCCGCACGGGCGCGAAAGAGCATCGGGAGATCGCCCTCGGGCACCGAGACTTTTACCGACGCGTCGGCGGCGGGCGCCGGGATGCGCGGCGAATCGGGAGGAAGAGGCGGCAAAACCGGCGCGGGTGCTACAGGAAGCACTCGACGACGGACCGGGGCAAAGACTTCCGGCCATTCGCGGCGAAGTCCGGACAAGAAATCGCGGACCTCTCCCAATAAGGACGGTGCCAACGTCGTCTCCATGAACACGATTCTATATTATGTGAACCCATACAACCTCGGCAGCCTACTATTGATAATGACTGTTTCTGGAAACAGTCATTATCAATAGTAACAGGACCACGGCAAACCAACGCTTTAACCGCCATAAATTCGTAACAGTACTCGGTCAAAATTCATAGGCGCGGCGCCGACGCGTACTACAGTCATGGACCAAGAACAAGAACCCCCCTCCGGCTTCGACATCGGCAACGTCAACGATCTCGACACCGCGCGCCTGGCCCTACGCTGGGCGCTGGAGCGCCTGCATCGCATGGGCTCCGAGCTCAGCGAGGCGCGCGACATCGCCGCCAAGGCCCAAAGCGCCCGCGAGGAGGCGACCCAGGAAGTCCGCGACAAGGACGAGACGGTCAAGCGCTGGCGCGAGACGGTCAAGGCCTGGGAAGCCTCTATCCAGGACCACAAGAAGATGGAGGATCAGCTCCGCGAGGAGCTGCGCCGCGAGGTCTCCCTCGAGCAGGACGCGCACATCAAGGAAGAGCGCCTCCAACTGCAGATGCAGATCGACGCGCTCAAGCGCGAGATCGCCGACCGCGAGGGCGCTATCGGCGCCCTGCGCCGAGAGGTCATCGACGCCGTCAAGACCGCGCGCCAGGAAGCCGAGCGAGAACTCCAGGGAGCTTTAGCCCATCAAGAAAAAGCGTGCTTCGACACGAAGGCCTCGCTTCTGGAGCGCTTGAAGATCCAAAGCGAGTCCATCCGCTTCAAAGAGAAGGACCTCGAGAATCAGCAGCGCCTGCTCGATGAGCAAATCAAATCTAAAGAAGCCGAGTTCCGCCGCCGCTACGAGCGCGACCTCGAGGACCTTCTCAAGCACAACCGCGAGGCGCTCGCCCGCGAGGAACACGCCTTAGCCGAGAAGTTCGAGCAGAAGATTTTCCAGTTCGAGGCCCGCCTGCGCCAGAAGGAGCAGCTCCTCGAGGACCAGCGCCGACATCTAGACGAGGCGCACGCCAAGCGCATGACCGAGCTCGATCTCGCGTATCAGCACAAGAACGAGCAGGAATGGGGCCATCTGCAGGAGCGCCTCGAGTCCGAGCGCCGTTTTCTCGAAGAGCACTACCGGGAAAAAGAGGCGAAGCTCGACGAAGCTTTTCAGGAGCGCAACAAAGGCGTCTTGGCGCATTATGAGCGCCAGGAAGCCGATCTCGTTGCCAAATACCAAAAGCTCCAAGACCAGCTTCTTCTCAAAGAGAAAGATATTTGGAAGCAGCAGCAGAAGCGACTGGAGGACATCCTCTCCAAAAACCGCGCGGAACTGGCCGCGCAGCGCTCTGAGATGGAAGCCGAACACGCCCGGCGCGACGAAGCCCTCAATGCCCGGCTGCGCGAGATGGAAAGCGCCTATCAAAAGAAAGAAGAAGAACTATTCCGTCGTCAACAGGACCTGCAAGACCAATATCGCACGAAGGAAGAAGAACTGGGACAGCGCTTCCTGCAGATGCAGGCCGATTGGACGGAACGCGAGAAACAGCAGTGGGAGAGTCATCAAGCCAAGCTGCGCGAGAGCATGGCCGCAAGCCGCCAGCAGCTGGAAAAAGAACGCCTTGAGTTCGAAGCCCGCTATCGCGCCAAGGACGAGGAACTGACCGCGGCGCGCGAAGCCGACGTCCAGGCCGCCGATAAGCTCCGCATCGAGCACGAAGACGCCTTGGCCAAGCGCCAAGCCCAGCTCGACGCCCAATTCTCCTCGCGCTGGGCCGAGCGCGAGAAGCGCCTTCAACAGGAGCACCGCGACTCGCTGGAGCTCACGCGCCAGGAGTTAGCCACGCAGATCGCCGCCGAGCGCAAGGCGATGGAAACCTCCGCCGTCAAACGCGAGGAAGAGCTGTCGCGTTCCTACATAGCCCGCGAGGAAGAGCTGTCGCGTTCCTACATAGCCCGCGAGGCCGAGCTTCGCCAGTCGCTGGCCGCGGAGCAGGCGCGTTGGAAGAAGGCCCACGAGGAGGCCGTCGACGCCGTGCGCCAAGAGCTCCTCGATCAGTCCCTCAAAGAGGAGGGTCTGCGCCAGTCCGAGCACGACCAGAAGCTGCAAACTATCGATGAGCAGTTCCGCCGCCGCACGGCCGAGGAAAAGAAGCGCATGGAAGCCAAGCAGCAATCCTTCCTGCGCGAGACCGAGGGCCGCGCGCGCGCCGAGCGCGCGCAGTGGGACCTATCCGCACGCCTTGAACGCGAGGATTGGCAGAACAAGGCCGCCAAGGAGCTGGAAGACCGCCGCGCCGCGCTCGACGAGGAGTTAGACGCCATGCGCCGCCAGGCCGCGGAGACCCAGACCCGCCTCGAGGCCGGCTTCGCGGAAAAAGAGCGCGTGCTGCGCGACGCCTCCTTCGCCCGGGAAGCCCAGATCAAGAGCGACGCCGCCGCGCAAGAGGAACGCTATCGCCGCAGCTACGAGGAAGAGATCAAGCGCGAGCGCGCCGTCCTGGAAGAGCGGCATGCCGCCCTCGAGGCCTCGCTCAAGGACAAATACGTCTCCGACCAGGCCGCCCTGCACCAGGCCTGGACCGCCCGCGACAAGGAATGGGCCGTCCAGCGCGAGTCCCTCTTCCGCGCCGAGCGCGAGCGCCTGGAGGCCTCCTTCCGCGAGAAGGAAGCCTCCGTCGCCGCCATGCGCCAAGAGCTCGAGCAGCGTTTCTCCCTGCGTGTCTCGGAGCTGGAGACCCAGCACGCGCGCAAGGCCGCCAGCCTCGAGGAGTTTTGGAACCGCCGCCAGCAGGAGCTCGACACCGTCCGGCTCCAGCTGCAGATCGAGGCCCGCGACCGCGAGGCCGCCGCCCAGGAGCAGCGCTCCGAGATGGAGGCCCGTCTGCAGAAGGCCATCGACGAGCGCATGGCGGAGCTGGCCCGCGCCGAATCGGCCCTTCAGCAGTCCTGGATCCGCAAGGAAGCCGAGATGCAGGAGGCGCTGACCCACCGCGAGGGCATCTGGCTTAAGGCCCAGCGCGATCAGATGGAGCGCGAGCGCAAGGAGTGGGAGGACAGCCGCGACCTGGAGCTCCAGGAGCGCCGCCGCGAGCTCGAGGCCGGCATGGCCCAGCGCGAGCGGCTCATCGAAGAGGCCTTGCGCGGCCGCATGAAAGAGACCGACGCCGCCCTCATCGCCAAGGAGCGCGAGCTGATCATCGCCTACGAAGAGCAGGCCGCCCGGGCGCGCGCCGAACTCGAGCGCTCCCTGCGCGAGCGTGAGGAGGCGCTGCGCGGCAAGATGCGCGAGGTCGTCGAGCGCGAGAGCGTCGCCTTGCGCGAGGACGCCGAGCGCCGCGAGGCCGCCGCCGAGGCCCGCCGCCGCGATCTGGAAAAGAACCTCGCCGAGCGCCGCGAGAAACTCGAGGCCGACTTCGAGCGCCATCGCCGCGATCTGGAAGCCTCGCTGAATTCAGAGCGCGAGTCGATGATCTCGCAGTTGGAGCCGCGCGCCAAGGAGCTCGAGGCCGAGAAGCTGCGCCAAGGCTCGCTGCTGGCGCAAAAAGAGGCCGAGATCGCCGAGCGCTACCTCGAGCAGGAGCGTCGCCTGCGCCAAGACCTCAACATGGCCAAGATCGAGTACGCCTCCCAGTTCGACGAAAAGTTCCGCAAGCTCGCCGAGGACCGCGAGGCCCTGCGCAAGGACTACGAACAGAAGCTGCGCGACCTCGAGAACCGCCGCAAGCCCGGGCAATAGTAAAACCGGGCGGCGGGTATCCCCCGAATGGTCCGTTGCTTTAAAGCAACATCACCCTAAATAGCGCGAATATAAGCCATCTATTCGGCTTCCTGTTGCATTAAAGCAACAGACCATTAGAGGGTAGGGCCCTCCCCCCTAGGCCTTTAGACCCTCCTGGCCGAAGACATCGCCAGTTACACTCAAATCATGAGTTTTCGTAAGGCTTTGTCCCTGCTGATCTCGCTGGCGCTAGCGGCGCCGGGGGCGGCCGTCGCCCAACCGCGAGCCGCCGTCCCGGCCGTCCATCCGATCGGCAACGTGGCGCCGGCGCGCGTGCTCCTTCTCGAGGCCTTCTCCTCGCCGCTCACCACGCCGGTTCTCTCTCCGGGCGCCGCGCCGACGATCCTCCATCCCGCGCTCAATGAGCGCATGGCCGTTTTCCTGCAGCGCACCGCCGCGGCCGCTCCGACGCAAGCTCCAGCCGCGAAAGCTCCTCTCAAGTCCGCGAAAGCGGTTCAGGTCCTAGCCGCCGCAAATCGCAAGCTCGCGTTGTTTACGCCTGAGCAGCTTGGGGCGATGCCGCCGGAAGAACTCAACAATCTCGCTGGCCAAATCATGGATGGGGCGGGAACGCCGCGTCCAGCCGCCGAGGTCGCCGCACCGGCGCCGGCTGCGGACCTGCCGCCGACTTCGCTTCGGCGCACGCTCTCGAAGAAAGATATTCAACATGTTCTCGCAGCAACGACTCCCATGCGGCCAAACGGCTTCCAAGGAACGAGTGTTGAGAAAATACTCACGGAAGGCCTAGTAAGCGTAGACCACTTCAGCCAAGTCCTCTATGACATGTATCACCTCCTTTCAGAAATGGTGAAAGGGCCGGATTCCAACCAAGAACGCTCCTCCTTGGCCATCGCGATTCAAGATCGCTATGTCAAATTCCTGAGCGCCGCGCGCGCCGCGCACCTGTCCAACGAGAGTCACGTGGCCGCCGGCCGGGTGCTGCATCGCTTCTTTAAAAGCGGAGCACTCATTGAAGACCTCTTCCGCGCGAGAGAGGTCGCCACAAAAATAGAAAAACTTGACCGACTACTGGCCATGGCGCCTCAAACCATCAATGACAGACCCAAAAACTGGAAGATCCCGTCGCGCCTGCCCGACAACCAAAGAATCCGTGATGATGAACAAAACGACGTGGTGGTATTGGATCTGAAGGAGCGTTCCGCCACGATTGATCAAGCCTTTTTCAAGCTCGAGCAGTCGCTCAAACGCGCCGAGATGGCGAATAAGGACCCGCGGTTTTCCGCGGCCTTCCGCGCGGCTCGATCGCAAGATCTAGCCGAGACCGCGGATCGCGTACGCCTCCTGCGCCTCGGGGTTGCCAGCAATCTCGAGGCATACAGAGGGGGTAGGCTGAACAACCAATTCGTCGCCCCACCCCGAACGCATTATAAGGACGCTCCGCCCCAATGGCATTTGCACCCGGGCCTGAAACTTACGTCTTCAGGAAACAATTTTGTCTTGAAGGCGCGCTTCGCCTCCTCCATCGCGGAAACGAAAGTGCACGAATTCGTGAAGGCATCCATAGAAGACTATTGGCGCGTATCTTTCACCGATGGGAACGGCCGGCCCGGCACTTTTCGTACCGAGGTCTCTATACGCGCGTTGAAACCAGGAGAGGCCGCCCGTCCGGATGAGCTTCGTTTGTCCGAACACACGCAAAGCCAAGCCACAGGAGATGGGTTCACCCTCGAGCGCGACCTCCGATGGGCAACCCCGGCGCACGAATTCGGGCATGTCCTCGGCCTGCCCGATGAGTACACCGTTGAGTACGATGTTCGTCGTCGACTTATGCGAGAGAGCCAGCCTCGGAATAGTCTGATGGGCGGAGGGCGGGGCACGCTTCGCCCGCATCATTTGAAGCGCGCGCTCCAACGATTAATCGAGAGCGGCCGCTACGTCTCAAAATTGGAAACAACCTTGGAAAACTGACGGACCGAGCAGTTAGAGTTCCGGCCGGCGCAAAAACAGGACGCGGAACTCGGCGGACTCGCCCCAAGCCAGTTTGACCGCCTCGAGATAAGCCCGGCCCTGCTCCGCGTACTTGTCCCTTATCTTTTTTGAAGAAGATTCATCGACGGGCTCGCTCTTGAAATCGGCGACGATGAGCTTGCCCCCCGAACGATAGACGAGATCGATGGCCCCGCGCATCACCGTCTGGCCCGCCGCATAGGCGAAGGGGACTTCGCGGCCGACGATCTCCGCTTTGCTCAATTCTTGAACTGCTTTTGAAGCCAAGAAGCCGGCGAGCACGCCGCCGGCCTCGCGCTGCGCCTGCTCCCAATGCGGTCCGGGCGCACGACGCTCGAGCAGCGACCGCGCCTGGGCGCAGGCTTTGGCCGGATCACCTTTAGACGCGAAGTCCCAACCCTGCAGCACAAGATGGCACAGCTGGCCTACCTCGGCGCCGGCGACGTGTCCTCCCGCCTCATCCGGCGCGGACGGACGCTTGGGCAGCTCTCTCAAATAAGCCGTGGCCGCCCGCGCGCGCGGCTGATCGCTTCCCGCCCGCCGCTCGGCGCGATTGGCCCAGGCCTGAGCTGTGATTTGCGCGTCGGTGCCGGAACTCGGCCGCGCCGCCTTTGCGGCCTCAGGCTCGGCGACTTTACCTGCCTCGATAAACACCGCCGGCAGCCCGCCCTCGATACCTCCCTTTGACCAGGCTTCGGCCGCGACAAGATGCGAGGCCAGCGAGCCGGAGTCCGCCTTCTCTCGGCCGATCAGGAATAATTTTTCCTTGGCACGGGTCATCGCCACGTACAGCAAGCGCACGGACTCGCGGCGCTCCATGTCTTTTTCGCGCGCGTCGGCAAGGGCCGCCGCCGCGGAGGCCGAGCTCCCCACGCGCAAAGCGGTCCGGCCCGTGCCCCAGTCCGGGCGCGCCGCCGGCTTGTCGCCGACGGCGGGACGGGCCGAGAGGTTGGCGAGGAACACCACGGGGAACTCCAGGCCCTTGGACTTGTGCACGCTCATGATGCGCACCGCCTCCAAGCGCTCGTCGGCGAGCGGGCTTTCCCCCTCGGGACGCGACTGGCGCGCCGACTCGCGCACCGAAGCGACGAAGCTCTTGAGCGTGGCCCCGCGCGATTCCGAGGCCTCGGCGGCCATGCGCTGAAGCTTCAAGAGATTGGAGACGGTCTGCTGTCCGTGATAGGCGCGCGCGGCCAGCTCGAGCAGGCGCGTCTGAGACAACGCGGAGGCGACCAGCTCGCCCAAGGGAGTCCGGCCCGCGCGCGAGCGCAAATCCCTCAAAACGGAAAAGAGCCCGGAAGCAGCGCGGCCTTCCGCGGCCGGCAAGACGCGCACGCCGGGATCTTTACGATAATCGAGCGCTCCCGCCCGCGCCAAGCTTAACAGACCATCGTCGGACAACGCGGCCAACGGCGAACGAAGCAAACCCGTCAACGCGATCCGATCGTCGGGATCGTCGAGCGCGCGCAGGAGATTGAGAAGGTCGCCCACTTCCGGCGCGCCGTAAAAATGACGCTCGATCTCGACGGCATACGGGATGCCCGCGCGCTTGAACGCGTCGAGGAAGGCGGGCAAAGCAGAGGATGAGCGCAGCAGCACCGCGAAGTCCTTGAGCGGGCGTCCGTCGTCGAGTATCCGCCGCGCGACCCACGCCGCCTCCGTGCGCTGGCACGTCGCGGCGTCGGCCTCGCCCGTGGGATCGGTCACGGCCACGACCTCGACCGCGGGACCGGCCGCGGCGGGCTTGGCCGCCGCGATCGTCTTATAGGCGGGCTGCATGCCCGCCTCGGCGACCATCACGCGCGCGAAAATATCGTTGACCGGCGTGATCACGCCCGGCACGGAGCGGAAATTCGCGGTCAAGTCGCAAGCCAGCGCCCCGCCCGCGCGCAGGCGCCCGATGAAGCCCTCGTAGGCCGCGATGTCCGCGCCGCGGAAGCGGTAGATGGACTGCTTCGGGTCGCCGACGACGAACAAGCGCCCCGCGCCGGGCGCAATCTCGGTCCAGGTTCGCGCCGAGGATCCGATCTTCTCCGAGAGATAGAGAAGAAGCTCTCCCTGAAGGGGATCGGTGTCCTGGAACTCATCGACCAAGATCGCCGAAAAGCGCCGCTTGAGCTCCTCGCGCGGCCGGCGCGCGTCGCGCACCAGATCGCGCGCGCGGCGCAGCAGGCCGTCGAAGGACACCCAGCCGCGCCGAGCGTACTCGCGGCGCAGACGAGCGGCGAAGGGCGCCAGCAGGCGCGCCGCGCGCCGGGTCACGGCCTCGCCGCGGGGCGACGCGGCTTTGGCCACGACGCGCAGACGCGCGTACAAAGCCGCGCCGGCCTCATCCTCTTCCCATGCCTTGGGCCATGTCGCGTTCGCGAGTTCCGGCTCCCCAACTGACGGTACCGTCAGTTGGGGAACCAACGCGTCAAACGCGGAATCCTGCGCTTCGGCCGCGTCCGCGGCGGCATTCAAACGTTTCTCGATGGCGGCCAGAACGTCAAGGATTCCGCCCCGCGGCTTGGCGCGGCCCACAGGAAGCTCCGCGGCGAGCTTGGCCAGTTTTCTCAAAGCCGCGGCGGCGGCGGGATCGGGGAGACCCGTCGATTCGGGCTCGAACGACTCCGAGCCCAGCTCGCGCGCCAGCGCCTCCAAGTCCTCGAGCGACACCAACGCGAGCAGCTCAAGCCACAGACGCTGACGCGGCGGCTTCTCGCCCAGCTCGTCGTCGAGCCAACGCGCCCATTCCGCGGCGAACAGCACCTCGAAACCTTCGCCTTCATCGACGCGGAAGGCCGGGTCGACGCCTGCCTCGACCGGATACAGGCGCAGGATCTGGGAGCAAAAAGAATGGATGGTGCCGATCGGCGCCTTGTCGAGGTCCTCGAGCGCGGCGCGGGCGCGCTCGATGGTGCGCGCGTCCGGGCTCTTGAAGCGCGCGCGGAGCTCTTCGAGAGTTCGATCGGAGCGTTCGGCCGCTTCGGCGGTCATGACGACGCCGGACAGCCTTGCAGCTAATTCTTCAAGACGCTGAGACAAACGGATTTTGATCTCGCCCGCGGCTTTTTCCGTGAAGGTCAGAGCCACGACTTCCTCGATCTTCGCGGGAGCCTCGCCCGCCAAAATAAGAAACAGAATCCGATCGGTGAGCAACGTGGTCTTGCCGGTGCCCGCGCCGGCCTCGACGACCACGCTCGACTCCAGGCTCAGGCGCGCGCGATCGCGGTCGATATGGTCGGGGGCGTTCATGCCGCCTCTCCCGGCACGCTCGATCGCGCGGCGCGGGCGCGCGAGGGCCCGTGGGCCTTGCGGCACACCGTGGGAAACTCACACCACGAGCAATGTCCGCCGATCCCCTCTTCGGGCCGCATGGGAAATTTCCCCGAGGCGATCGCCTCCACTCTCTCGGACAGTATCGCCAGGAATTGTCCGCGTGCCAGGCCCCAATCCTCCGCCGAGAGCGTCGCCGAGCGTTCTTCCCCGTCCTTCACTTCCAGAAACAGCAGCTCCGCTCCGCCGAAGGTCCAGCCGGCGCCCAACGCTTCGGCGGCCAGCTCGGCGTAGAAGGGAAGCTGGTGCAGCTCGCCGGCGGCGGCCTGCTTGGCCAAATTTTTCGAGCGCGAGTTCGCCTTGGTCTTGTAATCGGCGACGCGGAATGTCTTCGCGCCTTCATCGGCGTCGACACGGTCGGCCACGCCTTTCCAGGGCACGCCGCCGGGAGCGCCCTCGGGCGGGGCGCCGGACAGGCGCGCCTCGTACAAACGGGGACGGATCTTCGCGGCGCGCAGGCGCGCCATGTCCCACTCGATGAAGCCGCGCAGGCGCGCGCTCATGTCCAGGCGCGCCGCTTCCCATAGCAGGGGGTAGACGCCCAGCGCGCGCCAATCGTTTTGGGCGAACACCGCGGCGGCGGCCGCGTCGAACACCGGGCCCCAGTCCTTGGCGCCCGACCACTCGGCCTCTCCCAGGCCCGCGTAGAAGCGCTCGAGCACCGCATGGTAGACGAGGCCGCGCGCCTGAGCGGTGAGCTCGCCGCGCTCGGAGCCTTCCTCGCGCTCGCCCAAGCCCAGCACGCGCGCCGCGAAGAAGCGGAACGGGCAGGAGGCGTATAAGTCGAGAGCCGTGGGAGAGAAGCCCGACTTCTTCCAAGCCGCGAGCTCCGCGGCCAACGGACGCGTGTGACCATCGTGCGCCCCAGGCGCGCCTCGATCATTCAACGCCTCCACGCGCGTCAATGCGTCGGCCAAAGCCGTCTCCGACAGCGCGGGGTCGGGAGCCCCGCCCTCGAGCACGGCCAGCAACGCGGACTCGCGCGGCGTCAACAATTCGACGGGCGCGCCTTTCAGCCGTTCCGCGGGCTGGCGCGCCACGCGGCGCGCATCGCCCTCGCCCGGCGCGGGCAGACCCGCCGCGCGGCACAGCTCGCGCAGATAAGTCGAAGGAACCGACGCCTTACCCTCTTCATCGGAACGCGGGTAAATGAGAACAAGGCGTTCCTTGGCCGAGGAGACCGTCAAATAGAAGAGAAGCCGTTCTTCTTCGTGGCCGGCCGCCTTGCGCCCGATCCAGTAGCCGGCGGGATGACGCAGAGCCGCACGCGCCGAGTCGCGCAGCAGGGGATCTTCCAGCACCTGGCGCGGGAACAGCTTTTCCTTAAGACCGATGAGCACGACCGCGCGAAAGCGCTGGCCGCGCGCGTCCATCGCATCCAGCGCGCGCACGCCCAGGCGTCCGTCTCCCGCCTCGCGGGTGGCGCGCGACAGCTTGCGCTCGAAGGCGTCGAGAAAATCCTCCCAGGAGCAGGGCGCGCCGAGGCGGTCGAAAGCGGCCAGCTCGTCGAGAGCGCCCTCGACGGCGTCGCGCGCGTCGCGCTCCGCGTCGGAAGCATCCGGAGGCAGGCGAAGGTGCGCCGCCAGGATCGCCCGCGCCTGCGCCGACCGTTGGGACCAAAGCACGGGCGCTTGGCCCAAGCTCTCGCGCAGGCCCGACACGAAATCCCACAGCGCTTTGACGTCCTCGGCCGGGATGAGTTCTCCCGGCAGGCCCTCCCGTACGCGCCGCGGATTGAGCTCCAAAGGAGCGCCGACGCGCGTCTCGAGCTTGCCGCGCCACTGCAGCCAGCCCGCCCGTATGCCGAGACCGTCGATGATCCGCCGCCAGCTCACGGCCCGCCGCGGCTTGGCCGCGGCGAAATACGGCGAACCCGACAAGTCCTCGACAGTGCGCGCGGGGAAGTCGCGCTCGCGCAGAGTGAGCAGGTCAAGTGCCGACTTGGCGAAGGGATGCCGCAGGATGGGCTCGCCGCAGGACAGGTCGAGGGGCAGCTCCTCGGCCGCGAACGCCTGCGCCAAAGCCAGGCGGTAGGGCTCCAAGGAGCGGGCGACCACGGCGATCTCATGATAGGGAATTCCCTCGGCCGACAGGCGCAGGACTTCCTTGGCCGCGGCCCAGGTCTCGTCGCGGGCGCCGGAGGCGGACACGACCGCGACTTTTCCTTCGGCGACGGGAACAGGCGCGGCCGCCGGGTTAAACAACGTGTCGAGCGCACCGCCCAACGCCGTGTTAGTCGCGCCGTCAACGGTCGTATGGGAGCGGCCGGACAAACGCTGCTCGAACAACTCATCGGAAAAACGAAAGGCGGGATGCCCTTTGCGATACGGGAAATACAGCGTCGAGGGACGCGCGCTCGTCACCGCCTCGAAGACGTCGAGCTGTAGGCCGGTCACATCGTAGAAACCGTAATAGAGGATTCCGCTAAAACCAGACAACCAAGCGGAACCAGGCGCCAGTTCCGCCGCCCGGCCAATGAGAGCCGACGGCGCCAGCACTCCCAGACGCGCCAATTCTTTCTCGTAGGCCGCCAACAAGGCGAGAAGGCCGTTAAGACGAGCGGCCTCCTCCTCGTCTTTTATCAGCGTCGATCCAAAATGTTCGGCAACCTGACTTGGATCGATGCCGGCGTCGATCAAGTCGCGCAAGCTGGCGCGCACGGCCGAGGCCAGCGCCTTGGGCCTGAGCTCCTTGGCGATGCCGAGCGAAGAACCAAGGTCGAGCACGCGGTCGACGACCGCGTCATGAAAAACTGGGTCGGAGAGCAGCGCGCGCTTCGGAAAGCCGCCTTCTTCGACGAGCGCCGCGGCCAGGGAATGGAAGGTGTGAAAATGCACGCCCAGAAGCGGCAGGCCGTGCTCGACGGTGAGCAGGCGCTCGAGGCGGTCGCACAGCACGCGGGACGGAGCGACCACGAGAACCGGCGGGCCGCCCGGAGCAGGGCGCAGAGCGCGGACTTTATCGACGAACGCCTGTTCCAGCGACTCGAACGGGCCGCAAACGACGTTCAAACTTCCTGACACACCTCGATTTTAGCGGTTTTGCCGAGCGACCGCCCGCAAGATCGGACATTGGACATTATCTCCCGGTGAGCCCGTCTGAGAATGGGCGCTCCGGCAGGATAAATACATAAAAAATCGTTATAAATCCTGTTCTTATTGCGGTATTAAAGATTGGGGCCAAAAGACCTATATAGACCTAGGCCCTAGGACCCACTTATCCACAGCGTGAATAACCTGTGGATAAGTCGCCAGGTGGTCGCAAAATGCGACCAGCTCGGGTCTTCCGGCGATTTTGCTAACCTATCCGTATGGCCCTGCCCACCACGCCCCCGTCGGGCTTTCGCGACTTCCTCCCCGATCAGCTGGCCGCCCGCACGCGCGCCATGGAGACCATCGCGCGGATCTACCGCTCCTTCGGCTTCCAGCCCGTGGCGACCTCGGCGCTCGAGGACTTGTCGGTGCTCACCGGACAAGGCGGCGGCGAGAACGAGAAGCTGATCTTCAAGGTCCTCAAGCGCGGCGAGGCCTTGGAGCGCGCCCAGGCCGAGAAAACGGATTTAGCCGACATGGGCCTGCGCTTCGACTTGACCCTGCCGCTGGCGCGCTGGTACTCCAAACACGGCTCGCAGCTGCCGCATCCGTTCAAGGCTTTCCACATGGGCCCCGTCTGGCGCGCCGAGCGCGCCCAAAAAGGCCGCTACCGCGAGTTCACGCAATGCGACGTGGACGTCATCGGCTCCGACTCCTGGGGCGCGGAAGTCGAGATCATCGCCGCGATCCTGACCGTCTTCGACCAGCTTGGCCTTCACGGCGTCACCGTCAATCTCAACGACCGGCGCTTAGTCGACCTGGCGCTGGCCGCCGCGGGCGTGCCCGAGGACAAGCGGGGTGCTGCCTGCGTGATCATCGACAAGCTCGACAAGATGGAGCCGGCGAAAGTCGCCGCCGAGCTCGAGCTCGCCGTCGGAGCCAAATCCGCCGCCGCGCTCGCCAAGACTATCATGACCCACGCGCCGGGTGATGAATTCGCGGCCATCGGTGCGGACCACCACGCGGGCTTAGACAAGATCGCCCATGCCGTCAAAGCCTTGCGCCCCGACGCGGTCATCGCGATCACTCCCAACCTCATGCGCGGCATGGGCTATTACACCGGACCGGTGTTCGAGTTCCGCCATCCCTCGCTGTCCGGGTCTCTCGGCGGCGGCGGACGCTACGACAAGCTCACCGAGAAGTTCGGCGGGCAAAGCACGCCCGCCTGCGGCGGCTCCATTGGCTTTGAGCGCTTGATGCTCATTCTCGAAGAGTCCGGGAAGGCCGTCGAGCACGCCGCGCCCGACGCGGTGGTGACCGTGTTCTCCGACGAATTGCGCGGCCGCGCCATCGAAGTCGGCGCCGCGCTGCGCGCGAAGGGTCTATCCATCGACGTCTACCCGGGCAGCGGCAAGCTCAAGGCCCAATTCAAATACGCCGACCAGAAAAAGGCCGCCCATGTCGTCGTCATCGGCCCGGATGAGGCCGCCCGTGGCGTCATGCAGGTCAAGGTCATGGCCACCGGCGATGAGCAGGCGCTGACCCTCGACGAGGCCTGCGTCAAAATCGCCGCCCGCTGAGATGAGCCGCGCCTTCGTCAAGGAAGACGCGCCCGAGCCCGATGATAACCTCCCCGAGCGCTCGGTCTCCCCGCACCCTAATTACGTGACGCCCCGCGGCGCGCGACTATTAGAAGCCGAAGAGGCCCGCCTCGGAGTTGAACTGGAGCCGTTTTCGGGCGCTCAAGACGACCCCGCCCGCCGGCGGCGCAAAAGAGAACTCGAGCGCGACCTGCGCTACGTGCGCGCCCGCTTGGAAAGCGCCGCTCTCGTCGATCCTGCCCAGCAGCCCAAAGAGCAGGCGCGCTTCGGCGCCGCCGTCACCTTGCGCGCCGACAGCGGCCGCCCCTTCAAGCTCCGCATCGTCGGCGAGGACGAGGCCGAGGGCCGCGATGAGCATTGGAGTCTGATCCCATGGCCCGCTCCTTTGGCCAGCGCCTTGATGGGCTTAAAAAACGGCGACTCTCTCGAATGGGATTTAGGCGACGGGATGCGACGTTGGACGATAGAGGCGCTCAATTACGATGCCCAATCTTAATTCTCCGAGAAGTTATCCACAAACTTGGTCCAAACCAAGTTTGTGGATAACTTTTTTTAAGCCGATATGATCTCTCCGAAAAAGGCACTGGATCTCATTCTGAAACACACGCCGATACTAGGGCGGGAAGTCATTGGATTGTCGGAATCCGTCGGCCGCGTGCTTGCCGAAGACCTCAAGGCCCGCGACCATCTGCCGCCGTTCGACAACTCCGCCATGGACGGCTACGCCGTGCGCGCCAAAGATCTCAAGGGCGCCTCCTCGAAGACGTCGGTGGAACTGATCGTGCGCGAGACGATACGCGCCGGCGCTTCGGGACAAACGCGGCTGCGTTCGGGCGAAGCGGCGAGGATCATGACGGGAGCGCCGCTGCCTCCAGGCGCCGACAGCGTGGTGATGCAGGAATTGACCGCCCCGGGCGCGGCGGGCCGGATCAAGTTCTTGGCGGCAAGCGAAGTCGGCGACTCTATTCGCTTTAAAGGCGAGGACATCAAAGCCGGACAGCCGCTTATTAAAAAAGGGTCCGAACTGCGCCCCTACGAGATCTCATTGCTGGCCGCGCAAGGGATCACGAAAGTCCCTGTGTTTCGACGGCCGACGGTCGCCGTTCTGACGACTGGCGATGAATTAGTCGATGCCTCCAAAAATATTTCCGGCGGCCGGATTCGAAACTCCAACGGACCCGCTCTTCTTGCCGCCCTGTCGCGCTGGAATATAGCCGCCGTCGATCTGGGCATCGTCAAAGACGACCCCAAGGCGATCAGCGCGGCGCTCAAAAAAGCGTTATTACAGGCCGACGTGGTCGTGGCCACCGGCGGCGTGTCGGTGGGCGACTTCGACTACATTAAATCCCTATTCCCAAAACTGGGCATCCTGGAGATTTTCTGGCGCGTCGCGGTCAGGCCGGGCAAACCGCTTCTTTTCGGCATTCACAAAACCAAACTTGTCTTCGGCCTCCCAGGAAATCCTCTTTCCGTCTTGGTCTGCCTCGAGGAATTCGTACGCCCCGCGCTCGATAAGCTTTCCGGCCGCGCTCTCCGGGATTCATATTCTCTCGTTGGAAAAGCGGCCAACGAGTTCCCCAAACCCAAGGAACGCCAACAGAATTTGTTTTGTAAGGCGAGAAAGGGATCCAAGGGCTACGAACTCGAAATCATCAGACCCCAAGGTTCGGCGATGCTCGCCAAGGCGGCCCAGGCCAACGCGCTCGCCATCGCGCCCATCGGAGTCGCGCGCATCAAACGCGGCGACGTTCTCTCCTTCCGCTGGCTCGACTAAAGCAGCCGACCCTGCGCTTCCGGCTTCACCTTGAGCAGCTCCAAGTCCTCGGCGGTGTCGATGTCGGCCTGGGTGTAGGCGTCATCGAGCGGGATCTTTACGGCCTCGCCCCAATGCCGGCGCACGGCGGCCATCGCGGTGTCGTCGCCGATCAAGCGGCCGACCTCGCCGAACAGCTCTCGCGGATAGGCCGTGGGTTGGCCTTTGACCGGACCGTCCGCGCCTTGATAGATCGGGAACGTGAGCCTGCCCGAGAGCTCGAACTCGGCCAAGACGCGCTCCACCAGCCAGGAGGGCACGCGCGGCATGTCGCCCAGAAGGGCCACGACGCCCGGTGCATCCGCGGGCACCTCGCGCAGGCCGACTTCAAATGAAGACGCCTTGCCCGTCGACCACGCCGGGTTGAACACCACGCGCAGGCGCGGGTCGTCGATGCCTTCCATGGCCTTAAGCCCCGCCTCGGCGCCGGAACCGAGCACGACGATGACCGGATCCAGACGCGTGGACAAGGCCGACTCGACGACGTGCCTTAACACCGGACGGCCGTCGACGGCGGCCAAGAGTTTGGAGCTTCCTCCGAAGCGCTTGCCGCGTCCCGCGGCGAGCACCAGGCCGCACACCTTCACCCCGCCCTTGCGCGCGGCGGGAGACGAGCCCGCGGCCCGCGCCCGCGCGGGGCGGCCGCCTTTGCGCTCGGCGCGCACGGCCAAAATCTCGGCGGTCACCGCCAGCGCCGTCTCTTCGGCGGTCTCGGCGCCGACGTCGAGGCCGGCGGGCGCGGAGAAGGCGCCTGGGCGCGGCTCCACGCCCTGCTCGCGCAGCTCGCTCAACAGCTTGGCGGCTCGTCCCGCCGCGCCCACCAGGCCCACGTAGCGCGCCGGACTGGGAATCGCGCCTTTGAGCATGCGCAAGTCGGCGGAATGATTGTGCGTGGCGATAATGACGTAGGTATCAAGATCGGGATGGCACGCCATACGCACCGCCTCCCAATCACCTTCGATCAGCCGCCAGCGGGCACGATCCCAATCGGGCCCGTGCAAGCGGCCTGGACGATGGTCGGCGACGGTCACGACGAAACCCAGGCCGTCCAGCAATTGCGCCAAGCGGCGCGCGTCTTCTCCCGAGCCGACGATCAGAACCTTGCCCATGGGAATCAACGGCAAGCGCAGCACTCGCCGCACGCCGCCGCGCACGGCCTCCTCTTCCAGCTCCGGCTCGCTTTCCTGGTAGCAGGCCTTGACCGCGGGATGATCGGGCGGGAAGTGCCGGCGCCGCCCCGCGCCCTCGCCGGTCAGCGCCAATTCGATGACCAACCCCTCGCCGCGCAGCAGCGTCTCGCGCGCCTCGCGCAGCTGATCGCGCAGCTCGCCGGTGATGGGCTCGATCCAAACCTCGGCGCGTCCGGACCGGCCCCCGAGACCGAAGATCATGTCGTCTTCGGCCAGGTCGATCTCGACTAAACGCGGCGCCTGAGCCTCGATCGCGGCCTGAGCCGCCTCGCGCAAGGCGTCCGGAACGTCGGCGCCGGCGTCGTCGGCCGCCACGCACAAGGCGCCCGCGCGCTCGCACAGCGCGCCGTCGAGGGAAACCAGGGTGGCCAGGACCCCGCGCACGCTCATCGGATCGGCGGAAGCCAGATCCTCGAGGGCCCGCAGGGCGGCCAAGGCTTCGTGGGGACGGGGAGCGCTCACATCGGCATTCAATCATATCGTGGTTTCCGGGCATAGGTCCATTGGCCCGTC
>CXWL01122904.1_pt1 | contig 22828 bp, 19 predicted proteins | sample 590931 | NCBI WGS metagenome assembly CXWL01 (sample SAMEA3498368, study PRJEB10139) | groundwater metagenome | biome: water well; material: biofilm material | place: Germany | collected 2015-04-27
GTCGCGGGCGATAAGTCCAGGCCAGATATTTTGGACAAGGCCCGGGATCCGACCGGCTGGCCGTCGACAATATATCGCTCCACCAATGCCTTCAACAGGGTTTGTGCGCGGCTATCTAAATGCATAAGTTTACTTTTGGCATGTATTTACAGCAATGAACATCAATTTCAATCAGAATTTTACCGCTTCGATGTCGCTCATTCATCGTCTCTCATGTTTCAGCGCATAGTTAACGCGCTTACAGGCATTTTATGACATCGTGCAGACTGCTCACAATAGCATCAGGCCGGACATGGCGGTGCGGCGTATCGTCCAGATGTAATTGATGGCGATTCATCCATACGCCTTGCATGCCAACCTGTTGCGCGCCCAACACATCCAGCGCGAGATCATCGCCGACATAGATCACTTGTTCGGGCGGCAAGCCCAGTGCATGACATGCGGCCAGAAAAATCCGCGGATCAGGCTTGGCGCAACCAAAACGATGTGCCGCCAATGAAACTTTGAAATGCCCGGAAATGCCTATTGCATGCAGATCAGCGAAGCCATTTGACACGGTACCGAGGGCAACATGCGCGCTGAGTGCCGACAAGCCCGGCAAGACATCCTCATACAAACTGACCTGGTTGCGCGCATCGGCAAACACGGCCATGGCCTGATCTGCCTTCTGCACATCCTCACCTAGTTCCTGAAATACCTTGCTCAGCAAACTGTGTCTCAAGCTCCACAGATCGTACGCAAACCGCGGATCGGTTGCCACCAAGGCGTTTCTGCGCAGGCGCAGCTGTTCAATCGAATACCGCTGCGACACCTGCGGCACATGGATCGCCATCCACGCCTGCAAAACCGATTCGGCATGTTGTATCACCGGCCCGACTGGCCACAAGGTTTCATCCAAATCGAATAACACACCTTTAATACGCATAGCATTTCACTTTTATTATTCAAAACATGGCTAATTATGTTCTAATCCTGTTCACCCATGCGATCAATCCCAGTACTTTATGACTTCTTCTGCAAAAACCATCGCACTAGTCGGTAAGTACAATGCCCCTGGCATTACCGAATCCATCCTGGAACTGGCCGAGTTTTTAGAACAGGCTGGCCACACCGTCATATTTGAATCTGAAACTGCGCACAATATGGAACTGCAGGGTTTCAGCATCATGGCGGCACCAGAAATCGGCAAATACGCAGACGCAGCGATTGTCGTCGGTGGTGATGGCACCATGCTGGGTATCGCGCGCCAGCTTGCGCCTTACGACGTACCCTTGATAGGCATCAACCAGGGCAGGCTGGGATTTATCACCGACATTCCGCTCGACAGAATGATACCAGCCATAACAGAAATGCTGGAGGGGAAATATGTCTCGGAAAAGCGCAGTCTCTTGCAGGCGATCGTGATACGCGAGGGTAACCAGATCTTCAGTGGAATGGCATTTAACGATATCGTGGTGTCGCGAGGCGCCGGTTCTGGCATGGTTGAGTTAAGCGTCGACGTTGACGGTCACTTCATGTACAACCAGCGCTCAGACGGCCTGATCGTCTCGACGCCAACCGGCTCTACCGCTTATGCCTTGTCCGCCGGCGGCCCTCTGCTGCACCCCAACTTATCCGGCATCGTGATGGTGCCGATTGCTCCGCATGCGCTGTCAAACCGGCCGATAGTCTTGCCCGACTCCAGTGAAATTTGCATAGAGATCGTTGCAGGACGCGATATCAGCGTCAATTTTGACATGCAGTCCTTCGCCAGCCTGCTCTACAAAGACCGCATCATCATCAACCGCTCGTCCCACACCGTGACCTTTTTACACCCCGAAGGCTGGAATTATTACGACACCTTGCGGGAAAAATTGCACTGGAACGAGTACCCGTCGGTGGAAGGCGCTTTGCGCTAAAATAGCNNTAGTCGTTGTTATAGTCGCTGCTTTTTCCAATATTTTTCCGATATTTTTTACTTCAATCAATTACCTCCCTATGCTGCGCACGCTTGCCATACGTGATTTCGTCATCGTCGATGCGATAGAGCTCGAATTTTCTACAGGATTTACGGTATTTACCGGAGAAACCGGTGCAGGAAAATCCATCCTGATCGATGCCCTGGCATTGGCGCTGGGCGGCCGCGGTGATGCCAGCATGGTGCGTGAAGGTGCGGCCAAAGCCGATATCTCGGCGCAGTTCTCCGTCAATGAAACGACCGCGCTATGGCTTGAGGAAAACGATTTTTCCAACGAAGACACTGAGCTGATCCTGCGGCGCGTGATTGATAATGCCGGGCGCTCCAAGGCCTACATCAACGGCATTACAGCGACAGCGACACAGTTGCGCGAACTGGGTGATTTTCTGGTCGACATCCATGGCCAGCATGCCCATCAATCGCTCTTGAAAACCGATGCGCAGCGCGATCTGCTGGATATGCAGGGGGGATTGCAGGCGACGGTGCAACATGTCACGACACTGTTTAGGCAATGGCAGCAATTAAGCACCCAACGCGAAGAATTTGAAAAGAACGCCAAGAACATTCTGCTCGAAAGAGAACGGCTCGAATGGCAGGTCAGCGAGCTGGAAAAACTCCAGATCAAGCCTGGCGAATGGGAGGCCATCAGTCACGAACACAGCAGGCTGGCACATGCCGCGAGTTTGCTGGAAGGCGCGCAGGAAGCTGCGGATGTCATCTCGGACTCCGATCAGCCCATGCTGTCTCGCTTATCGTCATTGCAGCAAAAATTGCTGAAGCTGCAGAGCTTTGATCCGGCCCTCAAGCCGGTCACCGATGCGCTCGACTCGGCCCGCATCAACCTGCAGGAAAGCGCGTATGCGCTCAACGATTACCTGGGCCGGGTAGAACTCGACCCGCGCCGCCTGCGCGAAGTCGAGGCAAGAGTCGAGATCATTCACTCTACCGCGCGGCGCTTTCATGTCGCTCCTGAAACCCTGCATCAGGAGTACGCCACGCTGTCTGCCCAGCTGCAGCAACTGTCGGGCGTCTCGGATATCGACGCGCTCAGAGTGCGTGAAACGGCAGCTCAGCAGGTCTACCAAGGCGCCGCCATAAAACTCGGTGCAGCGCGTGCCGCCGTGGCCAGGGATCTAGGCGCCGCCGTCACGGTCGCGATGCAGGACCTGAGCATGAGCGGCGGCTCCTTTAGCATTGCGCTACGCCCCTGCGATGCGACTTCGACCGGACTGGAGCACATTGAATTTCTGGTGGCTGGCCATGCAGGCGTGCAGGCACGCCCCCTGGCCAAGGTGGCATCGGGTGGCGAACTGGCGCGCATTTCGCTGGCGATTTCCGTGATCACCTCATGCGCCACCGCCACCCCGACCTTAATCTTTGACGAGGTCGACAGCGGCATCGGTGGCGGCGTGGCCGAAGTGGTCGGCCGCTTGCTCAAGCGCCTGGGGCAAGACAGGCAAGTCTTATGCGTCACCCATCTGCCGCAAGTTGCCAGCCAGGCCAACCAGCACTTCCAGGTCAGCAAAATGAGTGATGGCGGCAAAACTGTCTCACACATAGACGACCTCGATAACAAGCAGCGCGTGGAAGAGATTGCCCGCATGCTGGGCGGCATAGAGATCACACCGACCACCCGCAAGCATGCCAGGGAATTACTCGCGTCGTAACCCCGCATGCGATGACGCATCGTTCGCATGCCCCGCTCACCCTATTGAATTGAATTAACATGGCCTTTCTTAAAGAACCCGAATACGCGCATGGAAAAATTTCCAAGACCGCTGTTGTCCTGATTAATCTTGGCACACCGGATGCGCCGACAACGCCGGCGGTGAGAAAATATCTGAAAGAGTTTTTATCCGACCACCGCGTAGTGGAAATCCCGCGCGCGGTCTGGTGGTTCATTCTCAACCTGATCATCCTGCCATTTCGTTCCGGCAAATCAGCAGAAAAATACGCATCGATCTGGAGCAAGGATGGCTCTCCGCTCAAGATACACACCGAAAAGCAGGCCATGCTGCTGCAAGGCTACCTGGGTGAGCGCGGTCATGATGTGCGCGTCGCCTATGCGATGCGCTATGGTGCCAGCAATATTCCCGAAGTGCTGGGAAAGCTGAAGGCCGAAGGTTGCGAACGGATCTTGATTTTGCCAGCGTATCCGCAGTATTCCTCCACCACTACCGCATCGAATTTTGATGCCGTGACGAAGCATTACCAGCAAGTGAGAAATGTCCCGGAGCTGCGCTTCATCCGGAATTACCACGATCATGAGGCGTATATTCAGGCCCTGAAAAATTCCATCCTCGACTATTGGCAAAGCAATGGGCGACCAGAAAAACTGGTCATGAGCTTTCACGGCCTGCCAAAAGCGTTTCTGTTGCGTGGCGACCCTTATCACTGCGAATGCTATAAGACTGCACGCTTGCTGGCGGAACAATTGGGGCTGAGCAAAGACGAATATATGGTCACGTTCCAGTCGCGCCTGGGCCGCGCGGAATGGCTGCAACCCTACACCGCACCCAGCGTGCAGGCACTGGGCCAGCAAGGCCTCAAGCGTATCGACGTGGTGTGTCCCGGGTTTATCGCCGACTGCCTGGAAACACTGGAAGAAATCGCGATGGAAGTCAAACAGGATTTCCTCAATGCCGGCGGCAAGGAGTTTCATTACATTCCCTGCCTGAACGAGTCGCCGGCATGGATGCATGGCCTGGCGGAAATTGCCGAACAACATTTAATCGGCTGGCCCACCATGCTGACCGCCAGCCTGCGCGAGCAGCAAAAGCAGCAATCCCTGCTCAGCAGAGCGCAAGCCAAGCGTCTGGGCGCAGAACATTGAACGCCACCTTTGTCATCGGCGATATTCAGGGTTGCTGCGATCAGCTTGAACAGCTACTGCAGTTAATTGATCAGGCAGACCCGCAGGCCAGGCTACTGTTCGCCGGCGATCTGGTCAACCGCGGCCCGAAATCGCTGGAAACACTACGGCTGGTCAAAGGCATGGGCAACCGTGCAGACACGGTGCTCGGCAACCATGATCTGCATTTGCTCGCTGTAGCCAACGGCATCCGCCCGCCACATCGCAGCGATACGCTGGATGCGATCCTGCAGGCGCCGGATCGCGAAGAGCTGCTTGAATGGCTGCGCCACCGCCCGCTGGCGATCTTTGAACAAGGCCATTTGCTGGTGCATGCGGGATTGTTCCCGCAATGGACGGCCGAACAAACCATGGCTCTGGCAAACGAGGTGCAAACCATGTTGCGCGGCCCCGGCTGGCTCGACTTCATGCGCCAGATGTATGGCAATAAGCCCGACCAGTGGAGCGAGGATTTGCAGGGAGTCGAACGCTGGCGCTGCATCATTAATGCCTTGACGCGGATGCGCTTTTGCAGCGTTGACGGCGTCATGGATTTTGCCAGCAAGGATGGCGCGCACGGTGCGCCTGAGGGCTTGCTGCCATGGTTCGATGTGCCGGGCAGAAAAAGCGCCGGCAGCACAGTGGTATTTGGCCACTGGTCAACATTAGGCCTGGTGTTGCGTGCGGATTTGATCAGCCTTGATACGGGCTGCGTCTGGGGCGGACAGTTAACTGCGGTAGCACTCAATAAGCAGAATAGCGAGCAAAACCGTGCGCAATTGAGCGCGCCTCAGGTGATACAGATCGCCTGTCCGCAGCAGCAGCGCCCTTAAGCGTTAAGCTGCCGGCCTTAAGCCATTTTCCTCGGTGATGGTGATACCTAGGCTCTGCGCCACCGCTAAACGTGCCGCTTGGGCGACTTCGCGACGGTGTGCGTTGTCGCTGCTAATCAGGGGCAATTGTGTCAGTTCGGCGGTGATTTTTCCGCCCCGCAAGATCAGATTCATGCTTTCTGCGAACGTCATCTCTCCGATGAAATCGACTGCATGGTGCAGCTTGCCATGCGCATCGACATAGCGTATCGCAAAAGGCTGGATAGGCACCTGCGCCTCGATGGCGGCCTCAAACAGGTTGGCGTGAAACGGCAGTATTGTCCCCTGTGGCGCGGTGGTACCTTCCGGAAAAAAGGCGATATGTTTACCGGCGGCGATCTGATGCACCAGGCCTTCGTAAATACGCCTGACCTCGCGCTGCTTGCCGCGCGCCAGAAAAATAGTGCCGGCCTTCTGGCTTAACCAGCCAAGTATCGGCCAGCTGCGGATATCCGCTTTGGCGACGAAATGGCATGGCCGCAGGGAATTGAGAAGGAAAATATCCAGCCAGGAAACATGATTGGCAACCACCAGCACGCGTTGATCCGGGGCCGCATCGCCATGGCTCTGAAACCGCACCTCAACCTGGCAAATCGCCAGCATCGCACCCGACCACCAACGTATCAGCTTTTCCTTGAAGCTGGCAGAGCTCAAGGGGAAGACCACGCCGCAGACCGTTAAGCCTATCGCCAGATGAACGAATACACGAAAAAAATACCAAACTACCATGCCACTCCCAGAATAGTATACTCACTAGGAGTATGAATCATTATTTTTAAATTCCGCTTATTTGACGAGCGATATGAAGGGGTGAATTACCATACCCCCCCTCATAATCAAGATACACATGCAATCCGGCAGCGAATCAGCCGAGGGCATCATAGGCGAGATGCCCGGCCACGATCGTGGCCTTGACTACGCCCGGCAATTCGTAACCGATGAACGGCGTGTGCTTGCCTTGACTGACGATCGCGCCCGCCTCGACCTTCCAGCGCGCCAGCGGGTCAAATACGCACAGATCGGCAACTTGCCCGACACCCAGCTGCCCGCCCGGCAATTTGGCAAGCTGCGCAGGCTTGCTGGTAATTTTTTCCAGCGCCTGCTGCAGGCTCACGGCACCGCGGCTGTCCTCGGCCCACTTCAAGGCCAGCGACAGCAATAGCTCCAGGCCGGTAGCGCCGGCCGATGCTTCGGCAAACGGCAGCAATTTCTCATCATCATCGACCGGCGTGTGATCGGAACAGATCGCATCTATCGTGCCATCCTTCAACGCCGCCTGAATCGCGTCGCGATCGCGCTGGCCGCGCAGCGGCGGCGTCATGCGCGCGTTGGAATCAAAGAAGCCAATATCGGCATCGGTCAGATGAACATGATGCGCGCCGACATCGCAACTCAGCGCCAAGCCTTCTTTCTTGGCCTGACGCACCAGCTCCAGACCTGCTGCGGAAGAAATTCTGCACAGATGCACTCTGGCGTCGGTAGCACGCATCAGTTCAAACAAGGTATGCAGGGCGATCGTCTCTGCCATGACCGGCACGCCGGACAAACCCAGGCGCGAAGCCAGCGGGCCGCTATGCGCGACACCGCCCTTGCCGATAAACGCATCCTGTGGCCGCAACCACACGGTGTAACCAAACGTACCGGCATACTGCAATGCCCTTTGCAGCACATTGGTGTCGGCAATCGCCTCCTCCGCCTGGGAGAAACCGACGCAACCGGCGGCAGTCAGTGCAGCCATTTCGGTCAGCGCCTCGCCCTTTAAGCCGACGGTCAATGCACCCAGCGGATACACATGCGCCTTATTCTGTGTTTTCGCTCTCTGCTTGAGCATCTCGACCAGACCTGCTTCATCGAGAACCGGATCGGTATCAGGCGGACACACCAGGCTGGTCACGCCACCACGCATCGCCGCCTGCAATTCAGACTCCAGGGTGGCGCGATATTCAAAACCTGGCTCGCGCAGACGCGCGCTCAGATCCACCAGGCCAGGCACCACCACCAGGCCAGCCGCATCAATGATTTTATTGGCGGCGAAGTCATTTGGCTGTGTGCCGATGGCGACGATTTTACCGGCCGCGATGTAGACATCCTGCACCGCATCTATCTTATTGGAGGGATCAATCAGGCGACCATTTTTAATGTGAATTTTCATCAGTTTTCCTTAATCTCCAACCGTGCCGGCAACGATGCTCATGACAGCCATGCGTACGGCGATACCGAATGTCACCTGTGAAAGTATCACTGCCTGCGGGCCATCGGCGACGGCGGAATCGATCTCTACACCACGATTCATCGGCCCCGGGTGCATCACTATCGCATCCGGTTTTGCCAGTGCCAGACGTTCTGGCGTCAGGCCATAATTTTTGTAATATTCCTGCGCCGACGGCAGCAAGGCGCCGCTCATGCGCTCATTTTGCAGGCGCAGCATGATGATGACATCAACGCCCTTGAGTCCCTCGTTCATGTCAGTAAACACGCGTACGCCCATTTGTTCCAGGCCGCCTGGCAACAAGGTACGCGGTGCGATCACGCGCACTTCCGGCACGCCCAGCGTGGTCAAGGCATGGATGTCGGAACGGGCGACGCGGCTGTGCAGTACGTCGCCGATGATCGCCACTGTCAGGTTATGGAAGTCTTTTTTGTAGTGGCGAATCGTGTACATGTCCAGCAAGCCTTGGGTCGGATGCGCATGGCGGCCATCGCCGGCATTGACCACGTGAACATGATGTTGCCGGGTGTCGTTGAGGTGCTTGGCGATCAGGAAAGGCGCGCCCGATGTCGCATGACGCACCACAAACATGTCGGCGTGCATGGCGGCGAGATTGTCTATGGTATCGAGCAGCGACTCACCCTTGCTGGCGCTGGACGCCGCAATATTGAGATTGATGACGTCGGCCGACAAACGCTTGGAGGCAATCTCGAAGGTGGTGCGGGTACGCGTGGAATTTTCAAAAAACAAATTGAAGACGCTCTTGCCGCGCATCAAAGGGACTTTTTTTAATTCACGGTCACCGATACTGACGAACGACGATGCCGTATCAAGAATGTGATTGACGATAGATTTTGGCAAACCATCGATCGTCAGCAAATGCTGAAGTTCGCCGTGTTTATTCAGTTGGGGATTATGCATGATCTATAGAGAGGCTCAGTGTGCCGTCGTCTGCGCGATGCAGGTTGACAGAGGAAGTGTTTTCGAAGAACGCAGAACAGGCGACAAAATCCGCGGCGATGGGCAGTTCACGGCCACCGCGATCGACCAGGGCTGCCAGCATGATTTTGGCCGGGCGGCCATAGTCAAATAATTCATTGATCGCCGCGCGGGTGGTACGACCGGTGTACAGCACATCATCGACCAGGATGATGGTGGCGTTATCCACATCAAACGGTATCTGGGTCGGTTTGACATCCGCATGCAGGCCTTTTTTCGCATAGTCATCACGATAAAAAGACACGTCGATGAATCCCGCTTTATTCTGCAAAGCGAGATCAGCATTGAGCCGCTCGGCCAGCCATGCGCCGCCAGAATAAATGCCGACTATCGCCAGCTGCTGGCAATCGGCAGTAGCCTCTTTGATTTGTGCCAGCAGCTGTGAGTACAGCGCTTCAGCATCTAAAGTTGATGTCATAGATTTCATGGAGTCTGATCAAAATATTGTTGCAATATGAGGGCCGCAGCCTGGTCATCGATACGCTCGCCACGCTTCGCACCCAATACCGCAGAAGAATAGCGCTCGTCCACCAGGACCGTGCTCACGCCGAAACGCCCGTGCAACTGATTGGCAAAACGCTGACAGCGTTGCGTCATTTCATTGGCGGCCCCATCGGGATGCATGGGCAGGCCGACGATGCACAACACCGGCTGCCATGCCTCCAGCAACTTGGCGATGGCGATAAATTTCGCGTCATTGGTGGCGTCACTGATAATCGTCAAGGCCTCGGCTTGTCGAGTAATGGTATTGCCAACCGCAACGCCTATGCGCTTCAAGCCAAAATCAAATGCCAGCAAAGTTCCGCTCACCTGCGCCGGCAATGGTGACGGAGGCGCTAGCGGTGACGACGAAGCCGGCATCAGGCGTGTCCTGCGACAGACGCCAGCATCAGGGGATCGACTCCGAGCAAAGCCAAGGCGGCAGCAAAGCGCTGCTCCAACGGGAGATCGAACAGAATATGCTTGTCGGCAGCGACAGTGAGCCAGCCATTGGCTAGAATTTCCTGCTCCAGCTGCCCTGCACTCCATCCCGAATAACCAATACTGACCATCAGGCGCTCGGGCGCCTCACCGGCAGCAACGGCCTCAAGAATATCTCTCGATGTGGTAAATGCAATATCCTCATTCACTCTAAGCGTAGAAGAGAAATTGCCCGCTGGCGCATGCAGGACAAAGCCGCGGTCATCCTGTACAGGACCACCGAACATGACCGGGCACTCGCGCATAGGGTGCGAGTCGGGAATGTTTTCAAGCTTAAGGTCAATGCGATCGAACAAGCCCGATACCGTCATGTCCGTTGGCTTATTGATCACCATGCCCATCGCACCTTTCGCGTTGTGCTCACAGACATAGATGACAGATCCGGCAAAAATCGGATCAAGCATGGCTGGCATGGCGATCAGAAAGTGGTTGGTCAGATCAAGCGCAATCGGTGGTTCTTTTTCCAACAGCACATTGGCATCATCGGATGTTTTATTTTCCGACAAGGGGGTTTCTCCGGAGAACTCGGAGTGAGTAGATATTATTTGCTTCACCATGGCGGCATTTTAGCATTTTTAACGTATTTTTTCGATGTGTGCTATGTTACTCCCCGCACAAATAAGCCCGCATTTACTCTCTGACCTCTCCACTTTTCTCTATTCATGACCGTTCAATCACCACAGCCAGTATTACCATTAAGCGCGAGTTTAGTCTGGTTCAGGCGGGATTTGCGGTGTTTTGACCATGCCGCACTGTTTGCCGCCTTAAAACAAAGCCGCGCGGCCTATTGCGCTTTCATTTTCGACAAGACTATTCTTGATGCATTGCCTGCGTGTGACAGGCGGGTGCGCTTCATCCATCAAAGCATTGTGGAACTGGCGGCCGAATTCGAGAAGGCGGGAGGTAGCCTGATCGTGCGCTATGGCAATCCAGAGCATGAAATCCCCAAGCTCGCCGAAGAACTCAAGGTGGATGCCGTCATGGTCAACCACGATTACGAACCGCAAGCGCTATCGCGCGACGAGGCCGTCAAAAGCGCATTGAAGCGAATGAATTGCGACTTCCTTAGCTTCAAGGACCAGGTAATTTTCGAGAGGAACGAAGTGCTCTCTCTGGCGGGCACGCCATTTTCAGTATTCACGCCATACAAGAATGCCTGGCTAAAAAAATACTTAACTGAGGGCAGTGATTTTTATACCAAGCCCTACCCTATCGACCGCTATGCTGAGCGACTGTGCCCACATGCAAGTCGGGACATACCAACCCTGAGCGAAATGGGTTTTACCGCAGAGGAAACAGCGCATCCGGCGCCCGCCCTTCATGGCGGCGCATCCGCCGGCGCCGCCCTGTTCCAGGATTTTTTAACCCGCATACATCGCTATGACGATGCGCGCAATTTCCCTGCGATTAAAGGGCCATCCTACCTGTCGGTACATTTGCGTTTTGGCACGGTCTCGATTCGCCACCTGGTACGCGAAGCGGTCAATTGCACGCGCACTAGCGGCGACATGCATGGCGCACAGACCTGGTTATCAGAGTTGATCTGGCGCGATTTTTACTTCATGATCCTGCACCATCATCCACGCGTCGTCGAGCGCGCTTTCAAGCCCGAATACGACACAATCACCTGGGAAAACGGCTCCCAGGCCGAAGCCGCATTTGCATCATGGTGCGAGGGAAAGACCGGCTATCCGCTGGTCGATGCCGCGATGCTGCAACTGAATCAAACCGGCTACATGCACAATCGCCTGCGTATGGTGACGGCGTGTTTCCTGATCAAGGATTTGGGCATAGACTGGCGTTGGGGCGAGCGTTATTTCGCGCTGCATTTGAATGACTTTGACCTGTCTGCCAACAACGGTGGCTGGCAGTGGGCGGCATCGACCGGCTGCGATGCCCAGCCTTATTTCCGCATCTTCAACCCGATCACTCAGTCGGAAAAATTTGATGCCGAAGGTAAATTCATCCGACGTTATTTGCCGCAATTAGCGGCCCTGGATAACAAGCAGATTCATGCCCCCTGGAAGCAGAGCGCAGCCAGCTTGCAGGCCGCCGGAATTACGCTAGGGAAGGATTATCCGTTTCCCATCGTGGAGCATGATGTCGCACGCGCGAAGACCTTGGCGCGCTATGCCACGGTCAAAGTCGCCAAAAAAAATGCACCTTGAATTAAGGTGCATTTTTGAGGACTTGAGAAAAAACCAAAACCAATAAACTTAATTCGTCACTGGTTCTTTACCGACAAATCGACCAATCGCTTCCAACAGATCATCTTCACGGTAAGGCTTACCAAAATATTCGTTGACGCCTAACTCTGCCGCGTAATTGCGATGCTTGTCGGCAGTACGCGAGGTGATCATGATGATGGGAATATGGCTGGTACGAGCATCGCTGCGAATATTGCGCGTCAAGTCGAAACCATCCATGCGCGGCATCTCAATATCCACCAGCATGACGTCAGGTGTCATTGATTGAAGTTGTTCAAGTGCATCAATCCCGTCTTTCGCCAGGATGACCTGATAGCCCTCACGCAACAGCAGGCGCTGCGTGACTCTTCGCACGGTAAGCGAATCGTCGACAACCATTACCGTATGCTGGGTGCGCAGCCCCTGTACAGGTGCGGCAGGTGCCTGTTCCGTCGCCAGTTCAGCAATGGCACCCATGTCCTGACTGACACCGGACGATTGCGCATTCGGATTGCGCGCATGTTCGTATTCCATTCTCTGCGCAAGGGGTACCGGATTCAAGATCAACACGATATCGCCAGAACCCAATACGGTCGCACCGGCAATACCGGTCATGCGCGCGAGCTGCGGACCAATGTTCTTGACCACCACCTCGCGGTTACCGATCACATCATCGACATGGATGGCAACGCGTTCGCTGCCGCTCTTCATGATCAATAATGGCGAATACTGCTGCGCCATCGGCACGGCATCATTTTCGCCCAGCATGGCAGGCAAGTAATACATCGGCACCCGATTACCTTGCCACATGATTGCACCGTCATTGTAGGCATTCGCCAGCATCGCCGATTTGAGTTGCTGAACCTGTTCCACCAGCACGGATGGCACGGCAAAGGTTTTTCCACCGGCAGTCAGAATAACCACCTGCGTCACCGCCAGTGTCAGCGGCAGGTTGATCGTGAAATGCGCGCCCTTACCTTCTATCGAATGAACAGAAACGCGACCGCCCAAGGAGGCAGCTTCGGAACGGACGACGTCCATGCCCACGCCGCGGCCAGCCAGTTCGGTCACTTCGCTTGCAGTCGAAAATCCAGGCTCAAAAATCATATTGACGACTTCAGCGTCACTGGTGCTGTCGTCGTAACCAAGCAAGCCTACATTCTTTGCCTTTTCACGGATGCGCCCGAGATTGATCCCCTGCCCATCATCAGTGAAATGAATAACGACCTCATTACCTTCCTGGCGAATTTCGATCAGCAATTCACCGACTTCATCTTTGCCTTGCTCACGGCGCTTTTCACGGGACTCTATGCCATGCACAATCGCATTACGCAGCAAGTGCTCAAAGGGCCCCACCATTTTTTCCAGAACGCTACGGTCAATCTCTACCGATGTTCCGCGAATATCAAGATTGACGCGCTTATCCATCTCCTTGGAAGTCTGGCGGGTCACGCGATACAAACGTTCGGAAACGCTGGCGAATGGAATCATGCGTACCCGCATCAGGTCCTGCTGCAACTCTCGCGTCAAGCGCGCTTGCGTATGCAAACCGCTGGAGGCACCGTCAATCGTACGGTTCAAGTTTTGCTGGACTGAGGCAACGTCACTGACACTTTCTGCCATCATGCGGGTCAATTCTTGCAGGCGTGTAAAACGGTCAAACTCCAGAGGGTCAAACTCCCGGTCGCCAGAGTGCGTCATGCGCGAAGTAATCTGGGTTTCCGCCTGAATTTCGACTTCGCGCAACTGATCACGCAGACGATTCACGTTATCGGTGAGTTCAACCAGAGACGATCTCAAGGTATCAACTTCATTTTCAAGCTTGGAACGGGAAATGGAAACTTCACCTGCCTGATTGACCAGGCGATCCAGAATATCAGCGCGCACCCTAACCAAAGGCGCGGCTGTCGCGGCTGCGGCAGGCAAAGCTGTGCGCGCGGCAAGCGGCTTGTGAACCCCGCTGTTTTGCAGCGGCATCAATGAAGGCAAAGCGGATACTTCACTGTCTGTTGCAACAAGGTTTTCCTGAACCAACTCCGGATTTTCCACCTGGAACTGATCCAGCTCTTGCGCCGCAGTTAACTCTGGCGAAGGCAATTCGATTGGTGCGGCAGCGGGATTTTGCAGGCGATCAAACAAATACATGGAATAGTCGTGCCTGGAAAGCAGATCTTCCAGCATAGGCTGACGTACGGCACTACCCGCATGCATCAGATTCTCAATTCTCGATTCCATATCATGGGTATGCTGACCCAACTGCATCGCCCCCGCCATACGTGCACTGCCCTTAATCGTATGCATCAGGCGCAGTATCGATTGTGGGATAGCGGCATCGTCCGGCTGTTCTTGCCAGGAACGCAGCAATTGCCCGACCATAGGCAATAAATCGCTTCCCTCTTCAATAAAGACCGGCAACAAGTCTTCATCGAGGTCATCATTGACTCGCAATTCGGGCGCAGCCGTATGTGCTATCGCATCGTAATCAGCGGCCAATGGCTTGACCATTGCGCTGTCGTCGATAGCCACATTTGACTCAGCCTGCGAAACTTCCGTCACCGCAACGGTAGCCTGATTGTCTTGCGCAACAACATCTTCGGGAGAGATCGGCGGCTCCAGCTCGACCTGTAACTCTGCCACCCGCAATGCATCAGATTGAAGCTCAGCCGGCAACGAAGGCACCGATTCAAGAACCGCAGAAAAGTCTACCTCGGCAGCATCCGTCTCGGACATCAGCATATCATCGCCTGCCACAAGGGGATGACGATCAGCATCGGGTACGTCTACAGACTGGGTGACATCCTGCTCAAGAATCTCGGTTATCGCAGACTCATCCATCACCTCAGGAGCAACTACCGCGTCAGCAGAGTCCATTGACAGCTCGTCAAANNTTTTCATTCGTAGAAGTGATGAACTCGCCATCCTCTTCATCCACATTGGAACGACTGATGATCGCTTGCAATAATTTGTCCAGCGATCTCCCTTCCAGCGGATCGCGTTCCGCCATCTCAGACAAGGCGAACTTTTGCAGCATGTGCTTAATGCTATCGACAGCATGATCGAGCACGTCATACTCTGCCATATCCAAGACGACTGGATGCCGCTCCAGACGCTGCAATACCACCTCCAGATTATGCGCCAGCTCTTGCGCGGCAATCAGCCCCACCGTTGCGGAACTACCTGCAAGTGAATGTGCCGCATGGACTGCATGACGAGAAACATGACGGGAAGGCTCATGTCTCCACTCAGCAAAATCCTGTGCCAGGAAACGCACTATTTCATCCGTTTCTGCCATGTAAATGGTATGAAGCGGCAGGCTGATCTCAATATCACCGATACGCTTTACGTTTTCATCCAATGTTGCCTTGGGGATGGAAAAATCTGCGAAGTTGATTATCTTTGCACTTGAGATATCCGTCTCATTTTCTGTCGCAAGCCCGGCTTCCGGTGCGAGCGGCATTTCAGCCTGGTCCGGAAGATTGGCTAACCCGGGGAGATTCTCTACCTCTGTATGTTCATCAGCCTGAATCAAGATCTCATATGGATCGATTGAATGCTCAGCATGTGTTTCGAGAGATTCTGCGACATCAGCCTCGAACTCTACGCTTTGCTGTTCAGGCGCATGATCAACAGATGCTATCGAGTCTGCCGCTAACAATTCTGTCATTTCGATAGGGAGCTCGATATTCAACGTCTCCGTTATCGCATCCTCAACCGGCAACGTCGCAACAATTTCTTCCGAAACCTGATCAAGCCGCTCGAACTGTATGGCTGGTTCACTTTCAACCTCTACATCAACAGGAGCTTCAGCTTGAATTGCAATGGTCGCATCTGACGCATCGGGCAACACCAATGCCGGCGATTCTTCAATAAATGAAGGGTCCTGTCCAGCTTTTATCCTTTCAGCTGCCGCGATGATACCCAAGCCATTCCGTGGCGACTGCCCTGTGGACTTAAGGTCTTCGACCCAGGCAAACAATTCTGTCGCCACCTTTTCAAGCAATGCATATAGCTGTTCTGTTCCGTTACGGGATTCAGACAACCACAAATTCATCACCTGTTCTATGCTCCATGCCGCTTCCCCAAACACCATCAAACCGACCATGCGGCCACTTCCTTTGAGCGTATGGAACGAGCGGCGCAAGCTGGTCAGGTAATCCTGATTACCCGGATCAACTTTAGACAAAGGGATCGTTTCACGAACAAAACCAAGCACTTCATCAGCTTCAGTCAAAAATATTTCCAGCAGCTCGGCATCGATGGCTTCATCGTTGGCTGGCAAATCAGGTACATGGGCCAGTTCCGGCACATTACTGACCTGTGTGGTCGCTGCCACAATATCGGATAAGGCATCAGAGGAGGTGCTGAAGTCAGACTGATCCAACAAATTGATTGCCGCCCGCGCCCTGATGCTGGCATCTGCGTCATCAAGCAGATTCGCGACGGAACGCTCAGACTCCAGGGAGTCTTTTAGCTGAGCCTGCAAGACTGAATTATCCGGTTCTTCTGCCAGAGAAACTGCCAGTCTTGCAGATTCCTTTTGCTGATCGACCAGTTCCTGCTCGGCTGTGACCACTGCAATTTGCGGTATGGCAGAAGTCAACTGCACCGACGGCAACAGTTCTTTCTCGGCGGCTTTTTCTAGTAAGTTGGAGCGAAATAATCCAGCAGCTGAATCAAAGACGAATTTTTTCTTTGCCAGTTCAGGCTGGTTCTGTAAAGTTTCAATAAAGAATGACAGTGCGCCAATATTTTCAGCGACATTCTGATACGCATGAACCTGTACGGCACGATCGTCAGCATCAGAAACATCGGTAAATTTTCCCACCATCATACGGGTATGCTCAACGGCGAGCATGGCATCATCCTGATCGAGTATCGCTAAGGCTCCGCCAATCTGATGTAATACTCCGTCTACCGGGGCCAAAACATCTTTACCGGCTGGATCACGGAAATACTCATCGAGCGTTTTTTCAACTTGTCGCAGGCTCGCTTGCATTTCTGCAACCAGCACGGACATTGTCTGGCGCTGCTGGGCCTCTCTTGAAATCTCGCCCATCCATGCCGCTTGCGACGCAGGCTCTTCACCGGCAACCAGAGAAAGCAAGCGCGCAGTGATCTCATCAGCTCGCTCAGAAAAATGCGCGGGCAAATGTGTAATCTGATCCAGCGCATTTTCTACAAATAGCAAGCAAGTGGCCAATTCAAGGCCCATCCCGCCATCTGTTGCATGCGCCGCATGACGCGCAATGCCGCTCAGTTCACGTAACAATTTAGACAAGGCTGGCGAATTCAGATTTGCTCCAGAGTCGGCCAAGTCCTTCAATTTTTGTGAGAATTTATCAGAAAGACTTGCATCCCCGTTGGCGATTCTTCCCCACAAATTTTTAACACTGGACAATTGCTCCTTGGCTGTCGCCATGACATTCGCAGCAATTTGTCCGTAATTTTTCTGGTCATAGTCCAGAGGGACTTGGTTATCCAGCTGATACGCCTTACGTATTTGCGCAACAAATGGCGATGGATGTTCGACCTGAGCAATAAAAAACAGGGCATCACGCAGCAGTCTTTCCGGAATGCTCGAAACGCCTTCCACCAAACGGCGGATCTGCAGATTGATTCGTCCAAAAATTTGTTTTACGTATTGTTTGTTTTCAATCGAGCCCAGCGCTACTGCCTCTGCAAAGCCGCGCATCACGAGCCAGAACGCCTTCGCCTGCGAAGTCGTCTGAGCCTGTTCTATCTCTTTGATCAGATCATGCATCGCCTGCACGGCGACCAATTGCTGCTTGCTATCTTTATTGGTCAATACTGTCAGCAGCAATTTTTCAAACCGCAGCCGCAAGCTAGAATAGTTGACCGGTGGTGCACCGGCAATGACCGTCAACTCGGGTATTTTTTCCTGGACGGACAAAGAGGGGAAGAATAAATCTGCGGGATGTATACGTTCCGCCCCTTTAATTTCCAGTAAAGAGCGATAGTAAGGAAACAGGCGGACTGGTTGATGCGCACTTCCAGACAACAAATCTTCCAGATAACGCAATACCGCATGAAAAGCATCGGAAATAACGTCGATGTGCGCGCGGCTGATGGCAAGCTGCCCTGACTGTAGACGCTCAATGATGTCTTCTATCGTCTCGGTAACGATGGATACGCCATCAATATCGACGATCTGTAATGCACCATGCGCCTGATGCAGATAGCTCTTGGCATGCAGTAAAGTAGTCGGTTGTGTCTCGGCATCCTGGTCGACTGCATCGGAGAGCAACTTAGCAGCGTTCGTGATTGCTTCACGCACTTCGCCCATCACCCAGGATAAGGGACCGATATCAAATTGATCCTGGGGATTTTCCGAAGAATTAGAAAAACTCGATGTCATGCGTGTACCCCGAAAACTCAAAGGGCGACAAACCTGAGTTCGCCGCCGTGCATTTATGAATTAGGCCAGAATGACTTCAGCCCGTAACTGAAAAATCAAGCGGTAACCCGGAAACGGGATACAGAGTTCTTGAGTTCTTCAGCCAACAGTGACAATTCTTTAATCGATTGTGCGGTTTGTTGGGTACCGTTCTGAGTTTGTTCAGTAATGGTCAAAATGTGTTGAATGTTTTGTGCAACGCCGTTCGCAGAAGTTGCCTGTTGTTCTGTTGATAGCGAGATGCCTTGAATCAGTTCTGCAAGTCGATTTGAAACGCTACGGATTTCAGACAAAGCGGTACCAGCAGCATCCGAGAGCTTAGCTCCCTCAACCACACCCTGCGTAGATTTTTCCATCGCGGCAACAGCATCGTGGGTATCAGTCTGAATCGTACGAACCAAGGCTCCAATCTGTTTGGTCGCTTCAGCAGAACGTTCCGCCAGACGCTGAACCTCTTCCGCAACCACCGAGAAACCTCGACCCGCTTCACCTGCCGACGCCGCCTGAATCGCCGCATTCAACGCAAGAACGTTAGTCTGTTCGGTAATATCTGAAATCAGTTCGGTGATTTCACCAATCTCCTGCGAAGATTCACCTAGTCGCTTAATACGCTTGGAAGTTTCCTGAATTTGCTCACGAATCTCATTCATACCCTTGATCGCGTTTTCCACCGCGTTAGCACCCTGCTCCGCCGCCGCAACCGACTGACGCGCAACTTCCGCTGACTCGTTTGCGGAACGCGAAACATCGGTAATGTCGTTTGCCATGGTGGTAACTGCATGACCTGCGTCGGCGATTTCCCTCGACTGCTGATGAGAAGCTTCAAGCAAATCGTTTGAGATGCCCTGCGCGTGGTTGGAAGCGGTCGTCACCTGCACCGCCGTATTGGTAACACGGCCGACCAGACCGCGCAATTCCTCAACCGTATAATTAACGGAATCGGCAATCGCGCCGGTAATATCTTCAGAAACGGTTGCCTGAACGGTTAAGTCACCGTCCGCGACCTCTTGCAATTCATTCATGAGTCGCAAAATCGCGGCCTGATTCTGGTCATTCGCGCCTTTAGCTTCTTCTTCCTGCTTGAGCGCCTGCAACATTTGCGCATCGGCCTCGACACGGCGTTCATTCGCCTCTTTAGCGCGGTTACGGCTATCCTGCAACAGCACCAACGCAATTCCGGCAGCCGCGGTCAACGCCGTCAACGCGCTCAACAACAGCAACCAGAAAGAAATATTCGTGGAATCTTGTTGTGCAGTGTAAGTTTTCTGGAGAACGGTGAGCTTTTGTCGCAAATCTTCGTTTTCATTAAACAGCAATTGCTCAGACTGTTTCGCAGCAATGAAATTCTGCAAGTTACCAAGAATGCTGGAAACGGATTGTTGATATTCCGAGAAAGTTTTTTGCAATTCGGTCAGCTTTTCACGGGTATCTGCATCTTTTGTTGCCGTCAGGCGCAAAATATCGCTACCGTTTAAAAACCCATCAACCAGATCGCGGAAAGTGTTGGTGTCTTTACCAAGCAAAAATGCCGTTTCAGGATTAACACCTTCAGATGTCAAGAATTCGTTCGCGCTTCGCCCCAAACGCTGCGTCAACATGACCAACTGACCAGAAGTATAAATCTCGCGCGGGTTACCGCCGCTCTGTACTTTCAGCGTGGAAATTTGCTCAGCCAACTCCAGCAATGTCGGCGACAATGTATTCAGTTTTTCCAAAGTTTGACCAAAACCAGTCAATTCTTTGCGCAATTTCAGAATAGTGTCGGCAGCCTTGTCAGAATTTCTCCATGCTTTTTCCGTGTCTTTCACTACGGGCGTCAGCTTGGAATCCGCTTCTTTGACAGAGCGCTCTTGAAACTTACCGCCCTCCAGCAAGGTTTTCAAATCGAAATTAATTTCTTTACGACTCTCTTCCAGCTGTTTAAACGCTGCCGGTTTACCTTGAATCGCATTTGGCGCCGCTTTACCGATACGCTGCGAGTGCATCAGCGCCTCACCGGCAATCTGCGCTTGCGTTGATATCAGGGCTGATTGCGTCGAATTCAGATAAACGAAAATACCACCACCCAGCAATGACAGGCCCATGGCTCCCAGCAAAATACGGATCTGCTTTTGCAATGGCAAATGACCGATCAGAGGAAGCCGGATGTCGCCGCCCTTTTCAAGTGCATCACCGATGAAAGTCGCATCCGCATGGCTTACGGGATTTTTTTCTTTGACAGCTTCAACGCGCGCCGCTTGGGCAGGATCCACCTCAGGAGTAAGCATTTTCACATTGCTAGCTTCCTCAATCGCATCAGCAGCATTATTGAACTCCCGCGAGCCTACATCTGCCAAATCGAGCTCTTGGTCTTGTTTCCCTTTGGACAAGAACGGTAGTTTAAACGCCATTACTAACTCTCCTAAACGATTGAAATGCTACATTTATTTTATTTCTGACGAATTACAAGCCTACGTGCAAAAATTCCTGGTCCTGCACCAACAAAGAAAGATTGAGCTCGGACCAAATATTGCCGTCGCTATCGCGATATTGATCAATGATCCAGGGCTTCTGACCGGCAGCAGCTTCGGCGGAAGCTTGTCTTTCCATTTTGCTTGAATCACGTAAACCAAGAACCTGCGATACCAGCAAGCCACTATTAAATGCCAAGCCTGATGCGAAAGCGACTATCCGGCAAGAAGACTCTTGCAAGGTGATTTCTTTACCTTCGAAACGAGACAAATCAACCACGCTGGTCAGATTTCCACGGACATTTGCCAGACCAAGATACCAGTCCTTCGTCAGTGGAACCTTGGTCATGCTACCGGCGCTGACAATTTCGCCGGCTTCGCGCAAATCGATCAGGTAGCGGGAGCGGCCTATCATGACACCCAATTGACTCACCGTCGTTTGCGAACCACTTTGAGCGGCTTGCATTCTGGCCATGAGCTGCGTCTGAAATTCACGCAGTCGAGTACGACGCACACCGGAATCTGGTTTGGCGACCTTGAGTGTCGTCGTCGCGGTTTCGCTCGAAGTTTGATTCATAAATGCTCTGATTAGCTTTAGCTTAACGCTGCGATTTTTGCCAGCAATTCTTGCGGATCTATAGGCTTGACGAGGTAATCACGGGCTCCTTGACGAAGGCCCCAGATCCGGTCGGTTTCCTGGTTCTTGCTGGTGCAGATAATAACCGGCACGTCTTGCGTTTCAGGATCACGGGCAATCGCTCGCGTAATTTGAAAGCCGTTTTGACCCGGCATAACAACGTCCATCAATATCAATTGCGGCTTATCCGCTTTAATTTTTACCAATGCGTCTTCACCATTTTCCGCAGTGGAAACTGAGAAGCCGTTCTTCACCAAGATATCCGTCAAAAAATAACGCTCAGTCGGAGAGTCGTCAACAATTAGAATTTTCTGTATTGCCATTTTTTATCTTGTCCTCAAAAATACTCTGGAATCATTCGGATGCTGCCGGAGACGTATAGTGACGCACAGTTCTAAGCAAGCTATCCTTAGTGAAAGGTTTAGTCAAATATTCATCTGATCCGACCATTGCTCCACGCGCCCGATCAAACAATCCATCTTTCGATGACAGCATGATCACGGGAGTGTCGCGGAATTTGGCACTTTTTTTAATCAAAGCACACGTCTGATAGCCGTCGAGCCTAGGCATGAGAATGTCGCAAAAAATCAAATCCGGATGGGAGTCGTTAATTTTAGCCAAAGCGTCAAAACCATCTTCAGCCAAAACAACCTTATACCCCACCTGCCCCAAAAAAATCTCAGCGGACCGACGAATCGTGCTGCTATCGTCAATGACCATAATTTTTAAGTTCTCATTGCCTGCCAAAGTTGACATAAAGTTATCTCAGAGTCGCTAGGTTAAAAGTCACGGTGGTAATGTAACAAAGTTTAACGATCTTGCGCCATTTTTTCCTTGAATAAACATTCTGGCACAACACTATCAGTGGATGTACACTAATTTTCAAATCGCAAGCATTTCAAAATCTTCCTTGCGCGCGCCACATTCCGGACATGTCCAGTTCATCGGTACATCGGCCCAACGGGTTCCCGCTGGAATGCCCTCTTCTGGCAAGCCATTTTCTTCTTCATAAACCCAGCCACAAATCAGGCACATCCATGTTTTAAATTCTTCAGTTGCTGCTTGCGTAACACTCACGACTAAAACCCCTCAATCAAGTAAAATGTTGGAACTGTATCAAAACTTCTTCGCGGCAATTTCGTTCAATCAAAATCTATTGAAGTAAAAAACGCACTTAGACATCCTGACACAAGCCATCCATACCAAACACACTATATTAATCTACCGATCGTGCAAAACCAACTATCCCCCCTTATTTTAACTTTTGGAGC
>CXWL01003906.1_pt2 | contig 22804 bp, 21 predicted proteins | sample 590931 | NCBI WGS metagenome assembly CXWL01 (sample SAMEA3498368, study PRJEB10139) | groundwater metagenome | biome: water well; material: biofilm material | place: Germany | collected 2015-04-27
GGTATCGGCCGATCTTTCCCGAGTGCTGGTCGCACGATGTCGCCGAGGGAAGTATTCGCGCAGCGGAAGAAAGCTGAGCAGGAAGCGAAGGGGGCGGCGTGAAGACCTGTATCGATTGCGGGGAGGTACATGACCGTCCGAGGTGTCAACGCTGCCTGAAATGCGGCGCAGCACACTCCAACGCCTACTGGCGGAACTATCGGGACGATCACACGAAGTCGCGGCAGCCGAAGAAAATCAAGGTCAAGCGGGCGATCAACGTGAACACGCTCCTGACCGCGAGCACACAAAACAACGGACCAAACGGATTCGCCGAACTGGTGAACCGGCTGATCAGGGGGAGATGATGAAAATTCAAATCGATTTCAACTGGCGGTCGATGGATGAGCAGGAGGCGGAACTACACCAAACACTCCGTGAGTTGGCGGACGATCTCTTCCCCGACTTGCTGACACAAGCAGTGAGGGATTACGCCAGAACAGAGATAGGGAAATTAGCCCCGCTTGGGGGATGGATAGGGTTGGCGAATATGGCGAAGTACAACGCATCCGTTGAACAAGTCCAAATCGGCGGCATGACGCTGCTGGCGAAGAAGGGGGGCAGGGATGCTGATAATCGACGGGACTGAACGCGAGCGCGGGGCATCACGAGTCTACCTCCATTCCGAACCCTTCTGGCTACCGGTCGAGCTATTTGCCTTGCTGGTCTACCTCGCGGTCGGCACAGCCACACAGAGCCAGCCAATAAGCCCGCCGTGGGCTGATCACAACTATCATCGAGTGTTGGTAGCCAAGCTGCGGACGCGGCTCCCTATCGAAGCGATAGACTTCCTACCAGCGAGACGGCTTGGCTATCACGGTCACGGCTACCGCCTGAATCTGACCGCGCGAGAAATCCTCTGGAACCACGATCTACTTGCCACACACTCCGATCATCGAGTCCGCACGATCTTTCGTGCAGAGGTTCCGTCCCTCTCTCAAGTCGCCTGACTGTTTCACGTGAATGTTACTTTAAGCGACAGACCCGCTAAAGGTAACGGTCGTTCTCGTTCAATTCCCTGATACTACCAGCGCATAGTTCCTCCGAATTGTGCCCCGGCTCCACCGCTCGACAGGACGTTAAGCGGTGAGGGCAGGGGAAAAGTGCGAAAAAGTGCAAAGGGTAGTATGCCAAGCGGTGTGGACCTCTCCGAAGAGAAGCGGAAGCGAGTCATCAAACTGCGGATCAGTGATCCGTCGTTGACTGTCGATCAGATTGGCAAGCTGACCAAACTCCACCGCAACACCGTCGGTCGCATTCTCTCACAGTGGTATCGCGAGGAAGAAGTGCACGCAATGGCTGCGGACTTTCTCCCCGAGGTCGTCGATGGCATCAGCAACGGGATGAAGAATCTCGATCCGCTGATGCGTTTCCGATATCACCAACTCGTTCTCCGCATGATTGGAATTCTTCAACCCAAAGGGCAGGCAAATAATCCTGATGATTCGATTATTGTCCCTACTCGCGGGGTTCGCAGTGTTGCTGTGCACATGGTCGACAACGAGCACGGCGAGCGTGCTACCAGTGCATCGGAGCAACTGCGTGACTTCGTCAGTCGCAGCCGCNNATGACCGAGTATGCGATCAATCAAGTATTCACTCTCGCGGCTCAGGGGAAGTCCGGGCTTTACGTTCTCCCGCGTAATCTCGATGTCGGCAAATTCACGCCGCGTCGAATCGACCGGCTGATCAAATCAGTCCCCTACTACGCCGCCAACTGTGCGAGCGGTCACAAAGATTCCGACAGCAAATCGCAGAAGTCGCTCTTCGGAGTTGACTGGCAGTTCATAGGGTCGGGCACAGAAACAAACTTCTACGAAGTCGCCGCTGATCATCTGACCATCGACGAGCACGATAAGTGCAATCTGAAAAACCTCACCTACGCATTCGACCGTCTGCGATCCGCCCACAATCCGACGTGGCTCAAGATCGGAAACCCGACCGTACCAGGTCGCGGCATCGATGAGCAATACGAACTCTCGACCAAGAACGCATGGCAGTTGAAATGCTCTCACTGCAACGAATGGCAGGATCTGTCATGGGAGCGCAATGTTGTCCGTCAGGATGACAGCGGTCACTGGATGCTCCGGCTCGATCAGTGCCCGATCTACTCATGCGATGCTGGAGTAGTCTGCGCAAAGTGTGAGCGAGCGATTGATCGTCTGGCGATTGGCGAATGGATAGCGGAGAACCAAACTGCGGAAGTCGCCGGATACAGCGTCAGTGCGATATTCGGCGATCCGCGATCCGCCTACGGTCACAACTCGATTCGTGAACTCTTCGCTGCATTCCGCGAAGGCGAGCGCAACTCGACCGCTGAACAGCGATTCTGGAATAATTTGATTGGTGTGCCGTTCGCGGGGAACACTTCGGGGATATCGGATGCAATGCTCTCCGCCTGTGTCGATCCTGAGTATCGGATGCCGTCGACTGCCGAGAATACTTTCGGCGGCTGCGATGTCGGCAAACTCTACCACGTCCATATCGGCGTAGCAACGAAGAATGCTCAGGGAGAGCGGGGGCTTGACCCATGTTTCATCGGCACTGTGCCGTCGCTCAATGACCTCCACTCCCTGATTATCCAGTACGGGGCGCATCGTGGTGTGATCGATGCTGCGCCGGAATACCACGGTGTCCGGCAATTTCTCGCTGATCACAAGGGGTGGCTCGCCTGTCGGTATCGTGAAGGCAAAGACGAATCTCGCCCTCTCGATATCAACTGGGATGATCAACTCGTTTCCGCAAACAGGACTGAATCGCTCGACGATTCGCTCTCGATGTGGCGTCGCGGATTACATCGACTCCCCAGCAACTTCCATTCACTCGACGGCGGGGATTTTCTCGCACAGATGAAAGCTCCAATTCGCATCTGGGATGAAGATCGGCAGAGGTATCGCTGGGAAGAGTACGGGAAACCGGATCACCATCGCCACGCTGATAACTACATGCTCATGGCTGCGAAGGCGTACAACTTCGATATCGGAGTGGCATACGCATGGGTATGATCACTCAGGTCAGGGAGAAGATCAACGACTGGCTCGGAAAGAGTGACCGTGTGTCCGCTTCTCGCGTAAGCGGCGTTGCGCTCGATATCGTGCCGAAGCAGATAGACCCGACATTCGATCTGCTTGTCCGCCAGAACTCACCGAACACTGCGACCGCCTGCCGAATCATCACCGATGCGATTGCATCGCTGCCGTTTCGAGTGATGGAGCGAGTAGTCGAAGACGGTAAGGAACGGCTCGAAGATGCCGAGGGGCACGATCTGGCTGTGGTGCTGGCTCGACCGAATCCGTTTCACACGCAGCGAGAGGTTATCCGGCTCGTTGTCGAGGGGCTGATTCTCAATGGCAACGCTTATGTCTCAATCGAGGGTGGCAAGAAAGCGAAGCGCGAGCTCTGGCCGCAGGAGTCCGATCTTGTTTCGATCAACGTGGACAAGACCGGGAAGCCGTCTGGATACGCCTACACGAAAGACGGCAAGCTGACAAAGCGATGGGATATCGAAGAGATGATCCACGTCCGCCGATTGTCTGCAGCCAATATGCGTGAAGTAGGTCGCTACTATTACGGCGCGTCATTCGTTCAGCCGCATTTGAATCTGCTTGAACAGGAGTGGCGAACCGACCGGCACAATGTGAACTATCTCAAGAAGGGCGCGACTGCATCTCATATCATCTTTCTCAAGCAGAATGGCGTGAATCAGGAAGAGCTTGATAAAGTTCAGAAGAAGATCAAGTCGGACTTCTCAGGCGATGAGAATCCGGGCAAGCTCATGCTCTTCGGCGGCGAAGGAACTGGCTATCCGCTTTCGCATTCGCCGAAGGATATGGACTTCCGCTCGATGTCCGAGCATGTGCGCGAGAAGTTGCTTGCGTCAATGGGTGTGCCGCCGTCTCTCGCGGGTGTGTTCAACTACGGCAACTATGCGAACGTCGTGGCGCAACTGCGGATATTCTACGAGGGGACGATCAGCCCGATTCTCATGCTGATTGAAGATTCGTTCACGGATCGGTTACTCCCGAACGACACTGACTATGTGTTCAAGTTCGATCTCTCCGGCGTCAAGGCATTGCGAGAAGATGAGAAGACCGAAGCGGATATGTATGCCGTGCTTGTGAACTCCGGCATCATCACGCCGAACGAAGCGCGTGAACGTATGTGGTCACTGGCGAATATCGACGGCGGCTATTCACTCAAGCAGAGCGTCTCGCCATTCTCGACATTTGAAGATGGAACAGGCGGGGAGGAAGCCCCGGATGATGATACGAAACCGCAGGGGGATGAATCTGCGGACGAAAAGAAGGGCGCAAAACGGCGGCGGAAGGTCATGTCCCCCGATGGTCCGAAGCCGAGGAGTATAAAAATCTCCGCGCCTCCTAAATTCACAAAGACCGGCAGACCGCTTGAGCATCGCGCGAATTTCGCCGACGTGCAGGCAGTCCCGATTGAGAAAGTCTTCCGCAAGTTCCTCTCTGGACAATTAAGCCGCACACTCGACGGACTTGATACATTCTCGAAGGGTTCTTCGAATCGTTTGGTCGTATTCAAGGCGTCCGACGATGATCTCGATCCAAAAGATATCGACAGCATCTTTGACCGCTCGCATGAGAACGAGATGATCAAAGACGCGATGACGCCGCCGATGCGCAGCGCGATCTACAACGCTGGTAACGATGCGATTGAAGAAGTCGGGATCAATATGGTCTTCGATCTGCGCAACGAACACGTGCGCGATGAGGTGAAGAAGTTCCAGAACCGTCTCAAGAATATCAACGACTTCACCTACGAGCGGATCAAGCAAGCTCTCTTGCAGGGGTACGAGAACGGCGACTCGATTCAGGATATCAAGCGATCACTGCGCAACGACTTCGCCTTTTCGTCAGATCGTGCGGCGCGTGTCGCCCGAACCGAGTCAGGTGGGTATGTCAACGGCGGTGCAATCGCTGGATGGAAACAAGTCACCGATGAGCTCGGTACGACAATCCGGAAAGAATGGATCGCCACGTTTGACTCAGTGACGCGAGAAGCGCACTCGGCGGCGAACGGGCAGATCGTTGGACTCGATGAATCGTTCACCGTTGGCGGTGAGCAGCTTCAATATGCCGGTGATCCGAGCGGCGATGCCGCGAACATTATCAATTGCCGATGCACAGTCGGGCCGGTGGCGGATTAACTCTGTGGGGACAGAGGTAGATATGATTGGAAAAGCTCTATAGGGCTGCGATAGATGCCCCTCTTGAAGTAAAAGCTCTCGGCGATGGCAAGTTTGCTATTGAGGGCTGGGCTTCAACTCCTGCGGTCGATTCCTACAACGATATCGTCCTGCCTATTGCGTTCGCGGATTATCTCGGAACGTACCTCAAGGATCATCCGCTCCTTCTCATCAATCATGGCTGGTACGATCTGCCAATCGGCAAGGTCGTCTCTGCACAGGTGCGCAGTGGCGGGCTGTGGATCCGTGCAGAGATCAGCGACACCGAAACAGGGCGTGATGTCATCACGCTCATTCAGGATGGAGTGCTCAAAGCATTCTCCATCGGATTCGAGATAGTCGAAGAGACTATCGACCGGTCGAAAACGCCGGTCGTTCGAACAATCACCAAACTCAAACTCTACGAAATCTCCGTGGTGAACATCCCGGCGAATATGACCGCGCTGTTTGCTGAGGCGAAAGCAAAGGGGCTTGAATCAATCACTGACTTAGAAACCAAAGCTGTGGGGACAGTAAGGAAGATGACCATGTCAATCGAGCCCAACAAGGACGTTGGCGAAACCAAAAGCATCGAAGCTCTGACGGCGGATATCCAGAAGAGCAAGGATGAAATCGGGAAGCTGCATGCGCAGCACAAGGATGAAATCTCCAAGATGGTGAAGGGTCATACGACTCCCAACGATCTGAAGGAGTTCGGTGATCGACTTGAAAAAGACCTCACCGAGAAGTGGCTCGCTCAGCAAAAAGCCGAGATGGAAAAGCTGATGCTGGAACGCAACGCCGGTGACGACTTCCACGAGAAAGCTGCAAAGCTGTGGCTTGTCTACGACCGTGACGGTCAGCCGCTTGAAGGTCTGAAGGCGAAAGCCGCTCATATCTTCGGCGCACCGGTGGACTATAACAAAGTCCCACGCGGGGAAGAACTGAAGCAGCTTCGCAAGCTGGCGGATCGATTCCAGATTGTCGGAACCGCAATGCGAGCGATGGAAGCGAGCAAAGGGCGGATCATGGATGTCCGCACGCTGAAGTGCTACAAGCAGCTTCAGACGGCGATTGAGGCATACGATCCGATCCTGGCAAAGGCGATGTACTCAACTGGTACTGCACTCGGTGACGAGTGGGTTCCGTTGCTCATGTCGCCGACGCTCACGGATTTCTATCGTCTGCCGAATCGCGCGGCATCATTCTTCCCGACAATCGAAATGCCTTCGCAGCCGTTCGATTTCCCGATCCGCGCATCCAACCCGACGTTCAGCATCCTCTCTGAGCCGAACGTCAACAACCCTGCGAAGATCACCGCTACCGATCAGGGAACCGGAAAGATCACCTTCGATGCGAAGACCTATGGGGCAGCCGTGAAGGCGTCTCAGGACTTCATCGAAGATTCAGTCATCGCCGTGGCTGACTCTATCGCTGTCGCTCTCCAGAACGGAATGGGCGATATGATGGACAACCAACTGATCAACGGTGATAACACCGCTACCCACTTCGACACTCAGCGCAGCTTGACCAGTTCTTCCAGCGATCCGCTTGTCGGGTTCAAGGGAATTCGTCGGCTCGCAGATGAGAAGTCAGCAACGTTCTCCGTTGTCAGCACCACCGCTGGCGTAGGTGACGCGACTGCTGCTTATGTGGTCGAAGACGTGCTCTACATCAACGTCAAGCAGGGCGTGACCTCTGTTGCCCCGTCCGAAAACGTCTACTTCTCTGGCGTCAAGGGTGCATTCCGCACCTATGCGATTCAGGCGATTCGTGACTTCTCACAGTCACAGAACCAGTTCGCGAAAGACGGTCAGATGAATTCACTCTTCGGCTCGCCTTTCTACATCAGCGGGGCGTATCCGGAGAATCTCGCGGCCGCCACTGGTAAGTACACCGGTGGATCAGACACAACCACTTCACTTGCTAAGGTGAACACGACTCAGTGCCGCCTTGCGCATCGCCGTGGTGCGACCCTCGAATTCAAGTACGATCCGGAAACCCGTCAGTGGACCTGGGTTCTGTCCGCGCGCTATGACTTCAAGAGCATCGCGATTTCGTCAATCAACCCGGTCGGTCTCGGCTTCGCGATTCCTTAATCGCTGAGCGTGACTGATTGAAGTGAATGACATGAACGAAGAAACGAAAAAAGGAGAATAGCCAAATGGCAATGACACAAGCTCTTGACAAGTTCCACCTGAATCTGACGATGGTGAGCGGCACAACTGCCGCCACCAATATCGCAGTGACGGGGATTGCGACCGAGGATACGATTGTCGCGGTGATTATGAGTGCGACCGCTGCCTCTATCGCCACTCGATCCGATCTCACAACGGAAGCAACCGTTACATCGGCTGGGAACATTCAGTTGTCGACCACAAACTCTTCAAGCAACCAGCTCGAAGTCTGGTGGGTGGATCGGTCACTCTAATGCCAGCTCTCTCGCTCGCTGCAAACGCGCTTATCACCGTCGAGGAATTCAAGTTCTTCCGAGGTATCCCCTCGGAGGAACCATCCTCGGCGGATGCTGATATTCAGGTTATCGCTGCGATCAATGGTACATCACAGGCGGTCAGGGATCACCTTGGCCGCCATGTGATTGCCACGGCGTCAGTCGTCGATGAATTCTCAGGCGATGGCGAAAGAAAGTATTTCGTTGAGCATTGCCGAATAACTGATACACCTGTCATCCAGTACTACACCGGCGGCGGTGTGTGGACTACTCTCGACTCTACTATCTATCGGCGTTATGTGAATGACGAAAAGGGATTGATCGAGTTCACTGATGGTGACCTCTTTTCAGAATCGCTTCGTTATCGCGTGACCTATTCGACCGGCTGGGCACTCGCCTCAGTCCCTTACTCGATCAAGCAGGCGGTCGTACAGCTTGTCGAACGGCAACTGCAGAAGCTCGATACCGCACAACCGAAAGAGGGACACGACTCCCAATCATTCGGGGATTCGACTATCTCAAACAACCTCTCGAAGTGGCCGACAGATGTGCTCGATCTGCTGCGGCCGTACCGGAGGATGACCATTGCTTAGTGTGCGGGTCGTGCTCAATAACGGCAGCGGCAAGAGTGAGATCCGCACGTTTGCGAATGTGCTCCCGCGTCGCGTTGCTGCGGGGCTGTACAAGGCGGGACTTGTGATCGAGTCACAATCCAAGAAGCTGTTGTCGGGACCAGGTCGAAAGACTGGTCCGAATGACAATCCATATCCCGGCGTTGTCACTGGCACACTTCGCCGCTCTGTGACGACTGTCGGCGAAGCAACCCGCGCGATCATCGGGCCGGGTGGTCTCGCTACTCCCTACGCCGCTATCCACGAATTCGGTGGTCGTGCAGGGCGTGGCGGTTCCGCCGTCATCCCCGCGCGTCCGTACATGGGGCCGTCGCTTGATCAGGCGGGTGAGAAAGCATTCGACGTGCTGTGGAAAGTGGTGACTGCGCCATGAGCGTACGCCACGAGATTCAATCCTACATTGCCGACTCTCTGCGGACTTGGGCGCGAGACAATGAGCGAGATATCAAATCAATCGTGCTCGATGACCTGAACCTTACGAATACGAAGACTCACGATACCCCGCTGGTGATGATCATCGACGTGGTTGAAGATGAATTGCTCGTGGAAGATGACACTCATATTCGGTTCCGCACGCCGCTACTTCTGCGCGGGTTCGTGCTCAAGCAGGGGGAATCGGGGCTGCACGAGAAGATCAATACGCTCTATGACGATCTGCGCGAGTGGGCAATCGCTGCGCCCTCGATGAGTGATTCGGTACTCAAGGTGCAGTTTGTCGAAAGCAGGGATGGAAGATTCGATCCGGACACGGCGGGAGATTTCACGATCCGCTGTGACGTGACCTATGTCTATACGAAAGCGGTGAGCTGATGCCTGAAGTCTACACAGGCAACGGCGACACCTGCTTTGAGACTGGCCGCGACTTGCTCGTAGCTCGACTCGATGAACTTGAGACCGATATGGCGGGATATGAACCGGCGATTGATAACGTCTATGATCGTCACAACGTCGCCAACCTTCGATTGAACGCGGTCACAGTCGGGCTTGCTGCGCCGAATGGAAGTGTCGCGGCATACTCTCGCCCTCTCACTCAGGGGACGATGGGCTGGACGCTGGTCTATTCGATTCGGGTTCACACTGCTTACTCCGGCGGCATCAAGGACGATCAGAAATCCGCTCGGCTACTCAATTCAATCGTGAACAAGTTACTCGCCAAGCGGTCACTCTCTCTCACTGATCGGTATGTCATTACCGAAGTGAACGATATCAAGAACGCGGTCGAGTTCGAAGAGTCCGCATCGATCGGCGGCGAAGTCATGGTGACAATAGATCATTTCACAACATACACACAGGAGAGCTGACCGATGTTGGTAGCCCCAATCGAGATCATCAAAACATACGACGCGAAGCATTTGGCTTTGTCCTTTGGGATCAAGCTGGAAGAGGCGCGAATACTGAAGACCGGCGCACCTGTCGCCGTCTTCGATGCAGCAGCCGAGAAACTTATCGCGGCAGGTCTGGCGAAAGCAGTTGAGTCCGAGAAGACCGCTGCAACAGCCGAAGCCCCCGCAGAAAGCGAGATTGAGTAATGGCGTTAGTCTACGCATCCGACGATCTCCGAATCGGTATAGCCGAGCAATCGACATGGGGAACAGCCGTCGCCGATTCCGGTGCATTCACCGAATTGCAGGTCGAGCCGTCGATCATTGAACAGAAAGTCAACGTCCGCGAGATACCTGGATCGCATGCGACTCGTGAGGATATCTACGCGAACCTTTTCACCGATACGAAAGGGGCCATGCCGGAGTTCGGTTTCAAAGGACCGGTCTCCAAGCTGTCACTCGCTCAGATTCTGTATGGTCTGTTTCAGCAAGTGACNNTCATTCTCCGCCATCAAGACGCATCACTCAGTCACAAAGTCTCTGACGCGATTGTCAAGAAGCTCGTACTGTCGATCAAGAAGGGTGAACACCTTCAGATGGCGGTCGATATGGTCGCACGTGGGGCAGTAAGCAAGGTCTCCAATCCGAGCGGCACATGGACAATCCCAACTTTCACGCCGTACGCGTTCGAAGATTTGGCGCGAACTTCTCTCAACTTCGGTGCAGGCGCACAGACGTTGACACTCGAAGAAGTCGAAGTCCCCTATGAGAATGACATCGTGCCAGTTGGCGGGGCGTCATCTCTCTTCACTAACTACGGCATCAAGAAGCGCATGGGCACAGTCAAAGCGAAGTGGCTCTACATCGCCGCACAGTTCGCCAGCATGAACGCAAACCTCATCGGCAATACCGCTGTCACCTTCAACCTCGGATGGGGAAATGCGACACCTGGTACCGTCGACGGCGATCTCGATCTCACCATCACCGGCAAACTGACCGGCGTGCGCGAAGTAAGAGGCGCAGGCGATCTGCTGTTGATGGAGACCGATATCAAGATTCTCGCTGCTTCGGCATCGAGCAAAGGACTCACCGTCACATTCGCCGATGGCGTCGATAAGGCGTGGTAGCCGCAATGAAAACAGCACGAAGCAAAACGATCACAGTCAACGGCGTCACGATCAAGCTCAAGCCGATCACTCACGTTCTTCGCATGGAGATCGCCGAGTCGATGTCCAAGCTCTCGCAGACCAAAGAGAGCGAGACAGATGTTATCGGCGTATCTGCGAAGATGAAGACACTCTGCGAAGTGACAACTCGCGCGATTGAGTCAATCGATCATCCGGATGCGATCGAGCTTGGCGTCGAAGGGTTTCTTCTCGCGCTTGAATCGACGGAAGATTTCACGGCGATCCTGCAGGCGATTATCGGCGCATCGACTCTCTCGGAGAGTGAAAGAAAAAACTCCAACTCCTCGCCCAGTGGAGCTTCGCCCGAGCTCTCTCCGGCGGGGATGACACACGCGAGCACGGCGGGGAAAGATGCCTCGTTTTCGGGCGATCACGATTAGCCAAAAGAGGGAACCTACCGAGTGCGACTGTCACCGATGCCGACTGGTACGAAAAACTCGAACCAGCGATCACGAAGAATCAAGGCGGGAGAAAGCCGGAGCAACTCGGCGTTCTCCTTGCCTATGACCTTTGCCCCTGCGGAATCATCACGCCGCTCTCGCGCGATCTTTTCGCGTGGTTCACGGTCTGCGATGGAACACGGCGGGTCACGGTGAGCGAATACGAGAAGTTGCCAGCGATCTACATGGATGCCTGCACGGTGATCGAGCCGGAGCGACAGAAGATCGAACGGGATCAGCAAGAAAGGGCGCGGAATGGCTCGGCAAGATAAAGCGCAGATCATTCTTGAGGCGGTGGGGGCGGCGAAAGTCGTTGGCGCACTCGAAGGGGTGGAACGGACTTTTCGTGGATTGACTGGCGCGTTCGGTGCTCTCGCTTCAGTAAATGCTCTTGGGCAATTCTTCGGTCAGGCAATCAAGGAAGCCGCGGAGAGCGAGAAGTCGTACACTCGCCTCGCCGCGTCTATGCAAAGACTTGGGATGAACTACTCCGTATTGCGTCTCGATGTCGAGAGGTTCACCGAGAAAATGAAGAATTCATCTGCCATAACTGATGAGCAGGCGGCTGATGCTCTGAATCGTCTGATAAAAGTTACCAATGACCTCTCGCTGGCACAGCTCGGAGTACAGGCGGCGGCTGATCTCTCTGCGGACGGGACAGTTGAATTCGAGAGTGCTATTTCAGCACTTACGCGATCTGCACTCGGCGGAGTTGAAATGTTTAAAAGGTATGGGGTGAGAATCAGCGAGAATATTCCCAAAGGCGAAGAGTTTGAGACAGTCGTTAAGAATATCAATGCTCAATTTGGAGGAACTGCCCTAACGAATATAGGGACTACTGCTGGCAAATTAGATCAACTCGGGAAGGCGTGGAAGGATTTTCAGGAAAGCGCAGGCAGAGTAGTGACAGCGGGTGGAGATGGTGGGGTCTTGGGTGGAATAACCAGATATCTAAACAACCTCGCAACAGCCCTCGATTCAGGCAAAAGCAAACTACTTCTTTTTGGTCAGATATTCGCATCCGAGATGATCAGGTGGGGATCGTCCTCTAAGCTCCTCGCTATCATTGCTAAAGAGCAGGAGGATATGGCTGCTTCGTGGGCAAGGAACATGAAGGCGATGTTCCCAGATGCTGGCAAGGGCACAGGTGGAGGGACTGGCACGGCTCCGATCACAATGGAACAGCTCGCCGAAAAATATCCGGACATCAAAGCACTTCTTGAAATCGGTCATGGTGGGCGGCTCGAAATACTGGCGAAACAAGCGCGCGAGCGGCTTGACGCTGCTATCGGTTTCGTTTCACAACTCGAAGGCAATCAGAAGCTGACCGGCGGTCCGAAATCTGTCACGATGGCGAGGGCAGAAGAATCGAAGTCGTACCTCATAGCAGTCAATCAGGCGACGTCTGAGTTCCTTCAGGCACAGAGCGCAGCGAATGAGAGATTCCTTGAAGAGACGAAACGTCAGGCAGAGCAGGCAGCGCAGGACATTTCGCAATTTGTCACCCCTCTCACCGACGCGTTCGTCGACGGACTCATGGGGATGTCGGTCGATGCGGAAGCGATCATAAAGAACATGGTGTCCATGATTCTGAAGCAACTGGCGCGACTTTTGATTTTCAAAGGGTTGCTCAGCTTATTCGCTCCCGGCTTAGTTGCGGGGATTAGTAGTGGAGGACCAACCGGAGCCGGATTTGTTGACGCCCTCTCCCCTTCATTCGCTGGCGGTCTCATCCGCTCCACCGGCGCGAGCACTTCGCTCGGTGCGCCAACCTACCAGATCACCGTCAATGGAGGTGCATACGCCGAAGAAACAGCGCGAGTCATCGTCCAGACTATCGATAAAGTTTCACGCTACGGCGGCTTCACGAATGTTCCGCAAAACGGTCAGCGCAGCACTGGATTCTCTCGCTCGAAAGCATGGAACGTGGGGCTCGCGTAATGGCTGTCGTTGAAATCAAACTCTTCACCATCCCGTCAATGGGGATCCCTCCCGCGATCACTGTCACCGATTCGGCGACTGGATACACGAAGGAATGGGTCAACAATCACGATCTGGACCGATTCCATAAGTTTGCGAATACGAGCGGCACGAAGGTGATGGATTTCGATTTCGGTAGTTCTGTGTTTATCGAGAACGCATTCATCTGGATCAAGAATTATGCGTCGATGGCTGGACTACAATTGTCGCTCTACAACTCTACAAACGGGTCTTCATGGACTGGCGGCGGGGCATTCAGTGGGACATACACCGGCAGATCTGGTCACATGTCAGATTACATCGGCGTAACGAAGAGATACTTCCGCCTTCAGCTCGACGCATTCCCAACCGTTCCTGTTGTCCCTGAGATAGCGATGGTTGCCTTTTGTCTCCAGCGTGGGATCATTAACCCCGGCGAACTCCCGAACTCCGACGGCAAAATGTATCGCAATCGAGTCGCAGAAACAACGAACGGGCGCAACCTCTCGACCCTCATCAACTCCCGCGCACAACGGATCATCGAGCGGAAATTCACATTCATATCGCCAACGGATAAAGACGAGCTCGTTGCCGCGCATGACGATTCCAACGGGACACTGAGACCGCTCATCTTTATGGAGAATACATCGCAGGGAGCGGATGACGGGGAGCCGATTGTGTGCCGTTTCGCCGACGATTCTTTCCAGCCGGTGCAATCGGCGTTTGAATACTACGAGTGCCAGTTCCGGTTGATCGAAGTCCCGTCGATTCCGACAGGAGCAACGATCTAAGATGGCACTCACTCGCCCAGCCGCGTTCTCATCCTCCGTCGATCAGGGAGTGACACAGCGTCACCTCCTGTTGCGGTTTGTGATCGGCAGCGATTCCCGAATGTTCGCCGACTGCCCGATCCTCATAGCGGACGGGCTGACTTCGTACAATGCCTCTCATCGGCTCAAGAACGCGTTCGACTTGATTGTCAGGGAAGCAGTCAATCTGCACGAATGCACCTTCGAGATTCCCTCGTTCGTTGCTGAGATCGACAATACGCTCGATCCCGGTACTCTCGCCAGACCGTCGGATGAATGGTCATCTTTCTGGACAAACATCATGTCGGGCTATGTCGAACTGTACGCTGTCGCAGGGATGACCGTCACGGGGCTCTCTGACTGTCTCAAGATATTCAAGGGGCGAGTCGCTCAGGTGCCGGAGTTCGATGCCTCAGTGATCCGATTCGAGATCGAGGGGTACGCGCGCGCGGTGCATCAGGGATTGCCGACAACGCTGGTCAGCGATCTCGGCGGGACAGCCACGAGCGACAACGACAAGCGGTTGCCATTGGCATACGGGGAATTCATCACCGAGGGGGGCAACGTCGGGATATACTCCGCTGATCGCTGGGGGAGTCGTGTCGGGCGGGTGAGAGCGGTTCGCACGAAATCGAATCGCTTCTATTTGCACAACGGACTCACGAATCTCGGCGAGTTCTGGGTGAAGAAGAAAAATGGACAGTTCATCCGCATCACGACCCCGACAATCACAGCAGACGGGAACAAGGTCTATTGTGATATCGGGGACGATATCACGCCGATTGACGGATACCTCTACATTCATCCGACCGGAGTTAATTCTTCGCCGATCAGCTACGGGACGGGACCAGATACAGCGAAAGAGTACTTTATCACCGGTGGCGGGTTCACTCACGAATTCGATGACGGCTCGAACGAGATCACCGACGCAACTCTCGCGTGGGATAAAGACGGCGATACATTTGCCACACTGTCCGCAGGGGTGCATTTCTACCAGAACAATGGCGCAGATCACGACGTAATGGAGAAAGCGCAGCTCGCGCTCTCTCTCCCGTCACTCAAAGACGGCAGCGATGCTTTCTATGCTGTTGTCGAAGCTCTCTTAGCCTGGAAAGCAGGACTCAAGACGATCACCGGAAGCCCTACTATCAAGTACGGCACGACGGATGCAAGCGATCCGTGGAAAGCTACTGAGGTTGCTTTCGTTGCCTCTGGCGGATACGTCCGCGACTTCGCATCTGATATCTACGACGGCACGCAGCAAACTCTCGATATCAGTGCGGAAGTGAGTAACACGGATTTCTCCGGCGCACAGATTCAAATGCTGGTCTATCTCTCAAAAGAACTCTCCGGTGGAGCCGATCCGGGTTCGTACGGTGAACTGCTTGATATCTACGAGGCGTATGTTCGATGTAAGATTCAGTTCCTACTTGAACCGGATGACGAACTCTGGTACGGTGGGTTCACTTCCGAGACTCATACCGATATCGCTTCTCGCGGCGGTAACACTCTCTCGCCGACCGACACGAATAAATATCCCGGCTTCATCGCCGAGCAGATTCTTCGCAATGAGCTGGGCGTGGTGACTGCCGATATCGACGTGGACGCATTCGACGCGCTCGATGACCTGACCGTTGTCGCGGCGGTTGCAGTCGATGGCACAGAAGTCGTTGACTCCCTCGATCTCTTGCAGGAGATCAGTGAGAACTCTCACGTCATGTACTACATGACTGCTATTGGTCAGCACTCGTTACTGGCAAGATATCCCGCCGTGCCCGGCTCAGTCGATGCGACGATTCACCGCAGCGAATGTGCGGACGATCCTGCCGTTGGGGAGAGCGGCGCGGACTATCTGGTGAATGAGATCAACATCCAGTACGACTATGACCGCGAAAACAAGAAGCATCGCGCGACCTACAAGTTTGAGGATGCGACTTCGCAGACCAAGAACGGCGTTCGCGTCAGTCGTCCGCTGACGTTGCGGTTTCTCGATAAGACACTGGTCGAAGATACTGGGTCGACCTTCATGGACTGCATCGCCTTTCTCTACCACGACACTCGAGCAAAAGTCTCGCTGCAGCTGATCGGCTGGGAGAAAGTGCATCTGGAAATCGGCGACTGGTTCTCGCTCGATTCTGTCTCGATTGATCCGGCGGTCAAGTTTCGCGGATCGAGCTGGTCAGGGGTGAAGTTCTACATCACTGCAATCACGAAAAGGTTTGATGGCGTTGATATCGAAGGGATCAGAGTGACATGAGTTTGAACGAGGTGGAAATGAATACTCTCATAGCAAACGTGGCGACAATCATGGCTGATAACAAACAGATACTGAAGCAGACAACCGAGACAAACGGGCGAGTCACTGATCTCGAACAATGGAAGAACAAGGCAATCGGTGCAATCATCGCTCTCTCGTTTGTAAGCGGGACGGGACTGGTTGCATGGATATTCCAGCTGGTAAAGGCAAACTAATGAAACGTCTCTTGATCCTGTGCGCGGCAGTCTTCGCGCTGGTGGCGGGAAATGCGTTTGCCGATGTCGGCGGGAATCGGATAACCTCTTCGCCAAGCGCAACTGGTGTCAGTATCGGTAACGGATTCATCTACTGGATTCGATTCACTGCCCCAGCAAGTGGGACGGTTGATTCGATAGGTGGATGGTTCCGCGACAATGACGATGGCTCCGGCTCAGTCATTCTCATGCTTCACGATACCACAGGCGCGACTGGCACTGCGCCGGGAGTGTTTCTCGATTCGACAGACCGCTTCGATATCAACATCGGCGGCGGCTTTGGAGTGTTCGCCGAGGTTGTCGCGGCAACAAATGTCGGCTATTCGGTCGTCAGTGGGAAACAGTACATGGTCGGAGTTCATGGCGTCGCAGCAACAGGTGCGGACTATGTCGCTCGTGATAACGCGGTGCCGAACAACTATCTCACCGATTCGACGTGGGTGCTGAACGTGACAGATCCTCTTCCGATCGCTGATCCGATTGGCGCATCAACGAAAACAGTCGAAGCGGCATACTGCCTGTTTGTGGTCATCACTCCTGCTGGTGGCGGCGGCGGTGGGGGATCAGGCCCACGCGTACTCATAAGGAATCATTGAAATGCGATGGCTCTTTTTCTTTCTCNNGATGAAACACCTGCGCCTGATCCTCATTCTCCTGTGCTGCGCGAGCGGCGCGTGGGCAGACCCTTCGCCAAATCTCAAGCAGCTTGATATCGGCGTCTATTCGTACGGGTCAGCTGATCCGTGGAATGTAATGTGGGTAACAAAATGGGTGGCACAGCGATACTCATTCGTAATCGGCACGAACGGCGTTACGGCAAGTCGAGACTATCTGGACACGATGAAGGTGTACAATCCATCAATCATCGTTTTAAAGTATGAACTATTCGTCCTGCAAGCCGCTGACACCGCAGAAGTAAAGTCATGGGCGGCAACTAAGGGTTACAACTTCGACTCTCTGGTCATTCGCACAGACTCAGGGGACGAGGACACCGTGAGCGCACGAGCTTCTCCTGATGGAGATTTTCTCTGGTGGCGACATACACCAAAGAATGAGATTGTGCGGTTCTCAGGGTTCACCGATGCCCAGACTCGTTTTGCGTGGGACTATCGAAACCCAAAAGTCGGGGAGTACCTTGCCTATGACTGGAAACGAAAGATTCAAATCACTGGCGCAACGACGACTCAATTTGATGGGGTATTTGTTGACGAGGAACAGTGCTTCGGGGCCAGTGGACAAATCAGCGGCTACAGACCGCGCATGTTTCCTTTCACTAACAACACTACTACTTACTGGCTTTATGGTTCGGTCTACTCAAACATCTTGAGACCGTGGGGCAGCAGCTTCGACTTAGAGGATGCCGGGACCGACCATAGCTGGACAGATATTCGTGACTCCCTACGTCGCGCGCGCGAGGGATGGATGAAAGTCGCTGGCGACTCAATGGCGGCTTGGGGGCTTATTTATGCGCCAAACTTTGCAACTACCCCAGTGAACAATCTGTCGAACTTTTCACTTGAGGGGCGACGATCTGCACAGCTCGCAAGAAGCTACATCATGGGTGAGTATTCTTATCACTACCCCGGTGAGCCAGATAATTACGTCCATTGCAAAGTTTCCGTGCAGGCATGCAGAGACGTCAAGGATGATGGAATCAACTTCTTCGTCAACTGGACACGCATGGGTCAGTATGATCTCGGCAATGGAATCAGCTACGACCGAAGCAAGATGAACGGGCTTGGGCATTGGCTAAACTGCCTACACAATGGAACGACTCGCTATCTGTTCTCACCATGCCGACAAAACGGACAGGTGTACTTTTACGGATCGCCTGTCACCCTCAACGGGTTCACTGCTTCTGATACCCTCACACATTGGGCTTACGCATGGGGTAAATACTTTGGTGTCCCTCGCAACACTCGCGACACCTCTTACGGCACAGACCCCGCTGGGCAGTCATATCAACTATGGAAAGTGACGCTCGACGATCCGAGTAATCCGGGGACGCCGAGTGCAATCGCCGTTGGTCGATACAATCAAGGAGGCAACGAGGATACTTCTGCCACCTCGGTTTCCGTCTCACTTGGCGCGACGATGTTTGAATTAAATGCTAATGGCACTTACATCACCCCAGCGGTGACATCTACCAATATCGGCAACGCTCAGTGGAAAATCTTTGTCGCCGATACAGTCTTAGCCAACGCCGGAGTCGCCTCCACCCCCTCCCCCTCTCTCCTTGTCGATTCTGTCCACAACGACGCAATCGGCGAACTCGATACACTGCGCACGAGAACGACCGCAAGCGCGAGCATGACGGCAGGGGATTCGCTAATCGTCGTTTATTCGCTGGTCTCATTCGCGGCTTGCGATTCGTCATCCGGCGCGAACTCAATTCGACGATCTGTCCCGACAGCGGGAGTGCAGTACACCGACACATTCGTTCTCACCAATAGCGAAACTTACACGCTCTACTGTGCGGCATGGCACTGGAACGCGACAACGGGCTGGTCGACAAGGGTGCAGACTTCGCGGACATACACCGCAGCAGCCCCGCCGCCAGTGGCAAGTGGGCAACTCATTAAATGGATCAGGAGGCAGTGATGCGGAAGCAATGGCATAAGGACAATACGTTTCTCGCAATCGCGGTGCTCATCTTCCTGCTCGTGCTCGCGTGGAAAGTATTCGCGGCAGTCCAAGATATTACACCCAACGGAAACGGCGGGGCGGTTGCCGATGGCGGAACGGGTCGATGGACAACCTACGGAACAGGTACGAGCGCATGGGGGCGACTGGACGATGGGTCATTTGCCGAGGGGGTCAGAGAAGCAACCGTCAATGACTCCTGCAACTTTACGTTCGATGATTACACGTTGCCAGCAGGGGCAGTCGTTTCAAATGTCGAAATGTATGTCTATGCCTGTCTGACATCAGGCACGTCGGCAACGATGCGCGCTGATATCTGCGATGGTTCGACGTGTGTGAATGGAACTGCGACCGCGTTAGGATCGCCGGAAGTATCTGAATGTGATGCATCGACAATCTATTGGCTGATGACAACCGCTCCCGATGGTGGGGTATGGGATCAGACGGACATCAACGCGATTGTCGTTCGATTCGTTTTGACTGCTGCATCGGGTGCAGGGACGGCAAGTGTGTCGGAAATTGATATGCGGATCACTTACTCGATCCCCTCTGGCGGCGGATGGCGAACCAAGTTCTTGAAAATGCAATAACACAAACGATGGAGATATAAGAACATGAAACGGATTTCGGTTCTACTCGCGCTGATCGTCTCGCTGGCGATGTTCGCACACTCAGCAAGTGCGGCGGTTTTTCTCGGACTCAAGAAGGCATCGGAGACAATTTCGTTTCCGGTGATCTGCCTTGATTCGGCTGGACAGATTGTCACGAAAGCCGATTCGATTCACATCATCACGTACGCCGACAACAATACTGCAGCGTCGTACACGAACCGGACAACGACATGGCCGTTCTCCGATCAGTCGTTCGACACCACTAAAATCTACGGCGACACGATGCTCTGGTTCGCCGACCAGATTCAGGATATCGACGGCACAGGCGCGAACTTCCAGCTCGCGATCAACGTCCGCACCTTCTTCAAAAAACTTCGCACCGATAACGTGGCAATCGTTCAGGTGCTCTATGATTCGCTCGATATCATTGCGGGCACTCTCAATGACAACGCCATCACTGCCGCCAAGATAGCCGCTGATGCGATTGGTGCATCTGAATTGGCGACGGATGCAATCGGATCGGACGAACTCGCAGCGTCCGCAATTGGGGCATCGGAGATTGCCGCCGATGCAATCACATCATCGGAACTCGAAGGAACGGCAGCGGATGAAGTTGCCGACTCAACTTGGAGCACAACTTTCTCCGGTGCTGGCACAGTTGCGGGATCCATTGGCGATTCACTCAACAACGAATCCTACGTTCAGAATATGTCTCGCGTTTCAATGGACGCGACCGCTGCGGATAATCTTGAAGCAATGCTCGACGGGACTGGCGCGAAGCTCTCCCTCACGAAGCTCGGCATCTATGCCGCAAGCGGTGACACTGCTTTTGTTGCGAAGGGTGAAGGCGCAGGATTCGGTGGCGCATTCGTAGGCGGCGCAACTGCGGCGTATGGTCTCGCGGGTATCGCTCCGGGGGCATCATCTGCCGGTATCGCTGGTATCGGCGGCACAGGCGCATCGTCAGCCGGTATCTACGGAGCAACATCAGGCGGCGCGGGTGCTGGCATGAAAGCAAGCGGCGTGACAACTGGGAATGGATTCCAGACAACAGGCGGCTCGACCTCAGGTTATGGGTTCACCGTCACATCTGTCGGCACAAGCGCAGCGTTCAACATCGCGGCGTCAAATGTCGGGATGCCCGGACTCAGTATCGAAGGATTCCCCGGTATCTCCACTCGTGGTGCAGACGGAACTGGCGGCGCAGGATTCCAAGCAATCGGCGATTCGACCGGACAGGGCATCTATGCCGCGTCAGAGCAAGGGGACGGCATGCGCCTCTCAGCTGGAACGGCAGGGACATACAATGTTCACGGATTCCGCGCTGTCGGGAAGGGCACAGGGCATGGCGGATATTTTCAGGGCGGCGCGTCCGCTGGCGACGGCATGAACCTCGAAAAAGGATCGGGCGGTCAAGACCTCGATGCCGATCTCGGGCTGAAAGATTCCGCGTACGTCGCGGCAGCTCAGGCGATATTTGATTCGACAGGCACCATTTCTGCCTTTGTCGATTCAATCTGGAACGAAGATTCGACCGGTCATTACACCTCACCGAATATGGCATTCACAGCCGCGCAGACTTCCTCACTCTCGGCAGCGGTGCAGGGTGCTATCGCTGACAGTGTGTGGGGCAAGTCGTTCACAGGGGCTGGCTCGAATGCGGGAAGCATCGGCGACTCGCTGAATAACGCGAGCTATGTCCAATTCATCGCCGACGGTCAGATCACAGCGGCGAAACTTGCAAGCGATGCGATCACAGCAGCGAAGATCGCGGCTGACGCGATTGGAGCAAGTGAGCTGGCAACGGATGCTCTCACCTCCGCAGAGTTGGCAACTTCTTTCATGGATGAGATGGTTGACGGCGTCTGGAATGAGGACACCACGGGGCATTACACTACACCTCATTTCGGATATCTCGCGGTGCAGACCGGATCGAGCACTGGACTTGATTCAGCGGCGACTTCGAGAATCATCAAGCGCACTGTGTGGGGTGTCGCAGTCGGCTCCGGTGCTGACTCGACTACTCAGGCACAGCGCACCGTGACGGCGTCAGCGGTCGTTGATTCAAACGTGGTCTATCGACAGGCAGCGCGAGCGATTGTTGATTCGACCATTGCAGCAACCGCTCTCGTTGACTCGATCTGGAATGAAGATTCGACGGCGCACTTCACTTCGCCAAACATGGCGTACGTCGTGACCTCGATGCTCGACAATACAATTACAGCTGCAAAGATCGCGGCGGATGCCATAACATCGAGCGAGCTTGCAGCGGATGCAATCGGCGCAAGCGAAATTGCCGCCGATGCTCTCTCATCCTCTGAGCTTGCAGCCGCTGCCGCTCAGGAGATCGCCGATCAAGTCTGGGATGAAGACACCACCTCGCACAACATCACCAATTCGTTCGGCTACTTTAACAACGGGCGGAACTGGGCGACTGTCGGACAGATGGTCGACTCGGTTTGGGATGAAGATACCACCGGTCACTATACAACTCCGAACTTGGGATATCTCGCGGTGCAGACGGCCGCGAGTAGCGGACTCACTTCCGCCGACTCCGCATTGGTCATGCGACTCATCAAACGAGGATGGGGAATTGCTGCCGGTAGCGGAAGCGACTCGACCACAGCCACACAAAGAACCACGGGCGCAGCAGCGTCGGTCACTGGTAATGTCGGCGGGAATGTCGCTGGCAATGTCTCAGGACTCGTTGTCGGATCAGTGGGATCAGTCGCTGGAAACATCGGAGGCAACGTCGTTGGCTCGGTTGGATCGGTGACTGGTGCAGTCGGATCAGTCACTGGCGCAGTGGGAAGCGTAACAGGTAACGTCGGCGGGAATGTGACTGGCTCGGTTGCGAGCGTCACCAATCCCGTCACCGTCGGCACGATGAACTCGAACACGATAACAGCCACATCACTCGATGTGACCGCAGTCAGAGAGATCGTCGATTCGACGTGGGAAGAAGCTCAAGCCGGTCACACAGTTGACGGAACATTCGGCTACAAT
>CXWL01087975.1_pt2 | contig 22802 bp, 9 predicted proteins | sample 590931 | NCBI WGS metagenome assembly CXWL01 (sample SAMEA3498368, study PRJEB10139) | groundwater metagenome | biome: water well; material: biofilm material | place: Germany | collected 2015-04-27
ATCGGCTCGAGCCAGCTGGCGCTGGCGCTGGTGAACTTCATGGCCACCCAGCTGACGCGGCCGCATCCGCTGCCGCGCATGGACTTCAAGGACGGCATCCCGGACGACGCCCGCACCATGGTGGTGGTGCCGTCGCTGCTGTACAGCCCCGACAACGTCGCCTCGCTGTGCGAAGCGCTCGAAGTGCGCTACCTGGCCAACCGCGATCCGGGCCTGCGCTTTTGCCTGCTGACCGACTTCGCCGACGCCGCCAGCGAAACGCTGCCGGAAGACGCCGAACTGCTGGCGCTGGCGCGCGCCACCATCGCCCAACTCAATGCCAAGTACCACGATCCGGAAGGCCCCGGCCCGGTCGGCGTGCCGATGCTCGACGGCCAGCCCGCCCTCGAGACGCCGGTCGAACCGTTCCTGCTGCTGCACCGCCCGCGCCGCTGGAGCGAAGGCGAACGCGCCTGGATCGGCGTCGAGCGCAAGCGCGGCAAGCTGTCCGACCTCAACGCCTTCCTGCGCGGCGGCGCGGGCGACAAGTTCTCGCTGGTGGTGGGCGACACCGGCGGCCTGCAGAGCATCCGCTACGTCATCACGCTCGACACCGACACCCAGCTGCCGCGCGATTCGGCGCGCCAGTTCATCGCCACCATGGCGCACCCGCTCAACCAGCCGCAGCTCGACGCCGCCGGCCGCCGCGTGATCGAAGGCTACGGCATCCTGCAGCCACGCGTGACCGCCTCGCTGCCGAGCGAAAACGCCTCGCGCTATGAACACCTGTGCGGCGGCGAGCCAGGCATCGACCCGTACACCCGCACCGTCTCGGACGTCTACCAGGACGTGTTCTACGAAGGCTCGTTCATCGGCAAGGGCATCTACGACGTCGACACCTTCGAGCGCCTGCTCGGCAACCGCCTGCCCGACAACCAGATCCTCAGCCACGACCTGCTGGAAGGCTGCTACCTGCGCGCCGGCCTGCTGTCCGACGCCCAGCTCTACGAAACCTACCCGGCGCGCTACAGCGACGACGTCAGCCGCCGCCACCGCTGGATCCGCGGCGACTGGCAGCTGGCCGGCTGGCTGCTGCCGCGCGTGCCTGCCGCCAACGGCAAGCGCGAACCGAATCCGCTGTCCGCGCTGTCGCGCTGGAAGCTGTTCGACAACCTGCGCCGCAGCGTCGTGGCGCCGGTGCTGACCGCGATACTGCTGATCTGCTGGGCGCTGCTGCCGGCGCCGTGGTTCTGGAGCGCCGCGGTGCTGTCGGTGATCTTCGTGCCGACCTTCGTCGGCGCGCTGGTCGGCCTGATCGAAAAACCGCACGACATGCTCTGGCGCCAGCACATCGCGGCCGGCTTCTCCAGCGTCAAGGTGATGTTCGGCCATGCCGCGCTGCAGACCGTGTTCCTGCCTTACGAAGCCTGGTTCAGCCTCGACGCCATCGTGCGCACCGGCTGGCGCATGCTGGTCACGCGCCGCAACCTGCTCGAATGGCGCCCGTCCGGCCTGGCCCGCTCGTCGACCAACATGGAAACGAACTGGCAGCGCATGTGGTTCTCGCCGGCGCTGGCCGTCGGCGCCGCCGTCATGCTGTCGTTCGTCAATCCGGGCGCGCTGTTCGCCGCCGCCCCGGTGCTGCTGCTGTGGTTCATGGCGCCGGTCATCGCCTGGTGGATCAGCCTGCCGATCGAACGCGACGGCGCCGAACTGAGCTCGCTGCAGAACCTGTTCCTGCACACGCTGGCGCGCAAGACCTGGAGCTTCTTCGAGGATTTCGTCGGCGCCGAGGACAACTGGCTGCCACCCGATAACATGCAGGAGCACCCGGCCTGGGTGATCGCGCACCGCACCTCGCCGACCAACATGGGTATGTCGCTGCTGGCCAACCTGACGGCGCACGACTTCGGTTTCGCCACCATCGAGCAGGTGCTGGCGCGCACCGGCGCCACCTTCGCCACCATGGACCGGATGGAGCGCTACCACGGCCACTTCTACAACTGGTACGACACCCTCAGCCTGGCGCCGCTGCAGCCGATGTACGTGTCGTCGGTCGACAGCGGCAACCTCGCCGGCCACCTGCTGACGCTGGCGCCGGGCCTGTCCGCTTTGGCCGACCAGCCGATCGCCAGCGCCCAGACCCTGTACGGCATCTCGATCACGCTCGAAGTGGTCAAGGAATACGCCGTCGACGGCGGCGAGGAAGTCGGCGCCGCCATCACCGTGCTGGAAAACCTGCTGGCCGAACGGATGCGCGAAGCGCGTACCCTGCCGGGCCTGGCCGATGCGCTGACCGGCCTGTGCAAAGGCGCCGACGCGCTGCTGGCGACGCTGGCGCCGGCCGGCGAGCCGCACCTGCAGGGCTGGGCCGAGAAGCTCGCCGCGCAGTGCCACAGCGCGCACGACGAACTGTTCGAGCTGGCGCCGTGGATGAAGGCGGCGCACGAATACGTGGTCGACTCCAGCCTGACCCGCATCCCGACCCTGCGCGAGCTGGCCTGCTTTGCCCTCACCGGCAGCCCGGGCAGCGACCTGGCGCCGAACGAGCGCGCGCGCCAGCACACGCTGGCCCAGCTGGTCGACGAGGGCAGCGCCGCGGCGCAGCGCCGCCTCCAGCAGATCACCGACCTGGCCACCCGCGCGCGCCAGTTCGCCGACATGGACTTCAGCTTCCTCTACAACACCACCACCAACCTGCTGGCGATCGGCTACAACGTGTCCGAACGCCGGCTCGACGCCAGCTGCTACGACCTGCTCGCCTCCGAAGTGCGGCTGGCCAGTTTTGTCGGCATCGCCCAGGGCCAGTTCCCGCAGGAGCACTGGTTCGCGCTGGGCCGCCAGCTGTGCATCGTCGGCGGCGAGCAGCTGCTGCTGTCGTGGAGCGGCTCGATGTTCGAGTACCTGATGCCGCTGCTGGTGATGCCGACCTACCGCAACACCTTGCTCGACCAGACCTACCGCGCCATCATCAACGCGCAGGTCGACTACTCGCGCCAGCGCGGCGTGCCGTGGGGAATTTCCGAGTCCGGCTACAACACCGTCGACGCCAACCTGAATTACCAGTACCGCGCGTTCGGCGTGCCCGGCACCGGCATGAAGCGCGGCCTGGCCGACGACCTGGTTGTCGCGCCGTACGCCACCATGCTCGGCCTGATGGTCGACGCCGAGGCGTCGTGCGAGAACCTGCAGCGCATGCACGGCCTCGGCTTCATGGGCAAGTACGGCTTCTACGAAGCGATCGACTACACCACCGCGCGCCTGCCGCGCGGCCAGGACTTCGCGGTGATCCGCTCGTTCATGGCGCACCACCAGGGCATGGGCTTCCTGGCGCTGTCGTACCTGCTGCACGACCGCCCGATGCAGCGCCGCTTCGAATCCGACCCGCTGTTCCAGGCCACCATGCTGGTGCTGCAGGAGCGCGTGCCGAAAGCGGGCGCCTTCCACTCGCACACCGCCGACCTGGCGGCGATGCGCGCGCCGGTGTCGGAAGTGTCGATGCCGATGCGCATCATCACCACCGCCTCCACCGCGCAGCCGGAAGTGCAACTGCTGTCGAACGGCCGCTACCACGTGATGATCACCTCCGCCGGCGGCAGCTACAGCCGCTGGAAAGACCTGTCGGTGACGCGCTGGCGCGAAGACGGCACCGCCGACAACTGGGGCAATTTCTGCTACGTGCGCGACGTCGACAGCGGCCAGTTCTGGTCGACCACGTTCCAGCCGACCCTGGTCGAGCCGAAGAAATACGAAGTCATCTTCTCCGAAGGGCGCGCCGAATTCCGCCGCCACGACAAGGGCCTCGACCTGTACACCGAGATCGTGGTGTCGCCGGAAGACGACATCGAACTGCGCCGCACCCGCATCACCAACAAGTCGTCGGTGCGCCGCACCATCGAATTTACCAGCTACGCCGAAGTGGTGATGGCGCCGGCCGCCGCCGACAACGCCCACCCGGCCTTCTCCAAGCTGTTCGTGCAGACCGAGATCCTGCGCAACGAGAACGCCATCCTGTGCACCCGTCGTCCGCGCACCAAGGACGAGCACATGCCGTGGCTGCTGAACCTGATGACGGTGCACGACGGCGTGCTGCTCGACGCCAGTTTCGAGACCAGCCGTGCCGATTTCATCGGCCGCGCCAACACGACTGTCGCGCCGCGCGCGCTGCTCGAACCGCAGCCGCTGGCCGGCGGCGAAGGCTCGGTGCTCGACCCGGTGGTGGCGATCCGCTACAAGCTCACGCTCGAGCCCGACCAGGTGGTGGTGCTCGACGTCGTCACCGGCATGACCGACACCCGCGAAGCGGCGCTGCACCTGATCGACAAGTACCAGGACCGCCATCTCGCCGACCGCGTGTTCGAACTGGCGTGGACCCACAGCCAGGTGGTGCTGCGCCAGCTCAATGCGAGCGAGTCCGACGCCCAGCTGTACAGCCGCCTGGCCAGCTCGATCATCTACCCGAACGCCGCGCTGCGCGCCGACGCCTCGATCCTGATCCGCAACCACCGCGGCCAGTCCGGCCTGTGGGCGTACGCCATTTCCGGCGACCTGCCGATCGTGCTGATGCAGATCAAGGACCCGGCCAACATCGACCTGGCGCGCCAGATGGTGCAGGCGCACGCCTACTGGCGCCTGAAAGGGCTGGTGGTCGACCTGGTCATCTGGTACGAGGACAACTCCGGCTACCGCCAGGCGCTGCACGACCAGATCATGGGGCTGATCGCCTCCGGCATCGACGCCCAGGCGATCGACCGCCCGGGCGGCATCTTCGTGCGCCTGCTCGACCAGATCGCCAACGAAGACCGGGTGCTGATGCAGTCGGTGGCGCGCGCCATCCTCTCCGATGCGCGCGGCAGCCTGGCCGACCAGGTCAAGCGCGCCGCGCCGGTGGTGCCGAAGCTGCCGCTCGGCGTGTTCGAGCCGCGCGCCGAGCCATACCAGCTGCTGGCCGAACGGGTCGGCAAGCCGTCGCCCGATCTCGGCCTGATCCTCGACAACGGCACCGGCGGCTTCTCGCCGGACGGCCGCGAGTACGTCATCACCACCGACGGCGCGCACCGCACGCCGGCGCCGTGGGTCAACGTGCTGGCCAACCCGAGCTTCGGCTCGGTGGTGTCGGAGTCCGGCCAGGCCTACACCTGGAGCGAGAACGCCCACGAATTCCGCCTCACGCCATGGGACAACGACCCGGTGGCCGACAGCGGCGGCGAAGCGTTCTACATCCGCGACGAGCTGACCGGAAAATTCTGGTCGCCGACCGCGCTGCCGATCCGCGCCAAAGGCGAGTTCACCACCCGCCACGGCTTCGGCTACAGCGTGTTCGAGCATGCCGAGGAAGCCATCCACACCGAGCTGCTCACGTATGTCGCGCTCGACGCGCCGATCAAGTACTCGGTCATCAAGCTGCGCAACGACAGCACCGTGCCGCGCAAGCTGTCGGTCACCGGCTACGTCGAATGGGTGCTGGGCGACCTGCGCTCGAAGCAGTCGATGCACGTGGTGACCGAGCTCGATCCGCTGTCCGGCGCGCTGTTTGCGCGCAATGCCTACAACACCGAGTTCACCGGCCGCGTCGGCTTCTTCCAGGTCGAGGCGCAGAACCGCAGCGTCACCGCCGACCGCAATGAATTCATCGGCCGCAACCGCAACCTCGCCAATCCGGCCGCGATGAACCGCGCGCGCCTGTCCGGCAAGGTCGGCGCCGGGCTCGATCCGTGCGCCGCGATCCAGGTGGTGATCGAACTGCAGCCGGGCCAGGAACGCGAGCTGGTGTTCATGCTCGGCGTCGGCGGGCGCCGCAATGCCGACGCCAGCGGCCTGGTGCAGCGCTACAACGGCAGCGCCGCCGCCGCCGCCGCGCTCGACATGGTGCGCGACCACTGGGACGCCACGCTCGGCGCGGTGCGCATCGAGACGCCCGAGCCGATGCTCGACGTGATCGCCAACGGCTGGCTGATGTACCAGACCATCGCCTGCCGCATGTGGGCGCGCAGCGGCTACTACCAGTCGGGCGGCGCATTCGGCTTCCGCGACCAGCTGCAGGACGCGATGGCGATGATTCACACCCAGCCGCAGATCCTGCGCGAGCACCTGCTGCTGTGCGCGGCGCACCAGTTCGTCGAAGGCGACGTCCAGCACTGGTGGCATCCGCCGTCGGACCGCGGCGTGCGCACCCACTGTTCGGACGACTACCTGTGGCTGCCGCTGGCGACCCACCGCTACGTGATCGGCACGGGCGACCACAGCGTGCTGACCGAGCCGGCGCCGTTCCTCGAGGGCCGCATGCTGGCGCCGGAAGAGGAATCGTATTACGACATGCCGGGCCACTCGCACCAGAACGCCGACCTGTACGAGCACTGCGTGCGCGCCATCAAGCGCGGCCTGCGCTTCGGCGAGCATGGCCTGCCGCTGATCGGCACCTGCGACTGGAACGACGGCATGGACCGCGTCGGCAACGAAGGCAAGGGCGAGAGCGTGTGGCTGGCGTGGTTCCTGTTCGACGTGCTCACCAAGTTCGCCGACGTCGCGCTGCTGCACGGCGACCAGGCCTTCGCCGACACCTGCCGCAACGAGGCCAGGCAGCTGGCCGCCAACGTCGAGCAGCATGCGTGGGACGGCAAGTGGTACCGCCGCGCCTATTTCGACGATGGCACCCCGCTCGGTTCGGCCAGCAACGACGAATGCCAGATCGACTCGATCTCGCAAAGCTGGGGCGTGCTGTCCGGCGCCGCCGATCCGGCGCGCACCGCCAGCGCGATGGCCGCCGTCGACGCCCGCCTGGTGCGGCGCGACTTCGGCCTGGTGCAGCTGCTCGATCCGCCGTTCGACAAGGGCGTGCTGAACCCTGGCTACATCCGCGGCTACGTGCCGGGCGTGCGCGAGAATGGCGGCCAGTACACCCACGCCGCGATCTGGACCGCGATGGCGTTCGCCAAAATGGGCGACAGCGCCAAGGCGTGGGAGCTGCTGCGCATGATCAATCCGGTGCAGCACAGCTCGAGCCCGCAAGGCAGCGCGCTGTACAAGGTCGAGCCTTACGTGGTGGCGGCCGACGTCTACGCGGTGTCGCCGCACATCGGCCGCGGCGGCTGGAGCTGGTACACCGGCTCGTCGGGCTGGATGTATCGCCTGATCGTCGAGTCGCTGCTCGGCCTCGGCCTGGCCGGCGACCAGCTGACCATCGCGCCGCACCTGCCGGCCGAGTGGGACAGCTTCAAGCTGCACTACCGCTATCGCACGGCGAATTACACCATCACGGTGACGCCGGGCGCCAGCGGCGCGCTGACGCTGGATGGCCGCGCGCTGGAGGGCAACGCCATCACCCTGGTCGACGATGGCCATGACCACGTGGTGCTGTTGCAGGTGATGCGCGCGGCGACGTAAGGCCGCATCGCTTGGCGGGATTGGGCTTAGGAAACCCATCCCCGCCGATCGTTAACCGATGTCAATTAAGTATTAATAGAAACACCTCGTTGTATTCCTCGCATCAACTTGCCCATTTGCCAAATTGCGATCATTGCAATACCGATCGATGTGGCGAGTGAGGACAAGATGTTCACCAATCCCAACGTTATCCGCTGGCTCGCGCCGCTGCTGCTGGCCATGTTCGCCCGCGGCCACGCCCACGCGGCGATCACCGACCACAACGAGTTCGACGCCACGCTGAGCGCGCCTTACCAGGGCGATGCCGCGGCCGGCGCCGCCCGCACCTTCACCCTGTCGTTCGACTATCCGCTCGTCGCCAGCCGGCAAATCGTCAGCTGGCGCCTGGTGCTGAGCGCGCCGGACGGCCGCGCCGTGCGCCAGTGGGAGGGCGAGCAAGCGCTCGGGCGCGACCCGGTCAGCATCGAAGTGCGCTGGGATGGCGAGCTCGGCCAGGCCGCCGCGCCGGCCGGCATCTACCAGGCGCGGTTGCAGGCGTCGGCGCGCGCCGCCGGCGCCGCCGTGCCGACCGGCGAGGCGGTCGAACAACGCTGGGACATCGCGGTGGGGCCGGTGGCCGCGCGCGCGATGCCGGCGTTTCGCGCCATGCCGGGGCGCGGCGCCGCCGCGGCCTTGGCGCCGGCCACCGGCTCGCTGCCGTTCACCGTTTACCTGGGCAACCTGCACAGCCAGAGCGGCCATAGCGACGGCGGCGGCGACCTCGCCACCTGCACCGGCGCGCAGGATCCGCAAAGCTCGCCGCTCGGCCCGGCCGACGCTTACACCTACGCGCACCAGCGCGGCCTCGACATCCTGGTCACCTCCGAGCACAACCACATGTACGACGGCTCCGACGGCACCAACGCCGACGCCGACCCGGCCGCCGCCAGCGCGCTGTACCGCTCCGGCCTGACCGCCGCGGCCGACTTCAACGCCAGCCATCCCGGCTTCCTCGCGGTATACGGGCTCGAATGGGGCGTCATTGCCGGCGGCGGCCACATGAACATCTTCAACAGCGGCGAACTGCTGGGCTGGGAACGCAACGCCGCCGGCCAGCTGCTGGCCGACACGCTGACGCCGAAGAACGACTACGCCGCCTTGTACACGCTGATGCGCCGGCGCGGCTGGGTCGGCCAGTTCAACCATCCGGCCCAGGGCGGCCAGTTCCTCGTCGGCGGCGTGCCGATGGGCTACAGCGAAGACGGCGACCAGGCGATGGCGCTGTGCGAAGTGGTCAACACGAATGCGTTCTCGACCAACACCAGCGAAACCGAAAAGCGCCGCAGCAACTACGAATTGGCCTGCAACAAGGTGCTCGAGGCGGGCTTTCACGTCGCCTTCAGCAGCGACCAGGACAACCACTGCGCCAACTGGGGCGCCTCGTCCACCAATCGGACCGGCGTGCTGATCCCGAACGGGGCCGCGCTGACGCAGGCAAGTTTCATCGATGCGCTGAGGGCGCGACGGGTGTTCGCCACCATGGACAAGGCATCGCAGCTGGTGTTCACCGCCAACGGCCGCATCATGGGCGAGCGCTTCGCCAACAGCGGACCGCTGGCGCTGATGGCGCACTTCGCCAGCGCGGCCGGCAAGTCGGTGGCGTCGGTGGTGATGTTCGAGGGCGTCCCCGGCCGCAACGGCGCGGTCAGCGAGCTGTCGGCCACCGCCGCCGCCACCATCGTGCCGGCGCCGGGCGAGCATTTCTATTACGTCCGCGTGACGCAAGACGACGGCAACATGCTGTGGTCGGCGCCGATTTGGGTAACGCAGCTGGCCGAGGGACCCTGACCATGTGNNCGCGCGAGCCGGACGACGTGGTGGTGCTTGCGCTCAAGGCCGGGTTGGGAATCGGTGACCCGGGATGGCGATGGTCGTCAGCGCGCGCGCTAAGAAAAGGCCGGAGAAGCGCGATTTTTTAGACAAAAAGGGCGGAATTGTCCATATATTGACATTTTCATCAATTTCACCACAAGCGCTTGATTTTTCCATTCAGCAGTAGCGTCCGCGTCACATTTGACTGTCATGATCGTTTCCTCAACACAAAATCGTTGCCGGAATTGATCAACGGACAACTCAACAAGAAAACGGGGAAAATCATGCGTCGTGCGTTTACCAAGAAACTGCTGCCTCAGATCGTCATCCTGCTTGCCGCCTGCGCCGCCGGCGTGACGCTGGCGTCCGAAGCGGACCACCAGGAATTCGAAGCGACCCTGCACGCGCCCTACACGGGCGCCGGCCAGCGGGGCGCGCGCACGTTTACGCTGACGTTTGACTACCCCTTGATGAAGCAGGCGCAGGATGCCCTGTGGCGGCTCGAGCTGCTGGCGCCGGCGGGCGAGGTACTGCAGCGCTGGCAAGGCGCCGAGCGGCTGGCGGGCAAGCCGGCCAGCGTCGCCGTGCGCTGGGACGGACGCGACGATGCCCGTGCGCTGCCGGACGGCGTGTACCAGGTGCGCATGCAGGCGCTCGCCCAGGATGCCGCCAACAAAGGCAAGATCGCCGGCGCCGACATCGAACGCCTGCTCGCCGCCGGCGCCGACGAGAAGCTCGAGCAGGTGTGGGACATCGTCGTCGGCCAGCCGGCCGAGCCGGCGATGCCCGCCTTCAAACCGATGCATGCGCCGTCGGCGCGCGGCGCCGCCCAAGTCAACGCGCTGTCGGCGCCGGCGCCCGCGTCACTGCCCTACACCGTCTATTTCGGCAACCTGCACAGCCAGACCAACCACAGCGACGGCGGTGGCGCGTTGGCCACCTGCATCGGCGCGCAGAACCCGCAAAGCGCGCTGCTGGGGCCGGCCGACGCCTACACCTACGCCATGAACAAGGGACTCGACTTCCTGATGGCGTCCGAGCACAACCACATGTACGACGGCTCCGACAATACCAACGCCGCCGCCGATCCGGCCGTCGCCAAGGCGCTGTACCAGTCCGGCCTGTCCGCGGCGTCGAATTTCAATGCCGCGCATCCGAATTTCCTCGGCGTCTACGGCATGGAGTGGGGCGTCATCAACAACGGCGGCCACATGAACATCTTCAACAGCGCCGAGCTGCTCGGCTGGGAATACAACGGCAGCGGCCAGCTGATTGCCGACACCCTGACCGTCAAGGGCGACTACGCCGGGCTGTACACGCTGATGCGCCAGCGCGGCTGGATCGGCCAGTTCAACCATCCGGCCGGCACCGGGCAGTTCCTCGTCAACGCGGTGCCGTTCGGCTACACCGCCGACGGCGACCAGGCGATGGCAATGTGCGAAGTGCTCAACACGTCGGCGTTCTCGACCAACACCACCGAAACGGAGACCAGCCGCAGCACCTACGAGGGCGCCTGCAAGAAGGCGCTCGAAGCGGGCTACCACGTCGCGTTCACGACCGACCAGGATAACCACTGCGCCAACTGGGGCGCCTCCTACACCAACCGCACCGGGGTGCTGATTCCGAACGGCACCGCGCTGACCCAGGCCAGCTTCATCGACGCGCTCAAGGCGCGCCGCGTGTTTGCCACCATGGACAAGGACTCGCAGCTGGTGCTGACGGCGAACGGTCACATCATGGGCGAGCGCTTCACCAACAGCGGCACGCTCAACCTCGTGGCCAATTTCGCCAGCACCGGCGGCAAGACGGTGTCGACGGTGCTGATGTATGAAGGCGTACCAGGGCGCAACGGCACCGTCACCCAGCTGTCGGCGACGGCCGACACGACGATCACGCCGGCCATCGGCGAGCACTTCTACTACGCCAAGCTGACGCAGTCCGACGGCAACATCCTGTGGTCGGCGCCGATTTGGGTGACGCAGTCGAATTCGGCCGATACGACGGCGCCGACGGTCTCCGCCAGCGAAACCGGTTCGAGCGGGACGATCACCCTGTCGGCCAGCGCCAGCGACAATGTCGGCGTCTCCCTGGTCGAGTTCTATGTCGATGGCGTGCTCAAGGCCAGCAGCAACATCGCGCCGTACAGCGCGACGCTCAATTCGGCGACCCTGGCCAACGGCAGCCACGCATTGGTGGCCAAGGCGTATGATGCGGCCGGCAACGCCGGCTCCTCCAGCACCGTCAGCTTCAGCGTCAACAACGTCAGCGCCGATACCACCGCGCCGGCCGTCAGCGCCAGCGAGGCCGGCGCCAGCGGCACCATCACCTTGTCGGCAAGCGCCAGCGACAACGTCGGCGTGACCTCGGTCGAATTCTATGTCGATGGCGTACTCAAAGGCAGCGACACGACCTCGCCTTATTCGCTCACGCTGAACTCGGCCACGCTCGCCAACGGCAGCCATACGCTGACCGCGAAAGCCTACGATGCCGCCGGCAACGTCGGCACCTCGGCGGCGGCCGCCTTCAGCATCAGCAACAGCGCCACCCAGCTGATTGTCAACGGCGGCTTCGAATCCGGCACCGCTTCGTGGACCGCCTCGAGCGGCGTGATCACGTCCGATGTCGCCGAGGCCGCGCATGGCGGCACCTGGAAGGCATGGCTGGACGGCTATGGCGCGGCGCATACCGACAGCATCTACCAGCAGCTGGCCATCGCGTCGACGGCGGCCAGCGCGTCGCTGAGTTTCTGGCTGCGGGTCGACTCGAGCGAAACGACCACCACCACTGCCTACGATACGCTCAAGGTGCAGGTGCGCAGCAGCACCGGCGCCGTGCTGGCGACGCTGGCGACGTATTCGAACCTGAACAAGGGCACTACCTTCCTGCAAAAGACGTTCGACCTGAGCGCCTACAAGGGGCAGACCGTGCGCGTGTATTTCGAAGGCGTCGAGGATGCCACCGTGCAGACCTCGTTCATCATCGACGATGTCAGCCTGACGGCGCAGTAAAGCGGCGAAGGGGACCGACGACTAGAAGCCGAAACTGGCGCCGGCGCCGAGCAGGGTGCCGACGCCGAGCAGGGCGAACATCGCCGCGGCGATGCCGTGCACCAGCTTGAGCGGCACCTTGCGCGCGATGCGCTCGCCGAACAGCACCGCCGGCACATTCGCCAGCATCATGCCGAACGTGGTGCCGGCCACCACCGCGACGGTCGACTCGTAACGCGCCGCCAGCGCCACCGTGGCGATCTGGGTCTTGTCGCCCATCTCGGCGAGGAAAAACGCGATCAGGGTGGTCAGGAACACGCCGTACCTGGCCAGCTTCGCATCGTCCTCGTCGAGCTTGTCGGGCACCATGATCCAGGCGGCCATGGCGAGGAACGACAGGCCCAGCACCCAGCGCATCACGTTCGGCCCCATCGCGCCGGCGACCCATGCGCCGACGGCCGCGGCGAAGGCGTGGTTGACGATGGTGGCGACCAGGATGCCGAGCACGATCGGTACGGGGCGGCGGAATTTGGCGGCCAGCAGGAACGCCAGCAGCTGGGTCTTGTCGCCGATTTCGGCTAGCGCGACGATACCGGTAGATACGAGGAATGCGTCCATGTGGTGCTCATTGAGGAGGAGGGCAAAGCATAGCAGAGCTCGGATACTTGAGTACGCAACCATCGCCGTCAATACGCCGCCGCGCCGCCGCGCCGCTGCGCCCGCGCGCTTTCCCCTGCGCGGCGAAAATGCTATTCTGCTCGCGCCCGTCCCGACACCCTGCCCTGAAAGCCCCATGAAAAATTCGACCATCCTGCGCGCCGCCGCTGCCGCCATCCTCACCCACTGGAGCGCAGCGGCGTTCGCCCTCGATCCGCTCAGCTACGCCCATTACGACCAGGTGAAGACCCGCGCGCTGCACATGGACCTGAAGGCCGATTTCGCGCAGAAGACGCTGGCCGGCTACGCCGAGCTGACGCTCGAATGGCTCGACAAGGCGGCCGACACGCTCGACCTCGACACGCGCGACCTGACCATCGCCAGGGTGCAGGCGCTGGGCGCCGGCGGCCAGTGGAAGACGGTGAAGTACACGCTCGACAAGCTCGATGCGGAAAAGGGCCAGGCGCTGCACATCGCGCTGGGCGGCCAGCCGGCCAAGGTGCGCATCTGGTATCGCACCGCGCCGACGGCCACCGCGCTGCAGTGGCTGACGCCGCAGCAGACCATGTCTGGCAAGCGGCCGTTCATGTTCAGCCAGTCCGAGACGATCAACGCGCGCTCGTGGGTGCCGGTGCAGGATACGCCGGCGGTGCGCTTCACCTACACCGCCCGCATCGAGGCGCCGCAGGGCCTGCGCGTGGTGATGAGCGCCGATAACGATCCGCAGGCGACCGGCAAGGGCGGCTGGCGCTTCACCATGCCGCAGCCGATTCCTGCCTACCTGCTGGCGATCGGCATCGGCGAGCTGGAAGCGCGCAAGCTCGGCGCGCGCACCGGCGTGTATGCCGAGCCGAAGCGCATCGAGGCCGCCGCCTACGAACTGGCCGACACCGAAAAGATGGTGGCCGCCGCCGAATCGCTGTACGGCCCGTATCGCTGGGGGCGTTACGACATGCTGGTGCTGCCGCCGTCGTTCCCGATCGGCGGCATGGAAAACCCGCGCCTGACCTTCCTGACGCCGACCATGATCGCGGGCGACCGCAGCCTGGTCGACCTGATCGCCCACGAACTGGCGCACAGCTGGTCGGGCAACCTGGTCACCAACGCCTCGTGGAAGCACTGGTGGCTCAACGAAGGCTTCACCACCTACGTCACCACCCGCATCCTCGAAGTGCTGTACGGCGAGGAAGTGGCGACCATGAACCTGCAGCTCGAGCAGGAAGAAGCGCTCGAGCTGCTCACCACCGTGGCGCCGGCGAAGCAGGCCTTGCTGACCAGGGACGCCGACGATTCGGCCAAGGCCTACACCGACGAGGAGCTGGCGTATCCGAAGGGCGCCTGGTTCCTCCGCACGCTCGAGCAGCGCGCCGGCCGCGCCGTGTTCGACCCGTTCCTGCGCGGCTGGTTCGACCAGCACGCGTTCCAGAGCGTGACCACCGGCCAGTTCGTCGACTACCTGCGCAAGAACCTGCTGGCGCAGCATCCCGGCGTGATGAGCGAGGCCGAGCTCGATGAATGGCTGCACGGCGCCGGCATCCCGGCCAGCGCGAAGCATGCGGTCTCAAGCCGCCTGGCCGCGCTCGACGCCACGCGCGCCGCCTGGCTCAAGGGCGAGCTGCCGACCGCGCGGCTCGGCACCGCCAAGTGGACCGCGCTGGAGTGGATGAAATTCCTCAACGATATCGACGGCAAGGCCACTGCGGCGCAGCTTCAGGAACTGGACAAGAAGTTCGGGCTGGCCAAGACCGGCAACAACGAAGTCGCGTTCCGCTTCTATCGCGCCAGCGTCAAGGCCGGCAACCGCGAGATCCGCGCGCCGCTGCAGGCTTTCCTGATGAGCGTGGGACGGCAGAAGTTCGTCGTGCCGCTGTACGCCGCACTGCTCAAGAACCCGGACGACAAGGCGTGGGCGCTCAGTGTCTACAAGCAAGCGCGCGCCCGCTACCACCCGGCCACCCAGGCCAGCGTCGACAAACAGATGGCCAAGCAATGAGGACGACCCGAATGCACTGCATGACCCGTACCGCGGCAGCGATCCTGCTCGCCTGTTCCACCATCGGCTTCGCGTATGCCGAGGCAGTCCCCGCAGCGGTTGTCGCGCCGGCATTCAGCCTCGAGGCCGACGTCACGCGCGTGATGAAAACCTTCGACGTGCCCGGCATCGCGATCGCTGTCGTCAAGGACGGCAAGGTGATCGCCACCCAGGGCTTCGGCGTCCGCAAGCTCGGCGCACCGGCCGCGGTGGACGGCAAGACGCTGTTCGAGATCGCCTCCAACTCGAAGGCCTTCACCGCCACGCTGCTGGCGATGCTGGTCGACGAGGGCAAGCTGGCGTGGGACGACCCGGTCACCAAGCACCTGCCCGACTTCCAGATGTACGACGCCTACGTCACGCACGAGATGACGGTGCGCGACCTGCTGACCCACCGCAGCGGCCTGGGGCTGGGCGCCGGAGACCTGATGTGGTGGCCGACCACCACCTTTACCTCCGACGAGATCATCCACAACCTGCGCTACATCCGTCCTGCCACCAGCTTTCGCAACAGCTACGCCTACGACAACCTGCTGTATATCGTGGCCGGCAAGATCGCCGCGCAAAAGGCCGGCAAGACGTGGGGCGAGACGGTGCGCGAGCGCATCCTGAAACCGGTCGGCATGACGGCCACCACCACCAGCCTGGCCGAAAACGCCGGCAACCCTAACCAGGCGAACGCCCACAGCAAGATTGGCGACAAGATCGCCGCGGTCAAGTCGATGCCGGTGCCGAACGGCGTCGGCGCGGTCGGCATCAACACCAACGCCGAGGACATTGCGCGCTGGATGATGGTGCTGCTCGACGAAGGCAAGCTCGAAGGCGCCGGCAAGGATGCTCGCCTGTTCAGCGCAAAGCAAAGCGGCGAGATGTGGACGGCGCAGACGCCGATCCGCATCCGCGACCCGAAGCCTTCGATGGCGGCGACCAAGCCGAATTTCAGCGCCTACGGCCTCGGCTTCAGCCTGCGCGACTACCAGGGCAAGAAGCTGGCAATGCACAGCGGCGCGCTGCAGGGATTCTATTCGGAGGTGCTGCTGGTGCCGGAAGCGAAGCTGGGCATCGCGGTGTTGACCAACGCCGAAAGCAGCGGTGCGCTGAAGGCGCTGCAGTATCGGCTGCTCGACCAGTATCTGGGGGCGGCGCCGACCGACTGGATCACCCTGGTCAGCGACGAGGAGCACGAGACGCACGCCAAGGAGCTGGCGCGCCAGAAGGGTGCGAGCAATACGCGCGCGGCGCAGTCGCGGCCGTCGCTGGCGCTGGCCGCCTATGACGGCGAGTACCAGGACGCCTGGTACGGCAAGGCCACCATCCGCGCGGTCGGCGCGAAGCACGTGCTCAGTTTCGCCAAGACGCCTGACCTGACGGGCGAACTCGAACACTTCCAGCATGACACCTTCATCGTCCGCTGGACGGAGCGCAATTTCAACGCCGACGCCTATGTGACGTTCTCGCTGAACCCGGACGGCAGCATCGAGCGCATGAAGATGGCGCCAGTGTCGACCGAGACCGACTTCAGCTACGACTTCGCCGACCTCACCTTCACCCCGGTGAAACCAGCAAAGCCGAAGTAAGGCGGCATCACTTGCCGGCGGTGCCGTTCCAGACCGCCATCATGTCCGGCGATCCCTGCTGGCGGATGCCGTTGTCGCTCAACACCGCGTCGGTGGCTTCGAGCATGGCCCTGCGCGGCAGGACCATGGTTTCGCCGTTACGCTGGTCGAAGTGGATCACCACCAGGTCGTCCTTCAGGTCGCGCAGCAGCGTCACCAGGTGGCGCAGGCTGCGCACCGGTACCTTGTTGACCGAGTAGACCACCGAGCCGAAACGGTTGCTGTAGCCGGTCACCAGCTTGTGCGGGAAGAACGGCGAACTGACCACCACCAGTTCCTCGTGCTGGGCGTCGGGCTTTTCGCCGCGGCGCGTGATCAGCGGACTGGCGTTGAAGGCCAGTGCCTGCAGCAGGGCCGCATTCGAGGACATGCCGGCCATGAATTCAGGGCTGGCGCGCGAGAACACGATCGGGCCGTAGATGAAGTACGGCGGATAGCCGCCGTTCAGGTCGGGGATCAGCAGCTTGCGCCCGCCCACCACCGGCAGCTGGATCGCCACCTGCTTGCCGGCGCGGACCACCGTCAGCGGCACCGTGCCGTTGCGCGCCAGTTGCTGCACGCGGTACTGGAAGCGCACGCGCAGGTTCGGGCCCAGCTTCACCATTCCCTGGTTGTCGATCGGGTAGTCGCCGATGCGGGTGATCACGTCCCATTCCTTCAGCGGGTAGGCCGCGTCGGCCTGGTAAGGCTGGTGCACCACCATGCCTTCGACCGACTTGTCGAGCTTGAGGTAGTCGCGCAGCGCCGGGTTCTCGAGCGTCTGCAGGTCGTCGTAGATGGCCGGCTTGCCGTCGTACTTGCCGTCGGCGGCATCCTTCAGGAACAGTTCGACTTCCTCGTTCGGGATGATGTAACCGATGTTCTGCGTATTGGCCGCGTGCGAGAACGCCAGGCCCACCATCTTGTCGCCGGCGATGACCGGGCCGCCGCTGTTGCCCGGGTTGATCGCGGCGTCGATCTGGATGCGCAGGCCCGAGTTGCCGAATGTGTAGGGGACGAACTCGATGCGCGAGACGATGCCCTTGGTGATCGACAGCGAGTTACCGCCGGCCGGGTAGCCATAGGCGAACACCGCCTCGCGCACGTCCGGCAGCAGGCTCGCGCGCGACACCGGCGGATGGGTATCGAAGAACGATTCGTCATCGAGCCTGAGGATGGCCAGGTCGATGCCGCGTCCAACCGCGACCACCGTGGCGGCCAGCTTGTCGCCGGCCTGGCTGGCCTGGATCTGCACCTGGCTGGCATAGCCCACCACGTGGGCGTTGGTGAGGATGCGCTTGCCCTCGATGACCACGCCCGAGCCGGTGACCTCCTGCGGCGCCGCCTTGCCCCATGGCTTGGACGGATCCGGCCCGCGCAAGGTGCTGAACACCTTGACCACGGCATTTTCGATATTCGGGGCGATCGGCGGGGTGGCGCTGGCGGCGGCGCCGGCGGTGCCCTGGGCGAGGGCGGCGAGATGGGCGGTGGCGAGGACGACTGCGGCGGCGAAACGAAGCATGGTCAAGGTTCTCTTCCGGTTAGTGGCGCCCGATCTGCAGGCGGTGACGCAATATACATGGTGCGGGCGCCTTCAAAATGCGCGAATTCTCACACCCGGTCAGGCCGGCGCGGTGGCGCGCGCCACCACCACCTGGTTGCGGCCGAGCTGCTTGGCGCGATACATCGCCTGGTCCGCCATGCGCAGCAACTGCTCCGCGGTGGTCGATGCGTCCGGCACCATCGACACCACGCCGATGCTCGCGCTCAGGTAGCCGAGCGGCGCGCGCGCGTGCGGCAGCTGCAGCCCTTCGAACGAAGCACGGATCGCTTCGGCCAGCGCCAGCGCGCTGTCGGTGTCGGTGTCGGCGGCGATCATCGCGAATTCTTCGCCGCCGTAGCGCGCCGCCAGGTCGCTGGCGCGCCGCGCGTGCGACTGCAGCAGGCCGGCGATGCGGCGCAGGCAGGCGTCGCCCTCCTGGTGGCCATAGAAGTCGTTGTAGTTCTTGAAGAAGTCGACGTCGAGCATCAGCAGCGCCAGCGGCGCCTGCGCGCGCGCGGCGCGCTGCAGTTCCTGCGCCAGCATGTCGTCGAAGCGGCGCCGGTTGGCGATGCCGGTCAGGCCGTCGGTCAGGCTCAGCGCCGACAGCTTGCCGTTCGCCTCGGCGAGGTCGCGCGTGCGCTCCATCACGCGCTCCTCGAGCTGCACGTGGTGGCGGTCGACCTTGCTGGCCATCTCGTTGAACTGGCGCGCCAGCACGGTCAGTTCGTCGCTGCCCTCCGGCGTCATGCGGTTGGCGTAGTTGCCGGTCTCGGTCTGGCGCATGCTGTGCACCAGCCGCTCGAGCGGCGCCGAAATCGAGCGCGCCAGCATCAGCGCCAGCGCGATCGAGACGATGAAGCCGGCCAGGCCGATCAGGATGCTCTTGTCGCGCACCGATTGCGCTTCGGTGGTGAGCTTGCTGAGCGGGATGGTGCTGACCACGAACCAGCTGGTGTCGGCGATCTGCGAATACGCCGCCAGTTGCTTGCCGGCCTGCGCGCCGCTGACGAAGCCGCTGCGCTGGCCGCGCTGCATGCTGCGCCGCAGCGCCTCGATCAGGGCCGGCGCCGGCGCCGCCTCGGCGCCGAGCCGCTCGTCCGTCCTGACCACCACCTCGCCGGCGGCGGCGTCGACGACGAAGACGGCAGTGTCGCTGCCGAGGTTGACGTCCTCGAAGATGGCCGAGAAGTGGCCCGGCCGCACGCCGAGGAACAGGTGCCCCAGCAGCTGGTTGTTGGCCTTGTTGTGGATCGCGCGCAGCAGCACCATGCTGGTCTGGCCGGCGGCATTGTCGTAGGCGCCCCAGTAAGGCCGCCCGAGCAGCTTGGGCGCCCGTTCGACGAACTGCACCACGCCGCGCCCGAGCGTCGAAAAGACCTGGGCGTCGATGATCCGGTTGTCGCGGTCGAGCAGGTATTTCTGGTTGATGAAGTCGAACGAGCCGTAGCGCTCGAGCAGCGCGCGCATCAGTTCGCGCCGCGCCGCCGTCATGCCGGCCTCGTCGCCGCCGCTGTAGTGGACCAGCGCGTCCTGCACGCGCGCCGACAGCACCAGCGCCTCGCTGTCCGACTCCAGCTTGGCCATCTCGAGCTGGATGTTTTTCGACACCTGCTTGACCACCTCGGTCGACAGCACGCGCGTGCGCTCGGCGATCGCCGCGGTCGATTCGGCATACGAAATGAAGCCGGACACCACCAGCGGCAGCAGCGACAGCAGCACGAACGCGCCGATCAGCCGATGGCGGATCCCGATCTTGCGAAGCAGGTGCAGTGACAGGTAATCGGCCAGTCGGTTCATGGCGCCTATTTGTAGTTTTTCTTCGCTTCGCCGCGGATCGACGCATCGAGCCGGTGTGCGGCCTGCTGCGGCGTGACGTTGCCCGACAGGACATCCTGGATCAGCGGATGCAGCATGTCGATGGTATTGGCCGGCAGCATAGAATAATAGGGACTGCCGGTGACCGGCGCGCGGCTGACCGCGTCGATGTAGGCCACCATTTGCGGATCGCTCACCATCGGCCCCGGCGCGGCCAGGAATGGCGACATGTTCTGGCGCTTGTTCTGCTGGATCGGGAAGCCCTGGCCCATCAGGAATTCGAGGAAGCGCACCGCCGCCTCCTTGTTCGGCGTCTCGCACACCGCGAAGCCGGTTTCGCTGCCGATCACCGGCACTGCGGCGGCACCGGCGTCGTTCCACGGCGGCACGAACACACCGGTCTGGAAGCCCTTGCCGTGCATCAGCCGGCCGGCCGCCCAGGTGCCCTGGAACGCCATCGCGGTCTTGCCTTCGGTGAATGCCGCAATGCCCTCGTCGTAGCTCGAGTGCATGTAGCCGGGCTGGGCGTAGCCGCGCTGGGCCACCAGGCGGATCTTGGCGAAAATGTCGGCGCCCGCCGCGTTGTCGAGCTTGAGCGTGCCATCGGCGATGCGCGCCTTCCAGTCGGGCGTGCGGACCACCACGTTGTTGGCGAAGCCGAAGCTGAACGGGCCGTTGGCGAGGATGTTGGGAAAGCCGCCGTTCCAGAAGATGGGCGTGAAGCCGGCCTGCCTGAGGCGCTCGCAGACGGCGAGAAACTCGGTGAAATTGGTCGGCAGGCGCTCGATGCCGGCCTGCCTGAACATGCTCTTGTTGTAGTACATCAGGGTGGCGGCGACGCCGCCGGCGATGCCGAAGCGGCGGCCGTTCTGCGCCATCCAGTCCGACTTCAGGCTCGGCAGCATCTGGCCCCAGGCGGCGGTGTGGCCGACGTCGGCCAGCACGCCCTGTTCGGCCAGCCCGGCCGCATACGCGTTCGGATTGACCGACATCAGGTCGGGCAGGTTGCGCGAGGCGATCTTCGGCTTGATGTTTTCTTCGACCGAATTGCCGACCATGAACTGCACGTTGACGCGCACGTCCGGGTTCAGGCGGGTGAATTCGGCGGCCACCTGGTGCATCTCGTCGGGCCAGTCGGGCGCCCACACCAGCGCCGTGATGGTGGTTTGCGGCGCGGCACTCGGCAGCGCGGCCGGCGCGGCGCTGTCGCGCTGGCAGGCCGCCAGCGCGAGCAGGCAGCCCGCCATCAAAACCTGGCGGACGCCCCGGATGAATCGTACCTTACCCACGGATAATCCTTGTTGCGTTCGTTTCAACTAACTCAAGCTGCAAAGATACCACCAAACCGTCGCCATTTTTCCAAACGACAATTTTTTTGGCGTAAAGGCGCCGCCACTGTTGCGCGGCGCCCATTCCATGGCGTTACGGCTTGACGAACTTGAGCGTCATGCGGTCGCTCTCGCCGATCGCCAGGTAGGCGGCGCGGTCGCCATCCTTGTCGGCCAGGGTCGGCGGCAGCGACCAGACGCCGCGCTTGTGGTTGGCGTTGTCCTTCGGGTTGGCGTTCACTTCCGACTTCGCGGCCAGCTTGAAACCTGCCCGCTCGACCAGCTTGATCACGTAATCCTCGTGCACATAGCCGCTCGAGGCCTTGGCGTCCTGCGTCATCGACGCCGGCAGGCGATGGTCGACGACGCCGAACACGCCGCCCGGCTTGAGCACGGTGTAAATACTCTTGAGCATGACCTGCAGCTTGTCGTCACCCAGCTCCACCCAGTTGTGGACATTGCGGAACGTCAGCACCATGTCGACGCTGTTGGCCGGTGCGATCGCGTAGGTTTGCGGCGGCTCGAACACGCCGACGCGCACCTTGTCGAACACCGCCGCATTCGAGTTGAGCTTCTTCATGAACATGGTGCCGTATTTGTTTTCCGGCTTGACTGCTTCGCCGGCGCCGATCAGCGTGCCTTTCTCGCGCAGGTAAGGCGCCAGGATCTCGGTGTACCAGCCGCCTTCGGGGGTCAGTTCGACCACCGTCATGGTCGGCGCGATGCCGAAAAAGCGCAGCGTCTCGTACGGATGGCGCGCGCCGTCGCGGGCGCTGTTGGCGGCCGAGCGGTGGCTGCCGGCGATCGCCGTTTTCAGGGCGTCGTCGGCCAGGGCTGCGCTGCATGCGCCGCACGCGAGAAGGGCGGCAAGGATCAATCGCTTCATTGTGGGGTCTCCGTTGGAATTATTGGGTGCGGCGTCAAATCGAAAACCCGCCGCAGCGGGTGATCATCGATCAAGCCGGGGGCGCGGTCAAGCGCTGCCTGCACGATGGGGGAGGCCGCCGTCAGGACGACGGCGGCTTGGAGACGCTGGCGGCGGGCCGCCAGCGCTACGGGTCAGAACGCGTAATCAGCCCGCACGTAGCCTGAACGGCCGTTGATGCCGACCGGGCAGGTCTCCCAGCAATGCGTGAAGCCGAGCTGCGGGAACGGGAACGCCTTCGCCTTGTCCCACTCGGTCGGGTAGGTGTCGAAGATGTTGTTCGAGCCGGCCGACACGCTCAGGCGCTTGGTGAACGAGTAGCGCACCGACAGGTCGACCAGCCACTTCGCCTCCCACGTCTGGATGAACGGCGCGGTGAAACCCTGGCCCTGCACTTCGCCGTAGTAATTGGCACGGGTGTTCAGGTTCCATGCCCCGGCCGTGTAGTCGGCCGCGATCACATGGTGCTGGCGCGGCTGGCCGCGTTCGATCAGGGTCACTTGCGAATCGTCGAACAGCTGGGCGCCGGTCAGCACTGGCGATTGCGAGTGGCGGTTCTTCACCTTGGTCTGGTTGAACCCGAGCTGGCCGGACAGCACCAGGGTCGAGCCGGTCCACTTGGTGGTGTGTTCCGCCACCAGGTCGAAACCGTCGGTGGTGGTGTCGATCGCGTTGGTGAAGAACTGCGCCTGGCCCACTTTCAGCGG
>CXWL01009248.1_pt1 | contig 22793 bp, 12 predicted proteins | sample 590931 | NCBI WGS metagenome assembly CXWL01 (sample SAMEA3498368, study PRJEB10139) | groundwater metagenome | biome: water well; material: biofilm material | place: Germany | collected 2015-04-27
TTGCCGAGCATCCTTCACGCCGACTGCGTGGTTGTTGCCGATGACGAAATTCGCCTTCCGGCGATCCACGAAAAAATCGTGAGATTCTCCCTGCATGAAATCGAACGCAAGGCGGGGAAGAACTCGGCGGCCTTGGCGACACTGACGCGAGGACTCCTCGAGATCGGATGGGTCTCGCCGAGCCAACTTCTTGCCGCGGCCAACGCCGGCTTGAAGGGTGCCTACCGGGAGGAAAACCTGACGGCGATGCGCGCTGCCGCGGAGATGGTCGATTGCACGGCCAATCCGTTGGCATCCAAATCGTAGAATGAAAGGCCTCGGTCATGATTCGCGAAACGCATATCGATAAAAACATGAATCGTCTGCTTAACCACTTTGGGGCCAGGGTCGTCGGCCGACCGCCGGCGACGGCAGCAAACCTGGCTGCGCTGGAAGCCGTGGTGGGTCCGCTCCCTCGTGACCTGACTCTCTTTCTTGCGACCTCGGATGGGTTACGTGTAGAACTCACGGAGCCTTGGCCGTTCGCCCATCTTTTGTCGACACATGAGATGCTCCTGCCGTTGCCATTTCCCGGTGTTCCGGGCATGCCTCAAGGATTCCTTCCCATTGCAGGTAGCGCCGAGGCACCGCGTGACTGGATCGTGCTGCTTCCTGGTAATTGTCACGGGGCGGTGGTTCGTTGCGACCCGTGGGCCGGAGAAAACAGCCTCGTCGCGTCATGCTTTGGACCCTACCTTGAATCCTGGACGAACCACCTGATCAAGCACTTCGACACTCAGGGACGGCCGACGCAAGGCGTGACCCCGGATCACTTTAACGGCGCGCACATCGCGCGACATGACGTCAAGCTGCGTCAGCTTCAAAAGGACACCTACGTGCAGTCGCTCTTGGGCGAACTCAATTTGGCTTTTGCCTGCGGCGCGGATTTTGAGTGATAACCGGTTTCGAAGCCTGGGCATTTCGACGCGTTCAGAGAATTTCGAGGAGGTCGCCATTTTGGGCACTTGCTGGGGTGGCCTGCGCAGGTTGCGCTTCTAAATGAGCATGATCGCCCGTGAGGTGTCCTGGCCAGCTTTGAGGTCCGGTGCTTCAACGCCGCGGCACAGCGCGCCACTTATTGAAACAGCGGCGCCTCTCACGTCGATATTCTGGCGCCGTCCTCGCCTGGCTCAAAGAAATGAACTCGTTGCGTGTCGAAACTCATCGTGGCGTCCGCGCCTTCGCTCACCGGGCATCGCGCGTCCAGACGAGCCAATAGATGTCTGCCGCTCTGGGTCACAAGAGAAACATCCTTCCGGTCGCCCAGCGGCTCGACGAGCACGACTTTGGCGCGAAACACTCCACGCAACGCGGCGTCCGCTCCGACGACATCGCCGCAGCCAAGAACATCAGGTCGAATGCCCATGACGATGTGACGGTCAACGCGCGACGCGAATCGCGCCGCGTGCGCTGCATCCATAGAGACGCCAATGTCGTCGAATTCCAGTCTCAGGCCGCCTGCGGACTTCTCCACCCGGCCCTCGAAGAAATTCATCGGGGGCGTTCCAACGAAGCCGGCGACAAACCGGTTTGCCGGGTTGGCGTAAATCTCCATGGGCGGCGCGCACTGCTGGATCACGCCTGCCTTCATCACCACAACGCGATCGCCGAGCGTCATGGCCTCTTCCTGATCGTGTGTGACGTAAATCGCGGTGGTGGCGATGCGGCGTTGAAGCCGCTTGATTTCCGAGCGCATCTCAACGCGCAGTTTTGCGTCGAGGTTGGAAAGCGGTTCATCAAAGAGAAAGACCCTGGGGTTGCGAACCAGAGCGCGTCCGACCGCCACGCGCTGTCGCTGTCCGCCCGAGAGTGCGTAAGGTCGGCGCTCGAGCAGGTCCTCAATGCCGAGCAGCGATGCAACCTCGCGGACCTTAGCGTCTATTTGATTCCTGCTGATCCCCAGCTCTCGACGGCGAAGGTTGAGGCTGAATGAGAGATTTTTGTACACCGTCATGTGGGGATAAAGTGCATAGTTCTGAAAGACCATCGCGATGTCGCGGTCTTTGGGTGCGATCCCGTTCACGACACGATCGCCGATCGAAATCGTGCCCGCGGTGATCTCTTCCAATCCCGCGATCATCCTGAGCGCCGTGCTCTTGCCGCAACCGGACGGCCCGACCAGTACGACAAATTCGCGGTCCTTGATTTCCAGATTTACGTCGACGACCGCGCGGACTCCGCCGCGATAGGTCTTACAGAGATTTCTTAACATCACACTTGACATGAAAGATGGCAGCCTAATCAGTTGAGCCGAGTATTAGTTGGACACACGCGCCTGTCAATGTAACGAGGGCGACCGGAAACAGCGTGCACAGCTCGTCGAAACATGACATCACTTATTTGGCAGGAAGGCCATGTCTTCCAGGCGAATTGATTCATCCGATTTGACGCCGCTGACAAGATCGAATCGAAGCCAATAGACATGACCCTTCCATTTTCCTCCGGAGGCCTGTTTCAAGTCGATCGTATATTCCCTGAGCGTGCCGTCGGGTATTGTGTCGATCGTGACAAACGATTGATCTGAAAGAGTAGGTTCTTCCTCACTCGCGAATCGCATTGAAATTGCCTTGGTGTGTTGAGTGGACAAGCGTAGCCGCATGAATCGAAGGGAGTCGGCGTGAATCTGAACGCGACGCAGAATAAAGTGCGGACCGATTTCACTACGCACGATCATGGCGGCTTTGGAGCGGTTCTCGCGGCTCCAAGTCATCTCGCGCATGCAGGGAATATCGTATCCAGGCTTGTCAAAGCTAAGCCGGAATGCTTCGGCCTCATGCTTCAATGGCTTCCACTCGATTGTTGCGCGCTGTTCATGACCATCGTCATCGAGGAGGCGTACGAGCCATGCATCCCCATCGCGCCGATAGTTGCATGAACGAGTTTCGGCGCAGTGCGCAACCGTTGCACTGCATATTTCTCCTCTGATTCCATGAAAACGAATCAAAGGCCGTCTGCCCGGAGGCGTGAACGGCCCTTCGGATTTCATGATCAGCTCAAGCTTGCTTTCCTTGCGATTGCCCGTGAATGTCGTCCGTCTCGCAATTCCATGCTGATAGGAAAGTGAAAGGCCATCGTCTTCGTACAAACACCCGCTGAATTCTCCAGAGGGCGTCGGCCAAACGTCGACAATTAACGAATCGACAGGCGTTTCCGTGGTGTTGAGCACGGGGCTTTGCATCGGAATCGCCGATCCCGCGAGTATGAACAGGGGAAGATGTTCCAGTTCCGGCGAAATGCGGACCGGTTGACCGGATGCGTGAACCTCACCGGATTCGGCGTCGAACCAGACGCCTGGCGGCAAATCGATAAACCGTTCGCGAGCGTCGGGTTGAAGCGTCGGTGCGACGAACACGCTGGGCCCGAGCATGAAAGCTTCGTCTTCCGAATGGTGATATCCGGGGAACTCCATCCATACCGGCCGGAGAACAGGCAAGCCGGTCCGCGCTGCCTCTTCAAAGAGAGTGTAGATGTAGGGCAGTAATCTGTATCTCCTCAGAAGACTCTCGCGAGCGATTCGTTCCACACGATCGCCGAACGACCAAGGTTCCTGATCGGGATTATCCCAACTGGTATGCGTGCGGCAATATGGGAAAAGGCTGGCAAGCTGGATCCACCGCGCATACAACTCCGGACGGGCGCCGCCGGCGAACCCGCCGATATCGGGCCCGGTGAACGGCATCCCACTCAGACCAAGTCCCAGGTTCATCGCAACGCTCATTCGCAGATGTTCCCAATTGCTGACGTTGTCGCCGGTCCATGAGGCGCCGAATCTCTGTCCGCCGGCGTAGCTCGCCCTCGTTAAGGTGAATACGCGCTCTTTCGGCTGCGCTCTTTGCAGACCTTCGTGAGTCGCGCGATGCATCTGCATTCCATATACGTTGTGGCAGGCTCGATGCGATGCCGGCATGCCCTCGTTGTCGTGAATAAGATCGAGAGGAACGCTGTGATCCGGGCCTTCAAAATCCGCAGGCTCGTTCATATCGTTCCAAATGCCGTCGATGCCGCACGCTTCGACGAATGAATGCACCAGGCCGGCCCACCAGTCACGAACGCGCGGATTGGTAAAATCCGGGAAGACGCTGGCGCCAGCCCAAACGCGGCCAACGTAGGGTTCGCCGCCGGGCATTTTCAGCCATGCGTCGAGCTTTGCGCCGCCGTCAAACACGGAATAGCCTGGCTCCTGTTTGATTCCGGGATCAATAATCGCGACCGTACGAATGCCCTGCGCCTTCAGATCGTCGGTAAGCTTTCGGGCGTTTGGGAAACGCCGCTTATCCCATGTAAAGCAGCGAAATCCCTCCATGTAATCAATGTCGAAATAGATGACATCGCAGGGCATTCGCCTTTCCTCAAACTGCTTTGCGACGTCTCTCACCCGCGACTCAGGCGAATAACTGTATCGGCTTTGGTGGTAACCGAGCGCCCATTTTGGCGGCAGTTCAATGCGTCCCGTCAGCTCGGTATATCTTGAAACAACATCCTTGGGGCTCGGCCCGGCGATCACATAGTAATTCAGCTCCCCCCCTTCAGCGCCGAACGAAACGATGTTTCTGTCTTCGCTGCCGAAATCGAACGACGTACGCCAAGGATTATCGAAGAACACGCCGTGGCAGGCCTCCTTGTTAGCCTGTATGAAGAAGGGAATCGACTGATAGATCGGATCGCGTGATGGTGCGTAGGACCACGCGTCGGTGTTCCACATGGTCCATGCACGGCCCGCTTTGTTGAGAGGTCCGGTCTTTTCGCCGAGTCCGTAGACGCCCGCATCGGCGGATAGTGTCTGCCATGCGCGGACTGCAAGATCGCCTCGTCTTACGCCGGCGCACCAGGCCATTCCGCGGGCTAGATCATCTTCAATTAAGACGCGCCCTTCGGCATCCAGAATCGTCAGTCGACAGGGTTGTTTCTGGATGGCAACTCTGAGAGCGCCAGAATTGATTTCGAGCCGATCCTCATTCTCGGCGGTGGTGCTTACGGTCGCCGTCGGTTTGAGATTTTCCACGGCCCATGAAAAATCTCTCGCGAAATGACCATCCGGCGCCAGGCGCACTCGCATGACATGGTCGCGCGTCGCTTCCAGTCGGACACTTGCTTCGCCACAGTGAAGCTCGAGGGCAGGGCCCTTCTGTTCGTGCGATGTAAGCGCATCCAGATGGCGCCACTGTGCAATCGCACTCGCGGTCAGTGCCAAGACAATCGTGGCCGCAAGTCGGGATGCGATGGGGCCGCGCATGAATTGATCCGCTGGTGGACGATCGGTCAATCGAACCCTGGCATCGACTTACTTGGTCGACGTGCATGCGTGCCAATGCCGCACCAGCACAAGCAAGAACCAGAGTCCTCCCATGGAGTAGGCGAAGACTGCATACCACTTCTGCTCAGGCCATTGCAGACACAACGACTCGACGGCAAGGCCCGACGCAATCGCATAGAACAGGACGAAAATCAGCAGAAAGCTGCCGAAGAAATACTTGTCGGTGTCACGAGCCGTGCGGTTGTTTTCCAGCCATGACTCCCACGTCACGATGCCATCAATGTGGGGTTCCACATGGTCCTTGAGGTACTTGCCCGCACGAATGATCGTGTTTTGCTCCATGATGAAGTCGAGCATTAACACGAGGATAATGAACGGCATGGAGCCGCTGGCGTAGGTCGAGCTGAACTCACGCGCCGCAAAACCGGCAGCGGGAATGAACAGCGTTCCCAGGATCATGAGTATGAAAATCCGCGACTTGCTGGCGCGAATTTCTTCACGCAGCGTGAGGTACTGCTGTTTGAGGTAGTCTTCCCCGGTCATATCGGTCTCCTTGAATCACCTGACGCCACGAAGGGGAATCCCGGCGCGCCGCTATCCTGCCACGCGGCTGCGACCACTTTTTCGCTTTCGCTTGACGCGCTTGGATACCGGTGTCCGTGCACTGAGCAATTCCACTATTTCGCCGGTCGCCATTCGCGGCACGCGCACCCAGACGGTCGACGCTATTCGATCAAACCACCAACCAGCCGGCGCTTGAGCGAGGTGCCTGGCGCTGCGCCGCAGCGGCAGCGGCGTGCTTCCCGCTGCGACCGCCATCGGGTTTCGACTGATTCCGCGAAAGCGAAGCAAATAGGATCGCGGCGCGAAGCGATCTGCTCCCAATCGTTCCACCAGTCGAAACGATCGCACATCGCCCTCCGAGCGTACGATGTATTCTTCGAGTGCGAACTCGCCGCGGCGGTAGTCGTGCGTTTGACCATCATCGTTGTAAAACCATCCCGTGCCGTCACCGGGAAAGATCTGTAATGTCAGTTCCTTCAACTGTCGCTCACTCGTGAACTGCTGTACATCGCGCATCGGGATGATTGCGCCGGCCTTGGCAAAGATTGGGATCGTCTCGAGCTTGACGTCGAACTCGATTTCTCGGCCGCCGACCCGATGTGTGGCGTCGACGAAATCATACCAGTCTCCTTCGGGGAGCGTCGCCTTTCGCTTCTTCGCGCCTTCTTGAACCACGGGCGCGACGAGCAGGTGCCGTCCAAAAAGAAAATCATTCTCGATCCGATGCACCTTTGGATGATTTGGATAATCGAGGAACATGGGCCGCATCAGCGGAAGGCCTGTCCTGCAACCGTATTGCAATTCACTGTAGATATAGGGCATGAGCGCGTAGCGCAGCTCGATGGCTTCGCGATTCAGGCGCTCGTGCTTCTTGCCGAAGGACCATGGCTCCTGATCCGCGCCGCCGGCAGTGTGAACGCGATAGAACGGGTAGAAGACGCCCAACTGAATCCATCGCGTGAATAGTTCCGGCGACGGGAATCCGCGGAATCCTCCTACGTCGGCGCCGCACATCGCGACGCCGGACAGGTTCAGGTTCAGAAGCATCGGGATGCTCATTCGCAGATGTTCCCAGCTTGAGAGGTTGTCGCCCGTCCATGTCGCGGCGTAACGCTGAACTCCCGCGTAGCCGGCGCGGGTCAGAACAAATGGCCTGAGCTGATGGTCGCAGAGCGCATCGACGCCATCGAATGTGGCCCGCGCCATCTGCATGCCGTAGACGTTGTGCGCTTCCCGGTGGTCTGACGGCGAACCATCGTTGTCAAACCGAACCGATAATGGAATCGTTCCATCGGAGTGCGAAAAGTCCGCCGGCTCATTCATGTCGTTCCAGAACCCGGCGATGCCTTCCTTGACCATGCTATCATACAGCCCTCCCCACCAGCGCCGGGTCGTTTCGCTCGTGAAATCCGGGTAGACGGCTTCGCCGGGCCAGACGCGACCGACGTAGTCGACACCATCCGCATCGCGACAGAAATGGTTTCCCGCGACTCCCTGATCGTACACCTGATATCCCGGCTCCTTCTTGATCGCGGGATCGATGATAACAACCGTCCTGAAGCCTTTCCGGCTGATTTCGGAGACCAGTTGCTTCGGTTTGGCAAACCGCTGAGAGTCCCATGTGAAACACCGAAACCCGTCCATGTAGTCGATGTCGATCCAGAGGGCGTCGCAGGGAATGCGCCGTCGCCGAAACTCCCGGGCGATTTGCCTGACTCGGGAAGCAGACTTGTAGCTCCACCGACATTGCTGAAAGCCGAGCGACCACATTGGGGGCAAAGGTGATGTTCCGACAAGCTTCGCATACCGTCGCAATACATCCTCGGGCGACGGGCCCGGGATGAAGTAGTAGTTCATCTCGCCGCCATCTGCGCCAAAGGCAAGGTAATCCCTCGCGGTCTTGCCGAGATCGAACCAGGAGCGAAATGTGTTGTCGAAGAATAGCCCATAGGCGTGGCCGCCATTCAGGCTAAGAAAAAAGGGATGTGTTTGATAAAGTGGGTCGGTCCATGGATCATGTTCCGCCGCGTCGTGGTTCCAGTTGACCCAAACGCCGCCGCGCTTGTCGAGCGGCGAGCCCTTTTCGCCGAGGCCGAAGAAATGCTCGTCAGCTTCGATGACTTTGTGGCAGCGAATCTCGGAGCCCGACCAGGACAGTCCACGAGTGAGGTCGTCCCGACAGATTAAACCGCCCTGGTTGTCGTAGAAAGAAATGCGACAGGGGCTTCTGTCGATTCGTACACGTGTCCGACCGGCGGTAAGTTCGATTGAATCTTCCGCCTCGACGACAGTCCAGGCATCACGCCCTGTTGAATCGGGCAGAACGGCCCAGGAATGTTCGCGGCCGAATTCTCCATGAGGCGCCAAATGAACGCGAACGATTTCTTCTCGTTCGACAGTCAAACGAAGATGCGCTTCGCTGCATTCGATGAGACAAGTGTGACGATTTGTCGAGATCCGCGTGATGTCTCCGATGGAGTGCNNCTCCGATGGAGTGCCATCCGCAGCTCCCCGCTTGTGGGCTCGCTGAAATCTGGTCGCTTCCTTCTTGCACAGCCACTCATCCTGGGGCTTTTCGCCCCCGCCCGTGGGAATTGCAAACACAGGCAGGTAAAATAGTTTACCTGCATCAGGAACGTCGGTCAATCAGACTCTTCGGAGCGCGGGATTGTGTTTTCACCAGTAGAGATTCTGCGATAGGAAACCGAGAGGCCCGGCCTAGCCTTTCACCGCTCCGAGGGTTAATCCGCTGACGAATTGTCTCTGTGCCACCAAGAAAAGCGCGATGCAAGGAATCATGGTCACGAGGCTGGCCGCCATCAAATAGTGAGCATCGCGAAAGTCGCCGTATTGGTTTTGGAACGAGTTCAGTGCGACCGCGAGGGTCATCTGCTGTTCGCTCTGAAGGTAGATCAGCGGCCCCATGAAATCGTTCCATGCATTGATGAATGTGAAAATGGCCGTAATCGCGATGACGGGCTTGCAGATTGGCAGCATGATTTGAAGCCAGATTCGAAGATGGCCGCAGCCGTCGACTCTTGCCGCCTCGACCAGCGCTGCGGGAACCTGCGCGAAGAACTGGCGAAACATGAAGATGAAGAACGGTGCACCAAAAAAAGCGGGGATGATCAGCGGGAGGAACGTGTCGATCCATCCGAAGTAGCGGAAGAGGATGAACATGGGGATCATGGTCACCTGCATCGGCAGCATCATGGTGGCGATCATGACGATGAACAGTGCGTCTCGCCCACGAAAACGCAAACGCGCGAACGCATAGCCCACGAGGCTGCATGAGAGGACTTGGCCGATCACGCAAAGCGTCGTGATGACGACGGTGTTGGCGAGCGCGTCGAGGAAGCCGGTCCAGGGCTTGCTGCCGAGCCTGGCGAGAGCGTTGGGATAATTCGACCACTGTGGATCGCGTGGCCACCAACGGAATGTGCTGATGCTGGACGATGCGCTGGCCTCTGCCGATGTGGACAGGCTGGTAACGAACATCCACCAGAATGGAAATAGCATCACCAGGCTGCCGAGAACGAGCAACGAGCCGTAGAACAGCGCCGGGCCTCGTTTTCCTGGATGTGAAGGGGCTTGGCTCATCGCAATGCCTCGTAATGCACAAACCTTCGCGTACCCCGCATCACCGCCAGCGTGAGCACAAGAACGATGAGCAACAAGAGCCAGGCGAGCGCCGAGGCATAGCCCATCTCGTGATAATCGAACGCCTGGTTGTACAAGTAAACCACGTAGAACCGCGTGGCATCGCCGGGGCCGCCGCGCGTCATGACGAAGGCTTGTGTGAATATCTGAAAAGATGCGATCAGGGCGATCACCACGTTGAACAGAATCACGGGGCTCAGCATCGGCAGCGTCACATGAACGAATTTGCGCCAGCCGACAGCTCCGTCGATTGCCGCTGCCTCATACAAGTCCTTTGAGATCCCCTTCAACCCTGCGAGGTAGACCATCATGGTTCCGCCGAGCGACCACAAGTTTACAATGACGAACGCCGGCACACCCCAAGTCGTTGCATCCTTTTCGAACCAGGCAGGGCTTTTCCATCCGAAGGGCAACACGGGATCGAGCAGCGCGCGGGCCAGACCGTGTTCGTGGTGGAAGACCCACTTCCACATGACAGCCATCCCAACGCCGGCCAGAACGCTGGGCAGGTACCAAATCGCACGATAGACGCCGATTCCGCGCTGCTCTCGATTCATCAACATTGCGGTGCCGAGTGCGGCAAGCTGTCCGGTCGGCACGGCGAGTAGGGCGTACCACGCCGTGACGGAGAGCGCCCTGCGGAATGTCTGATCTCCCTTCCATAGGATGCGGAAATTGTCAACGCCGACCCAGAGGGCCTTGTCGAGCGTCATCAGCCCGTTCCATTGAGTGAAGGCGAGCAACAGCGACATGACGATCGGAATCGCGGTGAAGACTGCAAATCCAATGACCCATGGGCTTACCATCAGCGCGCCCGACAATTCCTCCGAGAGTTCCAGACCGCGTGGCCTTTTTCGCCACCACAACATTGCCGCGACCAGAAGAATAGCAAGACAGGGCATCGCGATGAAATACGAGATGGTTCGCCACGGCATCGGGCGATACGAGCTACGTGGGCGGTCATATTCGTCGTAGGCCCGCCATTCTCGTGCAACGCGCTCCATCGCTGGTCGCGCAGGCTGATTCAGTTTGAAAATCTCTTCGGTGCGCGTGCGGATTTGACTTTGATACTTCGTGTCGGCGGGCCATTCGATCATCTCCGCGTATTCTGCGGCGTCGAGAAACGCCTGGCAGTTGCGGGGCTTTTCCTTTGCGTCGGCGGCGACCATGTTCCTCGCAACGTTTCGAATCGTCGGAATGGCTAATCCGGCGCGACACATCATCGCCTGACCGTGCTGGCCGCCCATGTATTTCACGAAGCGCCAGGCTGCGTCCTTGTGCGGACTTGAGCGAGCGATAGCCCATCCCGCGGTGAATATTCCATTTCGCGGTTTGCAGCCCACTCCGTGCGGAATGGGCGCAAAATCCCAGTCGAATTTCGTGATGAGCCGGTACATCGGCGTCTTCCATCGCCCAAGCGGCCCGGCCATCCCAACGTTGCCGGCGAGGAACGGTTCCATCAGAGTTTCGAACTGCGTTTTTGCCGAGACGAGCGTGCGATCTTCGTCGTGGAACCAGCTCCGAAGCCGCTCAAGGGCCATGTGCAACTTCGGGTCGAGAAAACCATCCTCGCCGCCCCGACTTGTCCCAAAATCTATTCCGCAATTCCAGAGATAGATGCGGACCATTGTCTCCCACGTGACGAAGTCGGCTCAGTAGCAGTCCGGCAGTTTTGCAATCTTTCGCGCGGCGTCGATGAACTGGTCCCATGTCCAGCCATCGCGTGGCGGATCGGCTACGCCAGCGCGGCGGAAGAGGTCGCGGTTGTAATAAAACCCGACTGGCGTGAAATCCTTCGGCAGCGCAAAGAGCGTGCCGCTGCCCATACGATCGGTCGTCGAGTTGTATCGATAGACATTGACGGGGGCTGGAAAGAAATCGGCCAGGTCCAGAGTGGGGATTCCGGCCTTGTGGTCTTGCGCGATGAGCGCATCCATGTCCGTCAACAAGTCCTTCGACGCCATCTCAGCGAAGTTTTCGTAGCCGAGATAGAAAACATCCGGTGGTACGCCGGCGGCGAACATCGTCTGAAGCTTGGTGCGGACATCGGCGGCCTGTCCGAGGTTGATTCGCTGCACGCGGGTGTTTTTGTTTTCCGGCTGCTTGAGAAAATCGTCCACCAGGCTGCGCATGATGTCGTCTTCGTTTTTTTCCCCCCAGTGCAGCACCGTGATGCGCACCACATCCTTTTGCGATTCATTGCTGCGGAAAAACCTCAATGCAACTCGTGAAAACGAAAAGACGACCAGTGCGATGGCGACGATTCCGACGGCCGCCCGCGCGCCCCGTTTGACCTGCGATGCAAGCATTGCGATCTGCAATTAAGACGCCTTCATAATCACCGCCCCCGACCAGGGCTTCAGCTTCGCGCCGCGCAGCCGGCCGCGTTCCACTCTTAGCGACGATTTATGATTCAATTCGGCGCGTGCCAGGGGTCTTGCCGAAGCGTCGCTTTCCGTTGGAGCAACAATCGAGCAAGACTCCGGATCATCCAGCCTGATCACCATTGTGCCGTCGGTCCAGGCAACCGGCACATCCAGATTATGAGTCGCATCACTGCCGTTCAGCACCACGACGATTTCCTGCCCATCCAGCCGACGCGTGTAGGCAAACACGCCGGCTGAGTCGTTTGCCAATAGCGGCTCAAAGGTCCCGAGTTGCAGCGCTGGATAGGTATTACGTAATGCAATCATCCGGCGATAGTGTTCAAGGACATCCGGGATAATGCGTTCGTCGGGATCGTCGTAGGGCATCAAGTCCGCCCATAGCATCGGCTTTCGGCAGGAGGGATCATCGGCGCCATACATTCCTACCTCGTCGCCGTAGTAAATCATGGGCGCGCCAAGAAACGTCATTTGCAGCGTGACACTGAGCTTCAGCTTCTCATAGCACGTTTTCGTCGGCCTGCCGGGCTTGTATTTTGGACCGTTGTCCTGCTGCCTGTTCGCCTGGTCATATTCCAGGTCGGGATTCATGAACATCGAGGCGGCCCGGTCCGTGTCGTGGCTGTCAAAGAGGTTTTGCAGGACATAATTGACTTGTGGGGGATACCAATTGAGTATGTCAGAAAGCTGCTTCTGAAACTCGCTCGCTGAGATCTTCTTCTTTTTGTTGACGAGAAATCGTTGCCAACTTACGGCAAAGGGATAGTTCATCACTGCGTCGAACGTCTCACCATCCAGCCACTGGCGAGACTCCTGCCACAATTCTGCAACGATGTAGGCATTGGGATTGATCTTCTTGACGAGCTTGCGCCAGTCTCGCCAGAAGTTGGCATTGATGTCGCCCGCTACATCGAGCCGCCATCCATCGATGCCATCGGATGGATCGCCGTCGCCATCCGGGTCCATCCACCTTCGCGTGACGGCAAACAGATGCTCGCGCACGGGTTCAACGAGGCCGAGCGCATCGTCGTGCTTCAACCTAGGAAGCGCCCCGTCGTTTTTGTCCCAAGCCTTGTAATGAAACGGTTTCCAACTGGTGATATCAAACCAGTCGGCATATCGCGATTTCTTACCGTGCTTCAGCACATCCTTGAACGCCCAGAAATCTCGTCCAACATGGTTGAATACACCGTCAATGATCACTTTGAAGCCCATCTGATGAGCGTCTTTGAGAAAGTCCAGAAAGACGCGGTCGCTTTCGGACCACTGCCACGTTGCGGGATCGGTCGTTTCACCCCTGATGCGCTCCATGCTGCCGGCGACGCCGAAGAAATCATCGATGTGTCTGTAGTCAGACGCGTCGTACTTGTGCATGGATTCCGCAAGGAAGATGGGATTGAGGTATATCGCGGTGATTCCCAGGTTCTTCAAGTAGGGCAGGCGCTGTCGTACGCCTTGCAGATCACCCCCGTATCGGCGATCGAAGATGTGGTTGAAGAAGCCTTCCGATTCAGAAAACGAATCCTTGGCGCCGCGCCTCCGTTCGTCGTCTTTCAGCTTCTTCGACGTCTTCGCCTTGTAGGGTTTGTACCACTCATGCGTCCACGGCACGGTCCGCGGCGGGTCGTTTGACGCATCGCCGTTACAAAACCGCTCCGGGAATACCTGATACCAGACGACTCGCTTGGCCCAATCTGGAGTTTCGAATGTCATGTTCATCCCGGCAACAAACGGATTCGCGTCACTCTCCCTCGCACCGGCGGAAGGTGACGCGTCGGCGCGACAGCCGCTGAGGTCGATGACAACACGTGAGGGCCCATCTGACACTTCAATTGCGTATTTAAGATCACTTTGCGGCACCGAGCAATTCGCCGACCAATGATCATAATCGGAGTCGGTTGCCATTAGCCGCATTGGGATGGCGTCGTTTCGGCCCTTCACTCGAATCGAGACGGCTCGCGCATCATTGTGCAAAGTTCGCGCGGTGAGTTTTGCCAGATTCTTCGATATCGTGGCAAAGTCCTCCGACCGTCGCGGATCATGCCGGATGGCACGACATTCGACGTAGTCATCCTTGACCGCACCGAAACTCGCTGAATCCGGACCGATGCGAATTCCGCTGTTGTACCCACCCGTTCCGTCGGGCACTCGCAGTTTGGAATCGGCCTTCAAGTCTTCCAGCCAAAGGTGGCCGTTTACCAGAAGCTTGTAATGATGAGTGCCGTCCGGAAGTTCGACGTAGCGAGTAAAGCGTGGCGCATTTTCGATCAAGTGCATCGGAAGCACGCCCGGCTGCCAGCCTGTAAACGATCCGACAATGTCAACCGTCTCTATTCTCATGGAACGCTCGAGCCGGCTGTCCTGGCTGGGATCGTATGAAAAACCCGCGATTCCTTCCGGGCGAATATCAAGTTGTTTCAATCGCTCATCGTACAAGACCCAATACTGTCGGCCCGGATCCATATGGGAGGCTCTTGTTACCTGGCTGTGGCCAGTATCAGAGGATCCGATGCGGCGCACGGAGAACAAAGCATTCGCCTCGCTCTGTAAAGTAGTGGGGGCACACCAACGGCCGGACAACATTGGCAGCATGATCTCGTGCGCCACTCGATTGGCATGTTCCGACGGGCGTACATCCATTGCGAATCCGTAACCCAATCGCTGCGTGATTTCGGCTTCGTCTGACATTTCGCCGTCGCTGATCGTGAGCCGAATGCGATACTGCCCGGGCCGATCGATTTTATCCCATGTTGGAGAGTCAATCGTAGCTTTGTCGAATACCTGCTTGGTTGTTGCGGCACGAGCGTCCAACGCGCGGACTTCCCATGTGAGGTTCGAGAGCGGATGACCCGCTCGTGGAAGGCTCAGCGAAGCGTCGAGACCAATTGCTTCTGAAAAGAACTCGATCACCCGGATGCGCGCGTACGGCTTGTCAGGCTCTCGTGGGTCGATGCCCCAACGGCTGTTTCGAGTGTCGAGCCAGATGGCATAGACCCCCGATTGCTTAATTGTGAGCGGGATGTTGGCGCCAGGTTGTTCCAGCCGGTCGCCACCAGCCGAACCCAAGTGTTTGCCCCAGGAGCCATCGAAGGCGAATTTGAACTGATGCACTCCACAGGGCCAATACTTGACGAATTCGAGTCGATCGCCGGTCGGCTTCATGCGAAAGCTCTCGTCAGTCGCCGACCAGTTGTTGAACGAGCCTGCAAGGCAGACATGCTCCTTGGCAACGGACGACGAAGTTGGTGACGCGATGTAACACAGAAGAAGGCCAACGACTTGGTGGTGTGCGAGGATTCGCATTTTTGAATCGGCTCTGGATTTTAGCGTGGCGATCGCGCGGTCGATCCGCGCACGGTGAGAGATACCTGGTGGGTCTCCTTAACGTGTTTGAGCCGATTACAAATCAAGTCGAGCAGCCGTTCACAGGCACGCTGACCCAGCTCGTAGATCGGTGTGTGTACCGTTGTTAAGGGCGGATCGCAGAACGCGCCCTGATGCATGTCGTCGCAGCCGACGACGCTCACGTCGCCCGGCACCCGACGGCCGATCGATTTGAGTCCGCTGATGGCGCCGATTGCCATCTTGTCATTGCCCGCCAATATCGCTGTGATCGAGGGACATCGCCCGATGAGCCGAATCGCGGCGGCCTCGCCGCCTTCCTCGGTGAATAGGCCATCTTCGACACACTCGGGGGTCAGGGCCAAGCCCGCCTCGGCAAGTCGTGTCTCGAAACCGAGGCGAAGATCGTGTGTTGTCTGCACCTCTGCCGCACCGTGAATCAGCGCCATCTGCCTATGTCCCAAATCGAGAAGATGATTGCAGGCGATCAGTCCTGCGGCGCGATAGTCGCAACAAACGTGATTCAGATGTCGGCCGGACAAATAATTGTTTGCAATCACCATCGGTCGCGTACCGTCTGCAAGATCCTCAAGGAATTCATCCCGATTGGTCACGCCGATGCAGACGATGCCGTCGACGATATTTCGATCGAAGAGATCGAGATGCTGTTTGCCGGCGACGAATTCAGGATTCGCAACCTCAAGCAAAATCTTGTAGCCCCTCTGCGATGCATAATCATGCACCGCGCTGATCAACTCGCCAAAATATGCGTCGGCAAATGCATGCCTGAGCTGGGGTACTAGAATTCCTATGATGCCGGTCTGCTGCGCCTGGAGACTCTGTGCCATTCGATTGGGCCGATAGCCCAGCCGCTTGACCGTCGCGAGAATGCGCTCGCGCGTGGCAAGGCTGATTCGTCGCGCCCGACCGTTCAGTACGAGCGATACGGCCGTGAGAGACGATTGGCTCTCTCGGGCCACGTCCCGAATGTTTACGCCCTTGCGTTTCGCCATTGGCGTATTGCCCTGGACCTCGTCCGCCGGCGTCCATTCGTCTCGGCTGATCGAAGTCCCGGATTCTACGGGAAGGCTTTGAATTTGCGGGGCGGAATCGGCCTTGGCCCTGATTGTGGCCCGAAAACCTGTCTTGAGATCTTGCATTCCGTGAGTCCACAGTTATACTTAGGTAAAATGTATTACCTCGTTCAGTTTAAGGGTTGGCACCCTAGATGACAAGCTTTTTCGGAACATTCTAAGGTCGAAAGTATGTTGCTGCCACGGACGAATGCCAGAGCGCCCACTTTGCCCGTCTATCATTCATTGTGTTTGAGTTCATATAAGTACCACGGGAAGCACGGCTCTCCTCACTCCGCATTCACACTTATAGAACTTCTCATCACCATCGCGATCATTTCGTTGTTGATTTCGTTACTGCTTCCTGCACTTTCCCGCGCTCGCGAAAACGGTCGAAGGACGGTCTGCGCATCAAATCTGCGCCAAATCGGCGAGGCGATGATTCACTACAGCCAGGATTATGAGAGTTGGTTTCCATGTAAGCCCAGCCCGACGAATCCCGGGGCGGCTATCAACGAGTTGTCCGGAGTACAACATCTGGCCTCGCCGAACTGGGGCCCCGGTTTTGCCGGACTCATCAGAGACGTGGTTGAGAGAAAGGTGACGAGAGAAGGCGCGGCCTATCCAACCTACCTGCCTGAGCCAAAAGTCCTAATCTGTCCCAGCGATACCGTGAACAATATTCCCAACAATCCCCTGTTCCCGCCCACACTTTGGCCCGTATCGCGGGTGAACAACTACTTTGAACTTCCAAGATCGGTCCTGCAGGAACAACAACTCAAACGATCCTTTATCAGCTACTTATACATCGCCATGCTTCGAAACGACGACCGCGGCGATTTTTTTATCATGGCCGACCAAACGAACTATTTTGATGTAAAGACTGATTTTCTCAACCACCCCCTCTCCAGCGATGACAATCACGGCACACGCGGTCTGAACACGCTGTATGTGGATTCCCACGTCGAGTGGGCACAGTTACACAGTGGCACGGTAAAGGACCTGCAGGACCTTGCCAGAAAGCTCTTCGCCCCTTTCTTTCTCTCCCGGCCTCGCTATGGACACGGGGCGACCAATCGCGCAGAAGAAATTCAAACAATCGAATGAATACAGGACCACTTCAAAACAGGAGTCGAAAAGAATGTCAGCGCCGGCTTGGGTCCGGTGACTCGATCTGTTACAATTCGAGGGTACTCTCCAGTCAGTCCCTAAAACGTTTTAGCCCCTCGTTCCACGGCAAGTGGACGAAGGCACGACGCTTCCGGGACAGCGACAGGTGCCCCCAACGCAGTGGCGGCGGGTTATCCGCCGCCGGCCTCGACCAGGCCTAGGAGGAGGAATTATGTTGAAGCAATCTGAATACATCACTCGATTTCAATTTACCACAGGTCTAGCACTTTTGGCGGTGTTCGGCGCTTCGTTCGCGGCGATCAACGCGAGGGCGGGAGAGTGTGTTCCCCCGCCACTGTCAATTGACGGAGTTGATCTGCTTACAAGCTACAACGTCCCCCCTAACGCCAGCGCGCTACAGGACAATCCCACCCAATTCGGCGATGCAGCCCTGCCCCAGTTCGATCCCAGCCAGGGCAACGAGATCGACCAACTCTATGTCAGAAATACCGACACAACGCTTTACATTGGCGTGGCGGGCAACACCAATCGCGTTGACAGCGGAGAGAACACCATTCTGATCTTCATCGACACCGGCAACAACGGGGGAACGGCGATTCTAAACACCGCCGGAATCACCGGCTCAAATGCGCTCAAGAACATGGACATCGACAGTATGGTGGCGACCGATGGCGCTGCGCTCGATTTCGCGCCGGAATACTGTCTTGCCGTTTACAACGAGACCATCGCGCAAGTAGTGACCCAACGCGCGTTTCTTCACAACCTGACCGTGGTGGCCGATGTAGGCGTCGCCCTGACTGAAAACACTCATTTCAAAGTGGATAACTCGAATCTTGCAGGAGTCAGCGCCGAGCCCGCGCACGACCCCACGCAACAGGAAGTCAACGCGGTCACGGCCAACACGGGAGTGGAGTTCGCCATACCGCTTTCAATGCTAACGCCGCTGACCAGCACTGGTTCAATCGACGTACAGGCCCTGCTTGTTTCCGGCACCGGCTTCATCAGCAATCAAAGCCTGCCGCCACTCAAGGAGACCGTCGGCACGACGGGCGGCAGCGTGGGAAATGTCGGAAACCAGAATCCCACTGTGATTCCGACCAACATCGTGGACTTCGCCGACAACATGCGATTCCCGGGCCTTCAGCATGTCACGTGCCAGTTGACATCGCCCGGCAGCGCACCGGGAGGCGGTCTTGACGGCGCCGGCATCACAGACGCCAACTATGGATTGCCAAAATCGATACAGAACAACTACACCGGCTTTGGCGATGCCGCCCCGTTTTCTTCGCAGCCAACACCGGGCAGCGAGCTGGATCAGATCTGGGTCACAAATGATTTCTCGAAACTCTACGTCGGCATCACCGGTAACGTGCCCGTGTTCGACGGCAACAACAACACGATTCTCATCTTTGTCGATAACGGCAACGGTCTGGGAACCAACTCGCTCCTAACTGCCTCGTTATCGGGAGGCTCGGGCGCGCTGCAGGGCCTCAACGGCTTGACGTTTGATCCGGCCTTCGCACCTTACTTTGTCATTCAGTATTGGCGCGGCGATGGCAGCCACCACGCCGTCTACCAGGACCTGGAATTCGGCGTCGCCCATCCCATGGAGTTTTCAGGCGACGCCGCCCGCCACCTTCTGCCCGCGGTTCAGGCCTTCAACGCCGATCTCGGCAACATTCTCGGCGTCAACGGCATTCGCGGAGACGATCCCATTCGCCAGGCCGCCCGCCACGGCGTTCCCGCGACTCGCGCTGTTAACGGCGTTCAATTCTCAATCAATCTTAATGAGCTGGGCATCGACCCACAGACATTGCCCTTCNNAGCTCTTAATGAGCTGGGCATCGACCCACAGACATTGCCCTTCGGCATCAAAATGTATGCCATGATCGTCAGCGCCAGCGGCTTCATGAGCAACCAGGCGCTCCCGCCGCTTAATCCGACCGATCCGATCCCCGAGACAGCCAATGTCAGCTTTTCGAACGCGCCGCTTCCCGCCAATATCCCGGATAATCCTAATCCGGCTTTGACTGACCTGCGGCCCGTTTCCGCGCCGAATATCACCCGCATTACCGACGTCAACGTGACGGTCAGCATTACGCATCCCGACGTGTCGCAACTTGCCATTTCGCTCCAGGCTGATAATCGCCTCGTATTGTTGAAGGCCGCCGGCGGCGCCAGCAGTGCGAATCTGACGGCTACCTACGATAGCGAAGGCGGCGTCGGCAATGTTGTGCCCGCCGAATCGCTACTGACCTTTAATGACCTCAATCCAAACACGAACTGGACGATCATCGTGACCGACAACGTGACAGGCCAGACCGGCACGCTTGATTCGTGGGGACTCGATCTCACGATGCACAAGGGCGGAGCGGTGAATTGTCTCGGTTTCTACGATTCCGTTGACAATCCGGTGGACTTTGGCACGGCCGCGTTTCCCGGAAACCAGTACATCGAAGTCACCGTCGATTCGTCGGTCAATCAGCCTTCGAGCTTCAACGGTCAAAATATTCCAACCGCCTATTTGCCGAACATTCCCCGTGCTTCGCAGAACAACTTCACCTGCTTCGGCGATGCCGAGACATCACCGCCGACAAATCTCCCCGGTTCGGAAATGGACCAGATGTTCATCAAGAACGCCAACGACCGGCTCAAGATCGCCGTAACCGGCAACCTGGAAAATAATGGCAACGCATACGTACTCTTCCTCGACACGGTCACCGGCGGGCAGGCCACGATTACAGGCCAAACATCCCCGCCCGGATCGTTGGCCGGCCTCAACAATCTCAGCTTCGACACGGGCTTTGTGCCGGATTACGCCGTCGTGGTGCAGCGAGATAATACGGCAGGCGTCCCCAACAATGATTACAACGTCTTTTTGAAGACCCTGACCACCAATAACACTCGTTCACTGGGTCGGCTGTCGCGCGGATCGGGCACGGGACTTCTGGGAGAGGCGATTCCCAGCCAGAACGGCAGCGAGCTTGATCAGATGTTCCTCCAGAACGACCTGAACAATCTGTACATCGGACTTACCGGCAATCTGGAAGCCAACGGAAACACGTACTTGGTATTCCTCGAAACCGGCGCCGGCGGCCAATCCAATGTGCTCGATACTAACTACACCGGATTCCCAGGCCCGCTGCGCGCCGTGTCGGGTGATACTCTTGATTTGGGCTTTAATCCTAATTACGCAATCGTGGTGCAACGAAACGGCGGATTCTACTCTGCGCTGATTGTCGACCTGCTCGACACTCCGCCCGGCATCACCGTCACCAACCTGACATTTTCGACGACCATCGGCGCCAACACATTCGTTGGCAACAATGGCAACTTCCTTGGCGTAAACGACAATCCTCTGGATGACCCGGCACAGCAAACCATCAATTCAGCCTCTGCGGAGCGAGGCGTTCAATTTGCTTTGTCCCGTGCCTCCGTCGGTTCGCCGGCGGACAGCTCGACGATTCGCGTCTGCGCGGCCGTCACCTCGGGCGGAGGACTCTGGAGCAACCAGACGCTGCCGGGCCTCGGCGGGACCCAGCCCAACCTGACTGATTCAATGCCTGGCGGTGTTAGTCTTGCAAATGGTACATTCGCGCCTGGCAATCAATTTCAAAACTACGTCATGGCGGACAACATTGGCACGCCCTACGCGCAGCCATCGGATTTCACCGGCAGTGTCGTGTCCACATCGATGGGCACGGCAGTCGCCACGCAGAACAACTACACCGGATACGGCAACGCGGTGCTCGTCAACCCCGGTAACGCAAACTGCACGCAGGTGGCACTCAACGACAGCAATACGCTGGGCGTTACTTCGAGCAGTGCCGCTCTCGCCGGCACAGCGACAAGTGGCATGGAATATGACATCCACTTCGCCGACATCGGTCTGACGCCGCTGAATATGGGGGGGCAACTCGTGACGGTGAAGGCCTTTGCCATGTTGACCGGTTCCAGCGGGTTCATTTCGAACCAATTATTGCCGGGTGCCGGGCGGCAGATTCTGAACGCCCAAAGCAATCCGACCAATATCGGATTCGTTCCAATGGCCGGCTTGAACCTGGGTGACAACAATGTCACCACTGGCTTCCCCGGAAACCAATTCCTCCCCTACACGCTGGTCGTGCCATGTACCGATCACGATGCGGACATTAACAACGACGACGTGCTGACGGCGGCCGATGCCACGGCGTTCGTCAATGTGCTGCTCGGAAATAACACCGAGCCGTGCGCGCTGGCGAAGTCGGAGTTCTTTGTTGATGGCCTGCGAAACGGAAAGGACATCCGGGGGTTCGTCGATGCATTCCTGACACCCTAGGTTGCGAGCCTCGGAGTAAGTTAACTTGATTTCTCGAAGACTCATCCTGCCCTTGGCCTCCGTGTTGCTGGCGTGCGCGGCTCCGCTGCATGCCACGCCGGAAACGCCCATCCTTGAATATTTCGAGGCTGAGTGGGATTCGATGCGCTATCGCACGCCCGATGTGTTCATGGCCGGCTACGAGGCCCTCTGGGTGCCGCCGGTATCTCGGGGCTCGAGCGCCAGCAGCACCACCAGCATCGGCTACGACTGCTTCGACCGGTTTGATCTCGGTTCATCGACGGTCAGGACGCGCTACGGCACGGAATCACAGTTTCGAACGATGATCAACGAAATGCACAAGGCTAATTGCCGCGTGTTTGTCGATCTCATCATGAACCACAATGGACCGTCCGATTCAAACACTCCGAATTTTGAAACCGAAGGCGGCTATCCCGGCTTCGTGCTGTCGGCTCCGGGCGATTCCAGTGGGGACTTCAATCCGTACAGCGCAGGTTGCACCCAGTCGACTTCGCCGTGTTGCAGCTTCTCTCTGTCGAATCCGGTTTGCGGCGGCTGTTGTTATGACCTTTACAACGGTCGACTCCTGGGTCTGATTGATTTCGCCCAGCAAAAGAACCACTTGTACTACCGACATCCGGTGACCGCGGGCGATCCGAACAATATCCCCGCCGGCACATTGCGAAACCTCCCCAACGCAAACAACCGCAAGTTTTATCCTGATCTGGCGCAGTCTCCCTTGAATTTCACCAACCCTGGCACATCGCGAAACCCGGGGTCCAACAATTTTTCGATTTATCCGTACAACCTCGCTGATCCGTTGCAAGGCGACCCCGTCATCGAAAACGCCACCTCGCTGCTGTTGCGGTCCACGCAATACTACCTCGAAGTCATGAAGGTGGACGGATTCCGCCTCGATGCGGCGAAGCACACGCCATCATGGTTCTGGGATAATCTCTGGGATTCGATCGTCTACAATCGCACGAAAGGATTTGACGGCCTGACACAGACACCTTACTCATTTGTTG
>CXWL01125796.1_pt1 | contig 22776 bp, 13 predicted proteins | sample 590931 | NCBI WGS metagenome assembly CXWL01 (sample SAMEA3498368, study PRJEB10139) | groundwater metagenome | biome: water well; material: biofilm material | place: Germany | collected 2015-04-27
TGAATGGCATCAGCACCCTGCTTTCCGACTATGTCTTCGCGGAATTTACCGAAGAAAAATTCCAGCAACTGATTGCAGCACCCGACAAATGTATCCTGGTCGCGGAAGTCGATGCGCATCTGGTGGGTTACGCACGCTTGAATTTCAATGCTGCGCGCAGCGATGTCTCACATACCTCGACCGAGCTGGCGACGTTGTATGTGCAAGAGCATTTTACCCGCCGCCAGATCGGTACGGCCTTGCTGGCGGCGTGCGCGCAACAGGCAAGGCGGCGCTGCGGCAACCCGGCATTCTGGCTGACGGTGAATCACCGGAATACACGCGCAATCACCTTTTACAAAAAAGCTGGCTATACCCGACACGGCACTTTTTTCTTTGAAATAGGTGACGAACGCCATGAGAATTTCGTGCTGGCATAAACCCGATATTGGACAAGACAAATCTTCTGAATTCAATCGACCGGACAGGCACTGTTCATGCGCCTTTCCGGGCATGCCTTCCAGAAGGCGCATAAACAGTGCGTGCTGGCGGCATATTTATTTTTCCGGCAATTCATCCATCTGATGATGGGAAGTTCAAGCGCAGCGATGTCAGTACAGTCAAGCCGCTCGCCGGCGTGAATAGCTGAAGTGAGGTAAAGTGCGCTCTCTTGCTGCAGACAACATTTTTTTACTTGACGTCATTTTCCATACACCGTGAATACAGGTTTGCAACTCAGTTCAGAGCGCATTGACATCGTCTACCTTTGGGTCAATGGGGCCGATCCGGTCTGGCGCCAAAAACGCCAGCAGGCTTTGATGCGGGCGGGCGGAAAACAGGATGACCTGGCGCAGCACGGCGATGTGGCGGGACGCTATCGCGATAACGATGAATTGCGCTATAACCTGCGCGCCCTGGAAAAATTCTTCCCGCATCACGGGCAGATTTATCTGGTCACCGATGGTCAGGTGCCGCACTGGTTGCAAGCGCAAGAAAATCTGACCGTGATCGACCATCATGTACTGATGCCGGCGACAGCACTGCCGGTATTTGATTCCGGCCATATCGAGTCGTATCTGCACCACATTCCTGGCCTGGCCGAACGCTTTATTTATCTCAATGACGATGTGTTTTTCGGTGCAAAAGTCAATCCGGTAGAGTGGTTTGGCGCCGATGGCGTGGCAGTATTCAAGGAAATCGCGGCGATACCGGATTACGATACCCTGCAGCCGCATGAGACGGCGCTGGTCAATGCCTCGGTGCTATCCAAACACTGGCTGTCAAATCGCTATCCGAAATACCGCCACGCGGCACGCATTTTCGCGCACTCGCCCAGACCCATGTTCAAGAGCGCGCTGGTCGAACTTGAGCGTGCGGCACCGGAATTGTTTCATCAGGTAAGACAGACCGTTTTCCGTTCCTGGCAAGTGCCGCCTCTGGTGCCAGACCTGGTGCCGCGCTGGATGTTGCATACCGGCCTGGCCGCATTGCAGACCCTGGAACCACTGTATATCAGCAGCGGCGCGGCAGACGCCGAACAGCAGTTTGAAAGATTGCTCGCCGAGTTTGGCCGCATCCCTTTTTTCTGTATCAACGACACCAGCGACGATGCGTTTGACGATGCGCCGCAATTGCAGCGTATCACAATGACACTGGAAAAACTGCTGCCGCAGCCATCCTCATTTGAACGGTGCGCTGAATTGCCTTAAATTGCTTTAAATTAAGCGTACGGCAGACTTAAGCGGTATGGCGGCTGACGGTTTCACCGGCCAGCAATACCGGCTGCCATAACTCCTGCAGCTCCGACGGCGGCGTGCCTGCCTGCAAGGCGAGCAGCATCTCTATCATCTTGGCACCGGCCTTATCCGGATGCGGCTGATCTATCGTGGTGACGTTGTAGCCAGCCAGCGAATCTTCCATGCGGCCCCAGACAATCACAGACATATTGCGGCCAATCTCAACCCCGGCATCGAGCAAGGCGCGCATCGCGCCTACCCCGGACATATGGTTATCGACGATCACCGCGGTCGGTGCCGGGCGTGCCGCCAGCAATTGTTGCATGGCCAGATAGCCGCTGCGCCTGTCATTACTGTCCTCGATGAAATGGCGCGGATCGGCCGTGATGCCGGCGTGTTCCAGGCATTGCCTGAAGCTGTCAAAGCGCTGGCGGGCAAAGTTCATGTCCAGCGGCGCACTGATCAATGCGATGCGCTGATGGCCGTGCGCCAGCAAGTGCTCGACCGCAATGCGCATGCCGGCTTCATTGTCGTAATCAAACCAGGCGTGTGGCTCATTGACCCTGGTACGGCCATGCGCGACGAATGGCAAACCCTGCTTAGCCAGGTAGGCGATACGTTCATCATACAGGCGCGTGCGCACCACAATCAGGCCATCCACCCGGCGCTCCTTGACCATGTGCTGGTAGGCGCGCAATTCATTGGCGGGTGATACCGGCGCCATGATCAGATCCATCTGGCGCGCCTCCAATGCCTCGACCATGCCACCGACAATTTGCATGAACATCGGGTCAGCCAGGTCATTGCCCTGAAGCTGGTGAATGATGCCCACCACATTGGTGCGTCCGGACGCCAGGCTGCGCGCCATGGGATTGGGCCGGTATCCTGCCTCTTGCGCGGCCGCCAGCACGCGTGCACGCGTGCGCTCGCTGACTTCCGGATAGCCGTTCAGCGCACGGCTCACCGTGGTTTCAGAAATGCCGAGATTCTTGGCGAGACTTTTAAGGTTCATTGAAGCTTAGTGTCAAAATTAAAGGGCTATAGTGTAATACGTGTCATGTCGATCTGCGGCATTATCTGTAGCATTTAGCCACCAGATCGCTGCAATCAGCTGGCCAACTTGACGATAAGTTTCTTGCTTGAATTTTTCTTCCACGGAATGGCGACTGTCAGTATCTGGCTCTTTTCATCCCAGACAAAGCCGAGCGCCTTATTTTGCAGCATGACCTGCTCGGGCTTGCTCTGCACATAATGGATGGACAGCGAAACATTTCTGTCGATGGCGGGATAATGCGCGCCATTTTCGGCATTCATGGTGATGCTCAGGATATTCTTGTCCAGGCTGCTGTTAAATTGTAGCAAGGCATACGCACCCTTCTCAAGCGCTTTCGGCGTCTCGCCGTTGTCGTCATATAGCTTGCCGCCGGAATGGGAAATTGAGGCATCGTGGTAATAATGCAGATCAAGCTCTTTAGTTGAATAATTTTTTGTCGTCTGTATCACCTTGATCATAGGAATGAAGGCCCCTGCCCTGACAAAGACGGGAATATGATCGCTCACCACCGGCACGGTTTGCGTGCTGCCACCCTGATATTTTTGTCCGCTGACAAAATCGAACCAGTTGTTTTTGGCAGGGAAATACACACTGGCTTCTTTTGCGCCGGCTGTCATGACGGGATGCACCAGAAATTCATGCCCCCACAAATAGGTATCCGATACGCCAAACAATTTTTCATTGTGTGGCTCTTCATAGAATAGAGGACGCATCAGCGGCAAGCCCTGCTGGCTGTTCTCAAACGCCAGCGTGTAATTGTAGGGCAGCAAGCGGTAGCGCAACTGTATTGCCGCCTTGGCCAGCTCCTTGGTCTTTGGCTCTCGCAGCACAGGTTCGGCAGCGACCTCCTCCTGCGCATGCGGTCTGAAGATAGGCTGAAACACGCCATACTGCAACCAGCGCGCATACAATTCGTCATCCAGATTGGCACCGGCAAATCCGCCCAGGTCGGAGTGCATGTAGGCCATGCCCTGCATGCCCATCTGCAGCGCGATTTCTGGCTGGGGCTTTAAGCCGCCCCAGCTACGGTTGACGTCACCCGACCAGGGGATCATGCCAAAGCGCTGCGAACCCGAGTAACCGGCACGCATCAGGATAAACGGTCTTTGATCCGGAAAGTCCTTCTGGTAACCTTCGGCCACCAGCCTGGCCCAGTTGTGGCCGTAGATGTTGTGCACTTCGTCTGCGCTAGCGGTCTTGTGCTGCAGATCAGATGGATGCACTTCCGGCTCGCCCAGATCGCCCCACCAGCCCGCCACACCAAGCTTGTTGAGGTTTTTGTAGATCTTCCAGAACCAGTCTTTGGCAGCAGGATTAAAAATGTCGATCAGGCCGGTATTACCGAAATAAAAGTCATAGGTAAATGGCTGGCCGCTTTTATCGGTCGCCAGTATTTTTTTATCCACCGCCTCTTTCCACTTGCCCGAGGTGGTCAGGATGAACGGTTCGGTGATCAGTATGGTCTTGACGCCCTTGCCGGCAAAATCGGCAATCATCTTTTGGGGATTGGGGAAATTATCCTTGTCAAATTCCAGATTGCCCATCGTCCCCTTGATGTCTTTTCCAAACCAGTACAAATCAAAAATGATGGCATCGACCGGGATCTGCTCCGCTGAAAATTTATCGAGAATGGAGCGCGCCTCGGCCTCGGTATGGTAGCCAAAACGGCTGGAAAAATTGCCGAAAGCCCAGCGCGGCGGCAGCGGCTGCCTGCCGGTCAGGCTGGTATAGCTTCCAGCGATATCTTCCCAGCTATCGCCGGCAATGACCTGGTAAGTCTTTCTGCCGCTGATGGTTTCGTAGGCCAGGACATTATCTTTCTTGCTGTCGAAATCAAGGTAGCCGATAGGTGCATTGTCAAAGTGTATGCCGTACATTTTTGATGAGAACACCAGCGGCATGGCAAAATTCATTTGCGTCGAACGCTCTTCATAGCCGTAATGCGCCTTGTTATACAAGGGCAGCCGATTGCCGCGACGGTTCATGCCCAACGCGCGCGCGCCTGCGCCATACAGGGCTTCGGTGGCATCGAGATTAAAATCCAGTATCTCTGAACCGTCTTTCCTTGAATAACCGTTTTTCTCGGAAAACAATTGCCTGCCTTTGTAGGCATAACTGATCTGGAACGGCGATTTGCTGATGTTAACCAACATGCCTGCGGTGGCATATTCAATCCCTGATGCCGATTCCTTGACCCTGGCACTCACTTTGGTTGGCGTCATTACCACCGCATGCGATGCAGGATTGAAGCTTTGACCCTTGGGAATGAAGCTGGTTTCCATGATCTTATCCGAGTATGGCTTGAGCATATACCTGCCATCGTTGGTGCTGATCTCCAGGTAGCTGCCCTTATCGGAAAAGCCTTCCAAGCTGCGGCTGGCATTCTGGGCGAGCGCGCACGGCGCCACAATGAACAGCAGTGCCGCTTTGACGATAACTGTATTTTTTTTCATTTTTTATTCTTGACCAATAAGCAGAATGGCGTTCTTGCTGTCGAATGTGACTTTGCCGTTGATGACGACGGCGCTTTTCCCGGAATAATAATCCTTGAGTTTTTGCCCGTCGGCGAACACGCCGTGTAGCGCGATGGAGGAATTCTTGTCCGTGGGCAGATCGAGTGCCACGACGACTTTATCGCTGACGCCGTTTTTTTCATAGGTGCGCTTGAAGGTATACGGCTGATCGGATAATTTCTGATGTACCCCCGCACCTATCGCGACGTGCGCCCGGCGGAACAAGCCTAACTTGCTCCAGTGCTGACGCAGCTCGGCGATCTTGTATGTCTGCCCCGGCCCGACTGCATTGCTTGCCAAGGCATCCCAGTTCATCACTGAACGCAAGGCGGCATCACCTTTTGCCTCAGGCACGATCAGCTCGCGCGCCGTTTCATCGCCATAGTAGATTTGCGCCGCCCCCGGGCTAAGCAACAGCTTGGTCGCCGATTCGAAGGGACGCGTGCGGGCAGCATCAAAAGGATGCTCGTCATCGTGCGAACTAATGTAATTTAAAACCGAAACACCCTTCATCGGCCCGTTCAGCTTCGCCGAATAGTCGCCAAACAAATCTTCATAGCTCTTATTGGCATCGGACTTGAAACCAAAATTGATCAGGCTGTCAAACCCGTTGTTAAAGAAGTTAACACGGCTACCGCCATCCATGACCGTCTCGATACCCTGGGAGATCGTGTAGTTGTAGATCTCCGCCGTCATGAAAAATTTCTCATCGCCCGGTTTCTTTTTCGGATTACGTCGTTTCCAGTCTTCATAAGCGGCGCTTGCCTCCTGCTTCAACTCTTTCCAGACAGCAGGCTCTACGTGCTTGACGGTATCTGCGCGAAAGCCATCGAAACCGTATTTCCTGACCCAATCCGCGTGCCACTTGATCAGATAATAGCGTGGCGCGCGAGGCCAGCCGGTGCGCGCAAAAAAGGCATCGAGCTCCTGCACTTCGCGCTCATAGCGGCCCTCTTTTTTCCATTTATCCACCAATGCCGGCGGCAATTCGACTGTCTCATTGCTATTGGTCAGCAGGTCAGGCAGGTTTTTGACCAGGGTGCAGTCAACGGTAGTTGCAATGTCTTGATAGGTGCACGGCGGACCGGTGCGCACCCACGATTGGGGCCAGACGGGATCGAGTTCGGTGACCGGCCCCGTATGATTCATCACCACGTCGAGCAGCACCCTGATGCCGTGCGCATGCGCAGTGTCGACCAGCCGGCGCATATCGGCCTCGGTACCGAGGTTGGCATCGACACGCGTGAAATCGCGCGCCCAGTAGCCATGAAAAGCATAAGACTTGCCGGTGCCCTCGTCGGTGCCCGCATGTATCTGCTCAACCGGTGGCGTGATCCAGAGCGCATTCACACCCAGATCCCTGAAATAGCCCTGCCTGATTTTTGCCGTGATACCAGCCAGATCACCGCCGGCAAAGCCACGCAAGGGAGCGGCGTCGGCGCGGCGCCCGTAGGCCAGATCATTGGCTTTATCGGCGTTGTTAAACCTGTCCGTCAGCAGGAAATACACGGTGGCGTTTTCCCACAAAAAGGGCTTGCCGGCGCCCGCCTTCTGGGGCGCAGCCGCATTGACTCTGCAGGCGCCGAAAAGGACGAGCGCCAGGGAAAATGAAATCGCAGTCAGTTTCATGTTGATTGATCCGGTTATTATCGCTATCGCCTCAATTCACATGTTTTGCAGCTGTGGCCGTATCGGCATCGTCCTTGACCAGCAAGGTCAGGAAGCCGCCCAATATCATGCATATGCCACCTATCACCAGCGCATAAACTGACTGATTGGCGAACAAATTCTTCACGACCGGGCCCAGCACTGCACCCGCAATAATCTGGGGAATCACGACAAAGAAGTTAAACAGCCCCATGTAATAGCCCATCTTATTGGCTGGCAAAGAACCCGCCAGAATCGCGTATGGCATGGTCAACACGCTGGCCCATGCGATCCCTACACCTACCATAGGCAGCAACATCATCAGCTTGGAGCTGATCATCAGCATGCTGACCAGGCTGACACCGCCGATGATCAGGCACAGCATATGCACAAACTTGCGGCTGCTTGCGCGCGCCAGCACCGGCAACAGGAAGGCGGCCAGAGCGGAGACGCCGCCATACATGGAGAACATGATACCGACCCAGTTGCCGCCCTCCTGATAGGCGGCGGATTGGGCATCAGAGGTATGGAACACCAGTGCGCCGATGGAAGGGGTGGTATATACCCACATCGCGAAGAACGCGACCCAGCTGAAAAACTGCACCACCGCCAGTTGCACCATGGTCTTTGGCATCTTCGCGAAGCCACCCAGGATCTCGACCACGGCCTTGCCAAAACCGCCGTTACTGGTACGTTCTTGCCTGAACTTCTCCAGGTCTGCCGGAGGGATTTCTTTGGTGGTGAATACCGTCCACACGACAGAGGCGGCAAACACCGCGCCACCGATATAAAAGGCAAACCTGACGGTGTCGGGGATAGCGCCGTTGACCGGCACATTGCTCACGCCCAGATAGTCGGTCAGTATGGTTGGCAACAGGCCGGCGATCACGCCGCCGCAACCGATCAGGAAAGTCTGCATCGCATAGCCGGCCGTATGCTGAGAGGTATCGAGCTTATCGCCGACAAAGGCGCGAAACGGCTCCATCGAAATATTGATCGCAGAATCCATCATCCACAAGACGGCAACGGCCATCCAGAGCACGCTGGAATTGGGCAACAAAAACATGGACATTGCCGCCAGGATCGCGCCGGCAAAAAAGAAAGGGCGACGGCGCCCCCAGAATTCGTGCCAGGTATTGTCGCTGAGGTAGCCGATCACCGGCTGCACCAGCATGCCGGTCAGGGGGGCCGCCAGCCAGAGCACCGACAGGTCACCCATTTCTGCACCAAGGGTAGAAAAAATCCGGCTGGTATTGGCATTTTGCAAGGTAAAGCCGAACTGAATACCAAAAAAGCCAAAGCTCATGTTCCAGAGCTGCCAAAAAGTCAGCGTTGGCTTTGATGAAGAAATTTGCATAGTGTGTCCCCGATTTTTATTGTAAATACAGAGCAAAATGTGCCGGCATACAGCGATCCCGCCCGCTAGCCAACATCAACATTTCGCAAGCCATCCCATCATGACATTTGACGATACTACCACAGCACAATGTACCAAAACTACAAAATTCACAGCGCTTTGAGAAATAATTTCAGCTATAGTTTTTTTGTCGTTTTATTTCACAATTCGCTGTACTATTTGATTTTTAATTGACAATCAATCAAATATTTACATGATGCCAGATCGACTTCTGCACTATTTAATGAAATAAAATGAAAATAAAATTAACTGCGATTTTATGTAATATTAATACATTAAAATTCATTTAATTAAACTTAACAGCCCGGCAGGCGCCGAATAGCCTTACTGAAACAAACATTAGCATGGCGAAATCAATCATTTATTGCAGCACACAGTAAGTCATAAAGTCATCAGTCGTTTGGCCAGCCCCTATTGGTCCGGTTCTTTTTTTAACGCTTGCAACATTTTTCAGGAATTGCTCACGCCATGTACCGCTCGCCACTACGCACATCCGCATTGTCTCTCTGCCTCTTTGCCGGACTGCAATCCTCCCCTTATGCCGAAGCGCAAGCCGCAGCACCATGCAAGCCGGCACCGCCTGGAAATGCAGAACTTTTCCTGCGCGGCTCGATGACAAACTGGGTGGCCAGGGACGAGTATGAATTCCGTTACCTGTGCGATGCCTATTATCTCAACGTCAGGCTCAATGGCAAGCATGAATTCAAGATTGCCGAAGAAAGCTGGAGGGATGCCAGCACCATAGGCCATCCGGCCAAGCTGGTCGATGCCAGCCCTGTCAGCAACGCCAATAGCACCAATAGCGCCGGCCAGATGGCGGCGGCAAAAGCCAGCGATGCCGGCGGCATCAGCAATCTCAACTATGGCTTTAGCGGCGAGCATACGGTCCGCCTGTCTTTTGACGAGACCAACGACAAACCCTATCTCAGCATCAGCCCCAAAAACATGCCTGATCCGGCACCGCGCGTCATCAGCGACAAGCTTGCCCTGAGCATGCGCCACGACTCACGCCAGCTGAGCGACAAAGCGCCGTTCGGCGCCATCAAGGCGGGCACGCAAGTGCGCTTCGGCATGACCGCCCTGCCCGGCATACAGGATCTGACGCTCATCATAGAAAAACGCAAGCTCGAGGGCGATCAGGAGGTGCTGGAATACAGCACGCTCGCACGGCTTCCCATGCTGAAATCGGCGACAGGAAAAGACGGCCGGCAACATTGGAAGACGGCATACCAATTCAATGATGTCAGCGTCTACGGCTACTATTTCGAGGCAACAATCGGCGGCAAAACCTACGTCTACCAAAACAATAAGGATGCGATTTACTGGACCAGGGAAAAAGGCTCGAATGGCCTTGGGCTGGTGGACGAAAGACCCGCTTCAGACAAGCGCATCCGCCGCTTCCGCCATACCGTTTACAGCCCTGATTTCGTCGTCCCGTCATGGGCCAAAGACGTGGTGTACTACTACATTTTTCCGGATCGTTTCCGCAATGGCGATACCAGCAACGACCCGCAACCCGGCGTTAACACCTACCACGACCAGCCTATCGAGTTCCACAAGAACTGGCTGGACAAGCCTTTTCTGAATGGCACAGGCGATGGTTCTGACCAGGTTTACAGCAATGATTTCTTTGGCGGCGACATCGCCGGCATCATAGAAAAACTCGACTACATCGCCGATCTCGGGGCCAACACCATCTACAGCACGCCACTGTTTACCGCGGCAAGCAATCACAAATACGATACCGCGGATTACAAAAATATCGATCCGGCCTTCGGCAGCAACGATGACTTTACCCGCCTCACGGTGGAAGCTGCGAAACGTGGCATACGCGTGATTCCCGACACCTCGCTCAATCACAGCGGCAGCGATTCGCTGTACTTTGACCGCTTCGCCAAATACGACAGCAAGGGCGCCTTCCGTGGCGCCAAAGTGCAGCCAGACTCACCCTATGCGAGCTGGTACAGCCTGGACGGAACGCAAAGCGAGCCGGATAAGCAGTACAAGGGCTGGGTCGGCACACCAGATCTGCCTGAGCTGAATAAGGCCTCGCCTGAGTATCGCCGCTTTGCCTTTGGCGACAAGGATTCTGTCACCCGCTTGTGGCTGGACCGCGGCGCGGCCGGATGGCGCATGGACGTAGCGCCCTGGGTCCCGGACGATTTCTGGCGTGAATGGCGCAAGGTCGTCAAGCAGCAAAAACCCGATGCCATGACGATTGCGGAAACCTGGTTTGACGCCTCAAAATATTTTCTGGGAGACACCTTTGACTCTGCCATGAACTACATCTTCCGCAATACGGTGCTCGATTATGCCGCCGGCGGCAAAGCCAATGCGCTGTACCACAATATCGAGTTGATGCGCGAAGCCTATCCGCCGCAAACGTTTTTTGCCATGATGAATTTGCTTTCCACGCACGACCAGCCGCGCGCCCTGCATCACTTCGGCTATATCAACGAGGCCAGCGCTCAGGCCGCGATTGCCACAGCCAAACAGCGACAGCGTCTGGCGATGTTTTTCCAGATGATGTTTCCGGGTTCGCCCACCATCTACTACGGTGACGAAGTGGGCCTGACCGGCGGCGAAGACCCGTTCAACCGCGCCGCCTATCCGTGGGTGGACAAAGGCGGCAAGCCGGATCTGCAGATGCTGGCCGACGTCAAGGCCATGCTGAAGGTGCGCAAGGACAATACGGTATTGCGGCATGGCAGCATCTCGGCACCGCTGCTCATCGATGAGCACGTGATTGTGCTGGCGCGCCAGCTGGGAGACCGCTGGGCAATTACCGCCACCAATAACGATCAGGTCGCCCATACGGTGCGCGTCACCCTGCCGGCAGGGGCGGCAGCGGCGAATTTTGTGGATGCTTTCGGGGATAAAAACAGCAGCAAGACCGTGGCGCGCGCAAAAACGCTGACGCTGACCGTACCGGCCTTATTTGGACGCGTGCTGATCAGCCGATAAGCCGATAACGCATCCGTGGCGAGTATTCTTGCACGCTTGCCAATGACAAGAATGGCAAGGCCAGCACGACCTATCCATGCGCCTGTCCAGCCTGCCTGGCCTGCAGGCCGCATGGATAGTGCGTCTTGGGCCAGCCATCGTTAACTATTCAGCACGACCACTCTAATCGGTTCAGGCCTGGCGTAAAACGCCCTGGTAGAAAAATTCCAGGCGCTGCTCCAGCGCCTGCCTGATTTCATCATCGTTCCGCGCCGGTGCAGGCTCAAACAAAAACAGCGCGGTCGTATCGCCCATGATGCAATTGATCAGGTGAACCGGCAAGTACTCAAGATGGACGTCCTCGAGCAATTGCGCACGGATGTCAGGCCGGGCGAAAAACCGCACCAGCAATTCACGCGTCTGGGCCGGGCCAGAATCGAAAAAAGTGCGCGCCAGCTCAGGACTACCCAAGGCTTCGGCAATCACCATGCGCTGCAGCTTGAGCGAGACTGGCGCCGATACCAGCGCGAGAAAACGCATGCCGAAATCCCCCAGAATCTGCCGCACGGGCCGGGGGTCGGTGACCATATCGCTAATATTGGTAAAAAACCGCTCACGGCCGGTCGCCAGCACCGCATTGAACAGCCCGGCCTTACCGCCAAATTTGACGTAAATAGTGCGCACCGCGACATGGGCCTCGCGTGCGATCATCTCCAGACTGACTTTGGTGTAGCCCTTCTCTATGAATAAACGGGCGGCAGTCTCCAGCAGATTTTGCAGGCGCGCCTCAAGCTCGGCNNATTTCTTCTTGCATTTCGGTTTCTTGCATGGGCATCCCTGGCAAAGCGTATTCATCAATGGCCGTACTGTAGTCCAAATTAAAATGAAATGCAATCGTTTCATTTCTTGACTTACTATTTCATTTCAAGAATAATGCACACACATCATTTCATTTTGGAGCGCGATCTTGCAGAACAATCAAAACCATCCTGCACCGAGGGTGCACGCCGTTACCGCCTCTGAAGCGGCATCTCCGGCCGAGGGCAAGACGGCGCCGAATCGCCGCCCCCTGCTCGTAGTGAGCCTGATTGCCCTGATCGCGCTAGGTGCCGGCGCACGCATGTGGTGGCGCAGCCAGAATCTGGTGGAAACCGAGAATGCCTTTGTGGCGGGCCACGTCCACCCTTTGTCTGCGCGTATTGCCGGTGTCGTGACGCGCGTTCTGGTCGATGATAACCAGACTGTCCGTGAGGGCGATGTCATCGCCGAACTCGATCCGGCCGATCAGCAGGCCAAAATTGAACAAATCGAAGCGCAGATCAATAGCGTGGGGCAGCAGGTGCTGCAGGCCGAAGCGCAGATCGCGCAAGTCCGCGCGCAGGCCAGCGCCTCGCTGGCCCAGGTAAGCCAGTCGGAAGCGTTGCTGCAACGCGCCAGGCAAGACGCCGAACGTTACGGCCAGCTCTACAACACGCAGATGAAGGCGGTATCCAAAGGCGAGCTCGACGCCGCCAACGCAACTCACGCAGCCGCAAAAGCCGATCTGACGGCGCGCGGCGATGCGGCACAGGCAGCCAAGGCACAGATCGCCGCCAGCACTTCGGCGCGCGATGTGATCAAGGCGCAGCTCAAGGTGTTGCAGGTGCAACTGAAAGACGCCAGGCAACAGCTCGCCTACAACCGCGTCCTCGCCCCGGTCGCCGGCCGTCTGGGCAAGCGCAGCGTGGAGGTGGGCATGCGGGTGCAACCGGGCCAGCAACTGGGCGCGATTGTCGAAGAGAAGGTCTGGGTCACGGCCAACTTCAAGGAAACCCAGCTGGCTGATCTGCATCCGGGACAGGAAGTGAAGATCGTCATCGATGCGATGTCGAATACGCCTTTGACCGGCACGCTCGATAGTTTCTCACCTGCCTCGGGCGCGCAATTTTCGCTGCTGCCGGCAGATAATGCGACCGGCAACTTCACCAAGATCGTGCAAAGAGTGCCGGTCAAGATCTCGCTGCGCGCCGAGGATATCAAGCAGTTCAAAGGCCGCCTGGTACCCGGCATGTCTGCACTGGCAGAGGTCCGCCTGCACCAGACTGATTCCGCGAAAATCGCCGCTGCGCATTAAGGGACGGCGATGACGAGCACAGTTAGCAAGTTGCCTGCCGCCGGCTTGCCGGTCACGGTGAGTGAGCACGTCAGCATGCGCACCTGGATTGCGGTGGCCGCCGGCCTGCTTGGCGCGTTCATGGCGGTACTCGATATCGTGATCACCAATGCCTCGCTGAGGGACATCCTGGGAACGCTTTCTGCCACCCAGGAAGAAGGTTCGTGGATTTCGACCGCGTATCTGGTGGCGGAAATCATCGTCATCCCGATGACGGCCCTGCTGTCGCGGGTGTTCGGCATGCGCGCCTACATGGTTGGCACCACCGCCCTGTTCGTGGTGTTTTCTACGCTCTGCGGTGCCGCCTGGAACCTGGAGAGCATGGTGGTATTTCGCATGCTGCAAGGCTTTACCGGCGGCGCGCTGATCCCGATGGCGCTGACCCTGGTGATGACAAAATTACCGGCCTCGAAACGGGCGATGGGCATGGCGATTTTTGGCCTGACCGCCACATTGGCACCGACCATGGGGCCGACCTTCGGTGGCTACCTGAGCGAATTATATGGCTGGCCCTCGATTTTCTATATCAACTGGATACCTGGCGTATTGCTCATCAGCGGCATCCTGTATGGCATGGCGCGCGAGCCTATCGATCTCAGGCATTTGATCCATGCCGACTGGCTGGGCATAGGCTTCATGGCGCTCGGACTTGGCTCACTGACGATCTTCCTGGAAGAGGGCAATTCCAAGGACTGGTTCGACTCCGATTTCATCATCACCTTCGCCTCGCTGGCGCTGATAGGCATACTCGGCTGGGTGCTCACCAGCGTGATGCGCGACGAACCTTTTGTCAACCTCAGGCTATACGGCAAACGCAGTTTTCTGGTTGCCACCCTGCTCTCTGCCGTCACCGGCATGGGTCTGTACGGATCATCGTTTCTGCTGCCGCTGTTTCTCGGCCAGATCGCCCATCTTACCCCGATGCAGATCGGCCAAGTGATCATGTGGTCGGGTTTCCCTCAGATGCTGGTGATGCCGTTTGCCGCGGTGCTTTCATCGAAGGTCGACAACCGCATCCTGTGCTCGTTCGGCCTGGGCATGTTCGGCGCATCGTGCCTGATGAACGCCGGCATGGATGCCAGCACCGGCTACGATCAGTTGCTGGTGTCGCAAATCGTGCGGGCGGTCGGCCAGCCTTTCATCATGCTGACCTTGTCAAATTTTGCCATGCAGGGAATCGCCCCGCAAGACATGCCCTCCGCCTCCAGCCTGTTTAACATGACGCGCAATCTGGGCGGCTCTATCGGCATCGCCCTGCTCGCCACTACGCTGACCAACCGCGAGCACTTTCACTCGGCGCGACTGGGCGAATCGGTGTCCCTCTATGCGGCACCGACCCAACTGCGGATAGACCAGTTGACGCAATCCTTCATGTCGCATGGCGTCGATGCGGTCAGCGCCGGCAATCAGGCGCTGCTGGCCATCGACGGCATCGTGCGGCGCGAGGCGTATGTCATGGCATACAACGACAGTTTCTGGATCATGGGCGTTGCCCTGATCACCTGCATAGGTGCGCTGTGGTTTGCCAACAAGGTAAAGGCGCCATCCGGTCCCGGTGCCGGTGCTGGCGCCCACTAGTTCAGCGTCAAGCGCCAATTAATCGAATAATAAACTGAGGTAATGTGTATGCTAAAACCCTTGATCTTAAGCGCACTGCTGGCGGCCATGACGGGCTGCGCAACGGTCGGCGCCGATTTCGTGACGCCACAAGACCGTGCGACACCGGTGTACCGGCATCTGGCTACCGGCGAGACGCAGCACAGCCGTTTGCCTAAGCAATGGTGGACGGTATTTGGCGACGCCCGCCTCGATGCGCTGGAACAACGCGCCCTGCTGCAAAACCCCGGCATCAAGGCCAGCGCGCAACGCCTGTTGCAGGCGCAGGCGCAGCTGGGCACGCTGCAGGCGGCGCAGCTGCCAAGCGTAAACGTGGCAGCCGGCGTCAGCAACTCGCGCACCTCAAGCAATACCTCGCAAGGTATCGCGCTCGGGCACCGCAGCATAGAGGGGAACAACTATTCGCTAGGCGCCTCGCTGTCCTACGAAATTGATCTGTGGGGACGCGTCAGGCACATCGTCGAAGCGGCAGACGCGCAGGCACTGGCCGCGCAGGATGAACACGAGGGCGTGATGCTCTTGCTGTCGGCACAGCTGGCCAGCACCTACTGGCAATTGCGCGGCATGGATACGGAAATGTCGATACTCAAAGGCGCGCTGGCGACGCGCATAGAATCCGAGCAGCTGATAGAAGCACGGCTGAACGGCGGCTTGTCGAATGAACTCGATGTCTCGCGTGCCCGCATCGCGCGCGCCGACGCCCAGGCCGATCTGCACGAAGCGCAGCGTCAGCGCAACCTGCTTGAGCACAGCCTGGCGACGCTGGTCGGCGTCTCTCCGTCCGATATCCTGATGCCGGCAGCCGTGCCGGCCAGCGACTTGCCGCAGCCCCCGGCCATTCCGGTCGGCTTGCCCGCCAGCCTGCTGGCGCAAAGGCCGGATCTGTCTGCCAGCGTCGCGCTCTTGCGCTCTGCCAACGCCCAGGTCGGCGTGGCCGAAGGCGCCTTCTATCCGTCGCTGACGCTGACCGCCAACTTCGGTTACGCATCCGAAAGCCTGCGCGAACTGGCGCAAGGTGGCTCTCGCCAGTTCAGCCTCGGCCCGTTCGCCTTATCCCTGCCGCTGTTTGACGGCGGCCGCAACCAGGCCAACCTGAGTTTGTCCAAGGCGCGCTATCAGGAAGCCCTGGCCAATCATGAAAGCAAGCTGCTGAACGCACTGCGCGAGGTCGAAGATGCGCTGTCCGACTCGCAGCAACGCGAACGTCAGGCGCAGGCGCAGGAACAGGCGAAACAGGCGGCGGCGCGCGCCTATCTGGTGGCACAGGCACGCTATGAACGCGGCGTATCCAACTATCTGGATGTCATTGATGCCCAGCGCAGCGCACTCTCGGCCGACCGTGCCGCGGCACAAATACGCACTCAACGCCTGCTGGCCAGCGTGGCGGTGGCACGCGCATTGGGCGCCGGCTGGGAAGCGGGCCCTGCGCTGGCAACGGTGAGATGAATCGGACCTGCAGCTGAGTCTAACGAGAGTCTGGCGCTATTGAATCCAGCGATCCTGCGCATCAGGAAAAATGTGAAAACAGCCAAGGCCAGCGCGCAATCCCGGCGCGGCCTGCAGCCTAGTCAGGCCCGAAAGGCGCATGGATATTGCGTGTCAGGCCAGCTCATCTGCAAGCTATTTTCAACATAGTTGAACGGATAGACTGCCTGAAACGCTCAGGCCATACCCCGTCAATTTGACTTGAAAATCAAGGCCTTCAAGCGCTGCAGCTTGGGGTGCACCACCGGCACCGTCAGCATGGTGCTGGCGATTGCCATCAACAGCAGCGCGGTGAAAGTCTCGCTGGTGATGATGTGTTTATCGAGCAGGATATTGACGAAAATAATCATGATCAAGGCCTTGGTTTGCAGCAGCCAGCCGATGATAGAGGCCTCGCCCTTTTCCCACTTCAGTATTTTCCCCGCGATGTGAACGCCGGCCAACTTGCCGCTGACTGACGCGATCAGGAGGATGAAGGCCACGACAAACACCATGGTGCCGCCCATCGCCCAATTGGTGCGCAAACCTGTGCTGAGGAAAAACACCGGCATGATCGCCAGCAGGACATGATGGCGCATCAGGTCCATTTTTTCCTGGTTGAACCAATGTGCATCCATCACCGCGCCTGCCAGGAAAGCGCCGACCATAAAATGCAGGCCTGCCCAGTCCGCAGCAAAGCTGCAGGCCGCCAGCCAGATCAGGCCGACATACCAGCGGTCACGCTCTTCCAGCCTGGCCATGATTTTACGAAACAGCACGGTGCTTATCGCGAATACAAACAGAAAACCCAGCTGCCTGCCGACCCTGGTCCAGTCGAGCAGAATCAACGCAAGCACACCCCAGATGGCGATATCGTCCAGGCTGGCGTAACGCAAGATGCGCTGGCCGATAGGCTGACGCAGAACGTTCAGCTTCTCCATCAGCAGGATCAAAATCGGCAAGGCGGTAACCGCGCATGACATGCCTACCCCGAGGACAAACTGCCAGGGCATCGCCTTGGGCCCCATCCACCCCGGAGTCATCAACATGCCGCCTGCCGCCACGCAGCCGAATACCAAAGGAGTACCCAAGGCCAGCCCAGCGGTAATGGTGCTTTCGCGCCGGTGTTCCCAGGCCTTGACCAGATCGAGCTCAATGCCGGCTATCATCACAAAGATCATCACCGCCCACCAGGCGATGCCGTTCAGGGACTGGATTACCTGGGGGTTAAAGACAAATTGATAATACTCAGGGAAGGCCGCACCAAGCACACCGGGGCCAAGCAAAATCCCCGCAATGATCTGCACCACCACCAGCGGAGCGTAGTAATCCGTTTTTCCCACACGCCAGATCAGGTAGGGCAGGCTGAAAATAACCAGCATCGCGATCAGAAAAATTTCCGTGGTACTCATTGCGGTAGGCATGTTGCGGTGTCCCGATGTGATTGTTGTGTGACTGAAAATTCAGCGTTGCCAGGCTAGCCGGCAACGCTGATATGCTCAACGGCGCGCAGCGCAGTGCTGGGCGATATAGGCGGCGTGATCCGGCATGACGGCAACGCACTTGGCGATCACCGCGCGCACGCTTTCCAGATATTCCGCAGTGTCTTGCTCGGGCTGCAGATCGGCCAGCGGATGGTAATTTTCCGCCTGCAAATTTTGTCCCTCCATCACCTGCAGCCAGGCGACCTCGGAGAACAACTCATTATCGATGCGCAACAAGCGGCCGCTGCTGCGGAACAACTCCATCTTGTGCGTCAGCGTGTCCGGCACCGCCATCTCTGCGCAGGCTTTCCAGAACGCTGAATCGTCGCGCTGGTTGAGCTTGTAATGCAGGATAATGAAATCGCGGATACGTTCGTATTCAAAACGAGACTGGCGGTTGTATTCGTTGATGACGACCGGATCGAATCCCTGATCCGGGAAAAACTCGATCAGGCGCGAGATCGCCGACTGGATCAAATGAATGCTGGTCGATTCCAGCGGTTCGAGAAAGCCACTCGACAGGCCGATCGCGACCACATTACGGTTCCAACCCTGCTTGCGCATGCCGGTATTGAACTTGATCAGGCGCGGGTCGGCCAATGGCTTACCGTCCAGATTGGCCAACAGGGTCGCCTGCGCCTCATTGTCACTGATGAAGTTGCTCGAATACACATGACCGTTGCCGATGCGGTTTTGCAGCGGAATGCGCCATTGCCAGCCCGACTTGTGCGCAGTGCTGCGCGTATAGGGGAGCAAGGTCGCCGCCGATTCACAAGGCACGGCAAGCGCGCGGTCGCAAGGCAGCCAGTGCGTCCAGTCTTCATAACCGGTCTTGAGCGCCCCCTCAATCAGCAGCGCGCGGATGCCGGAACAGTCGATGAAAAGTTCGCCCTCTATCCTTTCACCATTCTCAAGAACTACCGCATCGACATGGCCGTCGACCTGACGTTGCGAGACCTGGCTGATCTTGCCCTCAGTGCGGGTCACGCCGCGTGATTCGCATAACTTGCGCAGGTAACGGGCATACAGGCTGGCGTCGAAATGATAGGCGTAGGCAATATCATTGAGCGGAGAATTGACCATGTCGGTCGGTGCCGGCATGAACTTATTCGCCTTGGCCGCCATGCGCGTGATCGAATACGATTCCAGATTTTCGGCCTTGCCGATGCGGCGCATTTTTTGCCAGTATTGGTCGAAACGCACGGTCCAGAGATCCTGGCCGATATTGCCGAAACCGTGCATGTAGCGATCACCCAGCTTGCCCCAGTTAACGAATTCAATACCGAGCTTGAAGGTGCCGTTGGTTTCCTTCATAAATTCATTCTCATCTATGCCGGCCACTTTATTGAAGCGCTGGATCATAGGGATAGTGGCTTCGCCAACGCCGATGATGCCGATCTCGTCGGACTCCACCAGGCGAATATTATATTTGCCACGCAGCAGAGTTGACAGCGCAGTCGCCGTCATCCAGCCAGCGGTTCCACCGCCGACGATGACGATATTTTTAATGATGGAATGTTGCATGCTGATGCCTTATGAAAAAACAATGATACCGCCACATATGAAACAACCCCTGCAAGCAAAAGCTGGCAGGGGTTGTACTCTTGAGCGAAAGCCTAAACTAGTAACTCAATCAAATTAGAACTTGTAGTTCGCACCGAACATATAAGTGCGGCCATACACGATCTTATTGGTGATCACGGATGGATCAGTATTGTACTCTTGGAAAGGAGCATTGGTCCAATTGTTGGCTTGCGCTAACAATGACAAACCTTTGAACCAGCCCTTCTGAAACTCGTATGACACCTGGAAGTCAACCAGAGTCTCACCCTTGACGAAACTCAGCATCTGATTGTCCTGGAAATCGCTGACCTGGCCCAGGAAGTCAGAACGCTTGCGTGCCGCTGCAGCGATTTGAAATCCATTTTTCTCGTAGTACAGACGCAGGTTGCTGACACGCTTGGACAAGCCAGGCAAAGGAATCGTCATCGAATCAATATTCGATGTGCCGAAACCAATCTTAGGCAAAGTGATCGCGCTGGAGGTGTCGGAATGATTGACCGACACACCGAAGCCATCAAGCATAGGAGTGATCATCGAGAACGGAATGTTCAGTGACACTTCGAAGCCATGAATATTGCCGCCTTCGCCGTTAGTCGGTTGCGTCATCAGACCGATGGTGGAACCTTTGAATGGACCAGTCAACGGCAGAGGCGTATTCGGGCCAACGAACGGAGCGAAGTCAAATGCGCGTGGTGCACGGAAAATATAGGTATCGAGTTTCTTGTAGAAACCGGCAACACTGAAATAACCCTTGTTGCCAAAATATTTCTCATACGATACGTCCAGTGCCTTGGCACGGAAAGGCTTGAGCTGAGGGTTACCGCCACCGCCGCTGAGGATAGGCGTGCCGACTGTCGTTACGCCAAAACCGCCACCGCCACGCAGATCGTCCATATTTGCACGAGACAGAACCTTGGCGACACCGAAGCGCAAGAACTGGTCTGAACCCAACTCAAATGAGACATTCAAGCTTGGCAACACATCAGAATACGTTGTGCCGGTTGTCACAACAGCCGCCGGGCAGGTTGCCGGTGTATTGCCCGTGCATTTAGTCGTATCGACCGCGAAGCCAGTGCCCTTTTGGTTAGTATGGATCAGTTGTGTACCGACATTACCACGGTAAGGCAAGCCGAACATTTCGCCGTCCAGATCACCCATGACATAGGCAGTATTGACCTTCTCGCTGACTGACCAATCCTTGTTCAGGATGTCTGCATCAACTTTTTCCGACAGAGCATAAATAGTGCCGAGTGTTCCACTTGGATCAAACGACACAACTGGAATCCCGGTAGTACCAGCGATTGCAGTTTCAGCGCCTGGCACTGTAGCGACACCGTAAGGATTTCCGCCAGCGATGACCAGACGGCCTTCCTGGCCGGTACGGGATTTCTTACGATCGGTCATGTTCAGGCCGAATTGCGCAGCCACGATAGAGCCAAAGGCGACATCGCGTTTTGCAGACAAGCGCAGCGCATCGACTTTATCGTCTATCGTAGGTAAAGCGACATAGCCAGCCTGAGGCGAAGAAGCACCACCGCTCCAGCCGTTGACGTCGGTCAGCTTGGCAACATTGCGGTCTGCATAGTTCAGGCCGGTGCGGTACTTAACGTCAGTGAAATTGCCACCGTTGAAGCCAGTCCAGGAAATCGAGTCAAGCGAAGTGGCGTTGCCAGGCAAACCAGCCGTGGTTTCATAGCGGGAGTTATCCTTGGTAGCCTTGGAATGCGCCAGATCAGCAACCACTGTCCACTCGTCCAGTTTCAACGAGCTGTTCCAGCCTAGGGAAGTCAATTTATCTTCTGATTTTTCCAGATGGTTACGAACAACGCCCTTGTAATTGCTTAATGTTCCGCTAGTGGCGTTGCCATTAGCATCGACTACAACATTGGAAAGTACGCCAGCTGGATCGTAAGCGCCATTGGAGTTACCGCCGATTGCACCCTCAAGACCAGTCTTCTTCAGGCTTGAAGAGCCGGAGGAGTAAAACACGTCAACAGTGGACTTGAACATCTTGTTTGGTCTGAATTGCAAGGAGGCAGAAAGGCCATCGCGATTGCTCTTGCTCGATTCAGTATCTGCCGTAAAGCCACCTGGCAATTTAACATCAACGCCATTGTATGGAATCGTCGGCGTCCAGCCACCCCAGGAGTTAAATTTCTGCTGGTCAGCGCCTTCATCCTTGAATCGGGTAACGCCCAAAGCCACACCGATAGTGCGGTCAGCGAACTGATCGACATAAGAGAAGGAAGCGCGATCGCCAGTACCTTCGCCGGCACCGGATTTAACACCCGTGCGTTCTTTGCGATAGTTAACCGCAACAACACGTTTACCGAAGTCCAATGGCTGCAAGGTGCGCAAATCGATAGTCGCTGCCAGGCCTTGGCCAACCAGAGCGGCATCCGGTGTTTTGTAAATCATCACAGAACCCATCAGTTCCGCAGGGAAAAGATCAAATTCAGGACTACGCGCATTGCCGGTGGATGCCTGTTCGCGGCCGTTGAGTAAAGAGCCATTGAAGCTAGGAGCCAGTCCGCGTACGCTGACGTCAGCAGCTTTACCGGACGAACGGCTGCGCTGTGCAGTTACGCCTGGCAAGCGAGCGATGGATGCCGCAACGCTGGCGTCAGGCAATTTACCGATATCTTCGGCTGAAATTGCTTCAACGATAGAGCTGGAATTTTTCTTGATTGAGATCGCCGCCTCGATACCGCGACGGATACCGGTAACAACAACCGTGTCGACAACTGGTGCGGCATCTTTAGCGACGGCTTCTTTGGCCGCTTCTTGCGCAAAAACTGAGCCTGATGCAGCGGACAACAAAATCGCACATCCGGCTGCAATTGGTGTCAACTTCAAGGCAACGCTGTTCAGGCTGACACCCTGACTGCGCTTGTTTGTGACTTTATTCATGCAAATCTCCTAAATTTTCTTTATGGCAATACATTTCTTGGGGGTACTTTTGGTCTTGCTTCGGTCTTCTACTGCAGAACTTAATGCATTGAATTATTTAAAAAATCAATGCCTGACAACAATTCTGTACTAAAACTAAATTTCATGTCAATCGTAAAAACACAAGAACATCGCTTAAAAACAAACACAGCAGGCAATGATCACATATGAACGTTGCAGAATCACCACAACAATACTGTAGTCAAACTACATAAAAACAATTTAATTCCATATTTGATTAAACATTGGCCAAAGCGC
>CXWL01005639.1_pt1 | contig 22760 bp, 19 predicted proteins | sample 590931 | NCBI WGS metagenome assembly CXWL01 (sample SAMEA3498368, study PRJEB10139) | groundwater metagenome | biome: water well; material: biofilm material | place: Germany | collected 2015-04-27
TCGAGGGTCGCATCGTCGCGACCCATCTTCATCCCGAAACCGGATCCATCAAGAGCGTCGAAATGGCGGACGGACGCACTTTCGAGGCGGACTTCTTCGTCGATTGCTCTGGCTTCCGCGCGCTCCTGATCGAAGAGGCGCTGAAGACTGGATACGAGGATTGGACGCATTGGCTGCCATGCGACCGCGCAGTCGCCGTTCCGTGCGCACGCGCAGGAGCTTTGACGCCGTATACGCGCTCAACGGCGCGAAGTGCGGGTTGGCAATGGCGCATTCCGCTGCAACACCGCGTTGGCAACGGCCATGTCTATGCGAGTCGCTTCCTTGGCGACGACGAAGCGGAATCGAGCTTGCTCGCCAATATCGAGAGCGAACCCTTGGCGTCGCCACGCCGGTTGCGCTTTGTAACTGGCCGCCGCAAACTGCATTGGAACAAGAACTGCGTCGCGATCGGGCTAGCCTCCGGATTTCTTGAGCCGCTGGAATCCACCAGCATCCACCTTATTCAAAGCGGCATCACCCGCTTCCTCGCGCTGTTCCCTGGACGCGACCCAAACCCCATCAGTGTCGCCGAGTACAATCGCCTCACGCAGATCGAATTCGAACGCGTGCGCGACTTCATCGTCCTGCACTATCACGCCAGCACGCGCGATGATTCCGAGCTGTGGCGTTACACCAAAGCGATGTCGATCCCCGACACCCTCGCCTACAAGCTCGAGCAATTCAGCGCCGCGGGAAACATCGTTAGCGATGGGCTGGAGCTGTTCCAGAACCCGAGCTGGCTTGCGGTGTTCATCGGCCAAGACGTGATCCCACGCCGCTACGCGCCGCTGGTTGATCTTCGCCGCGCGGACGAGTCCACGCGCTTTCTCGAAAGCATACGCCGCAGTATGAACCAAGCGGCAGGCGCCATGCCGACACACGAAGACTTCATCGCCAAGACCTGCGAGGCGGCGATACGCTAACGATAGGGGGAGACGGAAATGAGCATGCCCGCTTTGACGTTTGCACCGCTCGATTGGGCGGTGATTGCAGCCTATTTTGTGGTCAACACGGCGATCTGCATCTGGGCCGCGCTCGCGCGCGAGAAGGACACAACCGACTATTTCCTGGCGAGCAGAAGCGCAGGATGGTTCCTGATCGGCTCCTCGATTTTCGCCTCCAATATCGGCGCAGAACACCTCGTCGGCCTCGCCGGCTCGGGCGCGGCGTCAGGCATGGCCTTCGCGCACTGGGAGATGCACTCGTATCTCTGCATCGTTTTGGGTTGGTTCTTCGCGCCATTCTATCTGCGCGCAGGCATCTTCACCACGCCAGAATTCCTCGAAAAACGCTACTCGCCGATGACGCGCACGTTTCTTTCTGGCATCTTTCTCGTCAGCTACATCCTCACCAAAGCTTCTGTCACCATTTTCGCGGGCGCTTTCGCGATCCAAACGGTCTTGGGTTACCAAACAATCGCGCTGCCGATTCTCGGCGAAGTTAACTTCTTCTGGTTTTCCGCGATTGCATTGGTCGCGATCACCGGCATCTTTACCGTCGTCGGCGGCATGAAGTCGGTGCTCTGGACCGAGGCGATGCACGTGCCGGTGCTGCTCGCGGGCTCGCTGGTGCTGGTGTTCGTCGGCCTCAGCCAGATCGGCGGACTTGAAGGGTTGCGCGAAGCCAACGCCGACACGATTCACATGTGGCGGCCACTCTCCACCACGCCGGAGACGCAAGGCTTTCCCGGCTTCCTGTTCGACCCTAGTCAAACCCCCTGGCTCGGGGTGATGCTCGCTTCGCCAATCTTAGGTCTTTGGTATTGGTGCACCGACCAATACATCGTGCAGCGCGTGCTGACCGGCAAGAACTTGAAGGAAGCGCGTCGCGGCACGCTGTTTGCGGGCTACCTCAAACTGCTGCCCGTGTTCATTTTCCTCGTACCTGGCATGATCGCCGTGGCGCTGTGGAAACAAGGGGCAGCGGGCTTCGAGGGCATTGGTGAAAATCCGCAGAGCGCTTTCCCAATCCTTGTCTCACACCTCCTGCCTGAAGGCCTGCGTGGGCTGGTGCTCGCGGGCATGCTGGCGGCTCTGATGAGTTCGCTCGCTTCCTTGTTCAACTCGACGGCGACGCTCTTCACCGTTGACTTCTACAAGCGCTTGCGACCGAACGTTTCTGAGAAGCACCTTGTGTTCGTCGGCCGCGTCGCCACTCTTGCCGTTGTCGTGCTTGGCATGGCGTGGATCCCCTTCCTGGAGGAATTGGGCAAGGGCTCGCTTTACGGCTACCTGCAGCTCGTCCAATCGCTGCTGGCGCCGTCGATCGCGGCGGTGTTCATGCTTGGCGTATTCTCTAAGCACGCGACCCCGGCGTCAGGCCTCGCCGGCCTAACCGTGGGCTTTATTCTTGGCATGACGCGGCTGGGGCTTGTGATCGCCGATGAGCACGGCGTGGACTTCCCAATGGCCCTCGACACCTTTATCGCGATCAACTGGCTCTACTTCGCCTTCTTCCTCTTCGTGTTCACCTGCTTGGTGATTTTCACGGTGAGCCTAGTGACGGCAAAGACGCCGGATGCGCAGCTGGCGGGTTTGACGCGCGACACCGTGACGGAGGCTCAGCGCGCCGAGGTGAAGGCGAGCTATACTGGCTGGGACGTGTTCCACTCCCTGGTCATTCTTGCCATCATAGCGGGGGTCTATATCTACTTCTGGTAGGATGGAGTGCGTGCTGCCAACGGAGATCGTTACGGTCGACATCGGCGGCATGCGCCGGGAGGCCTGTCCAATTGGTCCAGCGCCAACGCTGGCGACCGTAGGGCCCCGGGCTCAACGTTGCCGTTCAGCACGCCGCCTTCACGTTGCGATCTGAAGAAGCTTGGCACGGCCCGACGCAAAGCCCCGGGCAGCGGATATTGCCAATTGATAATTTCCAATAAAATCATGGTGGTGGGGGGGAGAATTGAACTCCCGACCTTGGGGTTATGAATCCCGAACATGGGGATAATCACGGCTTGTCACGATATGGCGTGGCTTACATTTTCGATTAATTTTCATGATCTTATTTGGCTTCGTTCTGCGTACGAGATATCATGGGATAGCCGCCAATTCCATTCTGCGGCTATACAATGGCTATACAGCCGCAACCTTGGGACTCCGGCGCAAATGCCAAAAGCGCGGCTCACAAAGCGCATCGTTGACGCATTTTCCTGCCCACCAGACGCGGTGCGCGCCATGCTGTTCGACGCTGAGGTGATCGGCTTCTCCGTGGAGGCGATGCGGACGGGCCGCAAGTTTTTCCGGTTTCAGTGGAAGCGCAAAGGCAAGCAAGGCCTGGAGACCATCGGCGAATACGGCCCCATCACGGTGGAGCAAGCACGGGCGCGAGCGACTGCGCTCCGCGGCAAGCTCTACGACGGGCAGAACCCTGCCGAAGCACGGCTCGCGGAAGCGGCGGCGCGGCGGCGCGCGATCACCATTGGCGACCTCGTGGAAAAATGGCTGGTGGAGGGGCGCGCTTCTGCACCGTCAAAGCGTGAAAGCTCGTGGTCAACAGACGCTCGCAAACTGCGGCGTCACATTGTTCCCCTGCTCGGGCCGCGCGTAGCCCGGGAAATAACCAAGGGCGATGTCGAGACGGCGCAACGGCAGATTTCAGAAGGCGCCACGGCACAGGACGTGAGGACGAAGGCGAAAGGACGTTCCATCGTTAGGGGCGGGCAAGGAGCCGCACGCTCGGCGGTTATGAGTCTCTCCGCCTGCTTTGCTTGGGCCATTGACCAAGGCATGGCCGAGGAGAATCCCTGCCTTCGGGTCAAGAAATCGAAACCGCGAAAGCTCGAACGCTTTCTCACGCAAGCGGAGGCGAACAACCTTTGCCGCGTTCTTGACGACATGGTGGCGGCGGGCGAACTTGATCTGGGCTTTGCCGACATGATCAAGGTGCTCCTGCTGAGCGGTGCGCGGAAATCAGAAATTCAGGAACTGCAATGGTCGGAGATCGACTTCGAGCGGCATCTAGTCCGCCTTTCGCGAGAGCGCTCCAAGACTGGTGAGAAAACCATTCCGCTCAATAGGGAAGCCATGACCATTCTTAAAGCGCGTCAGCATGCGCTCGCACGAAGCAAGAGCAAGGATGACCCGGCGGCGCGGCAGGCCTACGTTTTCCCATCACGCGTGGGCGCCTCGCACATGGTGGGCCTCCAGAAAGCGTGGGAACGTGTTCGGGCAAGAGCAAATCTCGATGGCGTGCGGATTCACGATCTCCGCCACAGCTTTGCGTCATTTGCTGCAGCGAATGGCGCGAGCCTTTTCTTGATTGGCAAAGCGCTGGGGCACAGCCAATCTCAAACGACGGAACGCTATGCACATCTCCGCGATGATCCCTTGCACGCGCTCACGGCAGAAGTGGGCAGAATCGTCGTGCAGAGCCCCAAGGAGAGGACGAAGGCCACACAGCGCAACACGCCGCGCGCCTAGCCGGTTCGCCCGCCGCTCGCGTACGCGTGCCGACATTCTGACTTAGTCCCTTGCACGACGCGCCGCAGGCCGTCGTGCTTTTTCATTGGAGTCCCTCGCCTCGACAGGTTCAGAACGACAGCGCGCGCAGACGCGGTCAAGGATCGCGCGTCAGCGCGACCCGCTAGGGCCCCGTCCTTGAGGGCGTCGAGCACGCTGTCAGGGTCTTCGGCGAAGGCGCTTCACCGCGTCCGAGCGTAGCCTTCTGGCAATTCGTCGCCCGGCTGCGGCGGCTCGCCGCCTGGACGATCGAGCAGATCTAAGGCCTTGGCCACATCGGCGCGGGCGCGCCGCTCGGCGAAGAACTTGCCCGTCCGCTCGCGTTCGATCTCAAACGCCACCGCGCGCGTCACGAACGCCTCAATGCTCTCGCCCGCCGCCTTGGCGGCGGTCTCGGCTTCTTTGGCAAGGTGCTCCGGCAACAATATGGTCACGGGCATGGATCACGGGCCTCTTCGCAGCTCTAATAATAGCATATGGGGCGTCACGGTCCTAATTCCCAGAACAGAGCAAGGCTTGGCCAAGTCTCGTTCATTGGACGTCACCACCTTGTCAGCGCCGGCGTTAAAGGCGGCTTCAATCACGAGATCGTCGCCCGGATCGGGTGACATCGGCCGAAGCCGCCACCAGATTGGCGCCTCGGCCATCGCCGCCGCCAGTGCGTCCAGCACGACCAGAATGTCAGCGTGGGTGAATCCCGCTGCCCGAAGGTGCTCCGGGCGCGTAACCACCGCCTCATACTCCAAGTGCAACGCGGTCGAGGCGGCCGCAGCCAGTTCGCCCCTTAGCACACGTCTTACGACTTCAGCGGAAGCGCCAGCTCTTTGCCGCAGCGCAGAAACCACAACGTTGGTATCCAAAACCAGTTTCACAGGAGCCGCTTACCGCGATTCTCTGCCATACTCGCTGGTCGAGCCGTGCAGGCGCTTCTGCGCCCATTCGTCCAGCACCCGATCGATATAGCGCACGAGGCGAGGACCATACTTCACGAAGGGCGGACCTTCGCCGGTGACACGCCATCGATTGAGAGTGTGCTTGGAAATCTTCAAACGCGTGGCGGCTTCTTCCACGGTGAGCAAAACATCGGCTGACATTGGCTTCTCCTTGTCACTCACGACGCCGCGATCAGCGGTGCGCGTGCGTTAAGGAAAACGCCGCCAACGCGCGCTTACCATCGCCTTCTGTCTGCGCATGAAAACTCAATTCGACACCGCAACGCACATTCGTTTCCGCGCGTTGCCCAACGTCGATCAAGCTGTCTCATGAAAACCCACGCCACCCTGCATTGGCTCTTATTGTCCCGTGTTGGCCCATCGCCACAATTCGCGCGCGCGGAGAAAACCGAATCGCACGAATTGGACAAGTTCAGCGCTTGGCGCTGTTGTCGTCCAAGAATTTCTCGAGATCAGCGGGACGATACGCCACCAAACGCGCGCCGCGCATGGTCCATTTGGGTCCGATCTTCTTCGCGCGCCACAGTTTGAGCGTGGACACCGATACGCCCAGATATTGAGCGGCTTGGCGCGGACTGAGCACCACCGCGCGCTCAGGCATGGTTGACGATGCGGGCGGCGCGCGATCGCCGCGTGAACGCTTCGGCCGCGCCGCTAGAGCGGCAGGGCAATCCTCTGGCGGCCCTTGAACCGCATCGAACAACCCCAATTGGCCCGGATCGTTCAATCGCTTCTGAGGTGATTTGTTGCGCCCACGCCGCGCCATCGCCGTGACCTCCGCTGCTCCACCAGCATGAATGGAGCAAGGTCCAGGCCGCATGGTCAGCGCTCAAGCCCGAGGCCGCGCCCGAGCAATTTCGTGATCTCCAAGTGCGGCGTCTTCGTTACCGCGTTCGACAAATTGAGGGCGACATGGTCGCCGGGCCCAAGACTCATGCCGGGCTTGACTGGCGCCAGCGCCACATCGCGCCCGCGCTCAAGAATGGCGGTGCGGCCGGCGAACAATTCCTTGGTGTCGCGAACCTGCCACGCGTCTTCGCCGCCGAACCCATCGCGACCGTCTGACCGGCCTGCCTTCGGCGTGACATCTCGGAAGAGCCCGTGCCGCTCCTTTGTTGCCTCGCGCCCCTCGCGTGAAAGCTCGGTCTGCTTCAGCTCATCAAGCGCGCCCTCGCGGAAGTGGAAGCGCCCATCAGCGCCGCGCAAGCCGAGGCGATGGCTCTCCAGCACCCATGCCCGTTCGTCCATTGCCCCTTTCACTTCGGGCGTTGCCGGCAGGCGCGGCGACTCGCCGCGCGCCAGGCGGTCGATCTCGCGGTCCAACTCCGTTTGCGCCCGGGCGTGGACTTGTTCTTCCGAGGAATGAAATGAAAGCCGCTCGATCTCACCGCGCCGGCCCTCGGGTTTCACTTCCACCAGCGAACCGCGCTGCAAATCGGCGATTCTCTCCATCGACGTGTTCAGCACCAATCTTCCCTTTTCGGGTGTTTCGATCACCAAGACCCCGCGGTCCGGCGTCTCTCCGCGCGGCCCCAATTCGCGCACTGCGCCAGCGACGCGACCCATGCTCTTCTCATAGAGCCTGGCCTGCGCCAGCTCGCGGCGCACATCGATCGCCTTCATGGATTTGAGGCGCTCGGTCCAGTCGCGCTCGAACGCCAGCACATTGCGCCGCGTTTCGCACGCCAGGCCAATCCGCGCCAATTCCCGCGCCCGCGCCTTCAATGCATCGGCGAAGGCTGGATCGCGGCGCTTGCCCAGGCGCTGCAGCAGGATCTCGGATTTGTCGCCCAGCTCGTGCTCGATCGCCTGGTCGAGTCGATTGTAGCCGCGTGCGTGCGCTTCGCGGTCGAGTCTTAAGCGCTCGTCGTCGCGCCCGCGCGCGCCCAGCCGATCCGTCGCCACGTCACGCGCCGCCTCCCTGAGCCCGTGGCTTACATAGTCGCGGGGGAGGATGAGGTCGGCGCCATCGCGGCGGACCCCGCGCACCGTCGTCTCGCGGGTGAAGTCCTTCAAATGCCCGTCCTCGGCCACCAGCCGTGCGCCGCTCTCCGGCGCCAACATGATCCGGAAGTGGCGCATGTCGGCCTGCGCCCATTCCTCCAGCCGCTCGCCGACATCGCGCACCTCGTCTTCGCGCGCATCATAGAACCGGCCTTTCTCGCCTTCGCGTTCGGCCCCGTCGCGCTGAAGGTAGGAAGCGTGCACCGCCAGATTGCCGCCGCCACCGCCGCCGCCGCCGCCGCGTGCGAAGTGCGACCGGAAGCTCACCTTCGCCACCGCCCGCTGCCGACCGTCCACGGCGAATGGCCGCGAGCCGCGTCCCGGTCCACCGCCGCGTCCCACTTTCTTTCCGGCGATCGCCGCGCCGAGCTGTTTGCCGAACGAGATGTTCGCGCCACCATTACTGCCGCCCTTCCGCGCGCGCAGCATGCGGCCGCGAAATTCGTCCGCCTTCGCTTCGCGGAGCGCGTTGCGCGCGCTGAACGGCTGCTTCTCGAACATCGGCGTTCTGCCTTTTCGCGGCCTGCCGGGGCCCCTGGCGAAAGTCGTTCACGCGCCCTGCGACTTGCCGAAATCCTAGCAAAACCAACGGCTAGAATCAAATAAAACTCGCTCTTTATCTTGCTTTAAGCTCCAGATTTTGCCATCATTACAATATAGACAAGTATAGATGAAGCAATGCAACGCGCGACACCTTATGACGACAGAGGGAGGGGACTTACCGCTGCGCTTGGTGCGGTTGAATGCGTTTGCGCTGGGCGATTGCGGTCGAAACGAACATGCTGAGGACGTGGGCCCGTTCCGTGATCGGCGCTGCGCTGGCGCTCATGCTGATGCTGGCGCTGGCGACGCAAATAGTGGCCGCTGCTTTCGGTCAGCATCCTGCGCTCGGCGACGGGATCATGGTCGTGGGCGGGGTGAAGCTCTACGCGCCGTGGAACGTGCTGATCTGGACGGGGCAATGGGCGGCGCGCGATCTCGCCGTAGCGCTCGTGCATGCGGCGCTGATCGTCGTCGCGCTGCTGGCGGCCTTCGCCATCGCCGCGCTGGTCTCGGCACTCGAACCCGTGTCGTTCGTGATCCGGTGGCGAAGGTCCGGCTTTGAGCGCTGGGCCAAGCTGAACCAACGCGGGTTATTGCGGGCCGAGGGCTTGGCGTTGGGCGCCGTGCGTCGCCACAGCTTGGCGCGCGACGATATCGTGCGCTGTCGCGAGGGCCACGCGCTCGTGTTGGGCGCCTCCGCGTACACTGATGATGCGCTACTGGCGGCTCTGTCTGGCTGGCGCGGCGCGCTGGTCTTGGTGGAAGCGCGCGATCTCGCCGCACACTTGGGCCGCGCCGATGTGATGCGCTTCGCGCCGGGGCGTTCGGATTCCGTCGCCATCAATCCGCTGCTGAACGTCCGCGGCGGCGCTCATGCCTGGAGCGACGCCATGGCTCTCGCACGCGCCTTCATGCGCACCACCGACGCCATGCTGGTGGCGAGCTTCGCAGCTTTGGTGTTGGACACGCTGGCGCATGGGGCACCGGCAGCGCGCTCGTTCGCCGGCATGCGCCAGGCGCTATCCGATCCACAGCGGCGGCTCGCTGAACTTTGCGCCCGCTGGAGCGATGGCGCCTCCGATCTCGGCCCCGCCGCCGGCGAGTTGGCCCGTATTGTCCGATATTGGCGCCGCGACGGCGAGGCCGCCTTGCGCATGTTGCGGGACATCGACATCGCGCTCCGTCTGTTCGCCGACGGCGATCACGCTTTAGCGACCGAAGCGCATCAGTTGCGCCTTGCCGATCTCGTCAGCGGCGATGGGCCGACTGCGCTGGTCATTGAGATGACGGCCGGAAAGGAAAGAGAAGCGTCGGCGGCGTTGGTGTCGGCGCTGTTGGCGCAGCTTGTCGCGGCGTGCGCGTCATCACCCGATCTCGATCAGCTTGGACGCCTCAAGCGGCGCGACCTTCTGATGGTGATTGAGGCCGATGCGCTGGAAGCGCTGACAGCAGAAGCGAGCCCGATGCCCGCGGCCGCGAAGAAAAAGCTGACGCCGCCGATTCTGGATCAGACCTTGGGCTCGGCGCATCGGCGTGGCGTGCGTTTGCTGGTGCAGGCGCGCTGCGTCAGCGATGTCGCCGAGCTGGTCCAATCCGGCGATGACGACGTGGGCGAACTGATGCGCGTGGGCTTCGCCGCCATCGCCGCGATCGGTGCGCAAACGGAAGCGAGCGCCGCAGCACTCGCCGGTCTGGCGGGACAGCGTGAGAGCTGGCGGCGCTGGAGCCGCCAAGTAGGCCACGCGGCGATGCGCTGGCTCTTGCCCTATTGGGAGTGCGGCGACGCTTGGGTGGTCGCGCCCGCCACGCTGGCCGCCGCCGAGCCAAGCGATGGCCTGCTGCTGTTCGAAAACTTGAAGCCGATCCGCTGCAGGACGCTGCTGCGCACTGGCGCCAGTTCGGCGTTTGTAACCACCGCAGCGCTGCCGCAAGCCCCTCACGATTGGGACGCGCCACCGCTGCCGTCAGCAGCGCAGAGCAAATCCGCCGCGCTTGTGGCGCCTCCGCCAGCGCAACAGGACTCGGTGCAGGCGCCCACCGTGCCGCAGGCGAAACTGCGCCGCGCGCTCGCGCGCCGGAGCGCGCCCATCTTGCCACCAACCTCCGATTCTCGTGGAGACCGCCTGATATGAGCGCCAAGCGTCAGCTCACGCTACACCTCGATCCCGATGTTGCTGCCGCAATTGAAGCGGAAGGCAAGCGCCGCGGTCTCACGTTGTCGCGCGCCGCCAACGACGCCATGCGCCGGTCGCTCCTCGATGAAAGCGGCGAAGGCCTGGCCGCCTCGATCCGCGCGCGACTCGATCGCCTCGACAAGCGCGATCATGCCCGTGCCCGCGAACTGACTTTGGTCAAGGAGACGCTTCTTCTGTTCGTGCGAGTTTGGTTCGAATATGCAGGCCCGCTGGATGACAGCGATCCCGACGCCGGCGCGGACGCGGAGGTGCGGTTTCAGAGCTTCATGGGGATGCTTGCGGAGCATAGTGCGGGATAAGCAAGCGCCCGCGTTTGATGACAGACGAATTGGGAGCGCTGATTTAGCAGCGATGTGAAGATTTATTTGGGCGTCGCCCGCGTGGGCGGGCCGCGCTCTTGTCGCGGAGCGACCGAGCCGCACGCTCATCGGCCACGGGCGAAGCTCCCACCTCTCGAACGGGGCGCACCATGACGGCGCGAGCGCCGCCCGGCAAGCAATGTCCGCCGATGGGCGGATCAAGGCCTACCCAGTTGAGCCCACCGCGTCGCGCGTGGCGCCGCCCGGCGCGTGCGAGAAGTCGGGGTGCGTCGCCCGCCGGCGGCCGCGCTTTTGTCGCGGAGCAAGACCCGGTCGGGTTCGAAACGTCAACGCGGCGATCGCGACTGGTGCGGATTGGCTAAGCTGCGTAACCGCCCGCGTGCAGATCAAAATCACCCTCCAGGCGCCTTCTGATCTCCTCGCGCGGGTAGCCATTGGCAATGAGATATTTCACGGCGTGCTCGTAAAACATCTGCAGGCCCTCGCAAAATACCGACGGATTGTTGAACCCATTGCCGGAACCATATCGGTTCTCAAGGTCGCCTCCGCCGCAGACGCCCAGCCAGATACATTCCTTACACGCATCCGGCACCTCGCCCATCGCACCATAGATCACCTCGAATACGGGCAATCGCAGGTGCTCGGCGAGCGAGGTTTCGGCAATGTTGGCCTTTGGGGCGCTCTGGCGCCATTCGCGCGCTGGCATGTAGGAATCGTCCAGCGCAAGATCCCCGTTTGAGTGCACGACTGCGATATGATTGCGCAACACCAAGGCGTTAGTGGCTATGCGCCGTTGCTCGAGTTCAGCCCCATGCGCTGACAGCCTGGCTTTTTGAAAACGCCTGAGGAAACGATCCACCTCGCGGATATGGATGTGGGGCCGGCGCGCCCATTCATCGAACAGCGAACACAGGATCTCGCCATAACGCCGCGCCGTCGCTCCCTCTGGAATGCCGCTGTCATGGGTGCAGTCCGGCAAGAGGAAGCAGAGGCGCGTCAAGCCCAGCTCATCGACGAAATGTCCTACGATCCGGCGATAGTCGAGTTCGGCGTTGAGCACGGACAAAACCGCGACGGCACCCCCGCCATAGCCTGGATGAGCTGATAAGCGCTTCAGCCCTGCAGCGATGTCGCCGTGCGAGCCTTTGCCATTGTGATAGTAGCGGTTGCGATCGTGGTCTTCGGCGAGGCCATCAATGCTGACGCCTAGCGCGACACGGTGCTTAGCCAGCGTCTCGATCCAGGCGTCGCTGAGGCGTGTCCCATTGGTCTGCATCACCAGGTGCAGGCGGCAGTAATCGGCCAGCTGCTCGCGTAGCAGACCGCACGCCCAGTCGAAGTCGGCCAGCTTCTGCAGCATCGGTTCGCCGCCATGAAACGATATCTCGACCGTCTCAATGCTGAGGTCGTCGACGGCCTGGCGCAAAAAGCCGCCGAGCTGGGTTATGACATCCCGCGAAATCCGCGCCGGCCGATCGCGAAAGCTCTCATCGCCACTGAAAAAATAATAGCAATAAGGACACGCTAAGTTGCAGCGCTCGACCGTTTTCAAGATGAGCTGCAGCTTGTGCACTTCGATCGGGCGAAGGGCGGACCCCGCCGCTGGAAAGCCATCCGCCGCCATGGGTCAGTTTTCGCCGCCACCGCTTTGAGTGTGGGGTTCGCTCTCAAAGTGCCCGGCGCCCGCTACGAAGGCGGCCTCCCGGGCGCTCAGCAGACGCACGATGCGTGGTTGGCTCGGGGCACTATTATCCGCACCGACCTGTTGCAGCGACGCTGCAACCCGCTTTGAGAGAAAACTGTCATCGCTCACTGACGCCGCCTCCGCCCTTTTCGCCTAGTGACTCGCGTCAGTTCTCCTGGCCGCCGCCGCCGCCGCCGCCCGATTGTGTGTACGACGTCGCCGGGCCCTGACTGTAGCTGGTGCCTGGGCCCTGGGTGTGGTTGCTGCCGATGCCTTGCGTGTGCGCACCGCCTGAGACGAAATCGATTTCCTCAGGGGTCAGCAAGCGCATCACGATGGAGTTGGCGCTGGCGCCTTGCGCTCGCTCATCGGCCTTCCTGCCGGTACTGTCGTCCTTACTCATGTGCCTGCTCCTTGCGAGGCCAACATCAACATCGCCGGCCAGCGCGCGTCTATTGCGATCCTGCGGCGGAGTTTGTCACCGATTTCGTTTTCGTATCGCAGAGCGGACTTCACACCCGCCCTGCGATAACCAAAATGTCAGTTCTCGTTGACGCCGCCGCCACCCGATTGGGTATAATTCGTACCCGGCCCTTGCGTATAATTCGTACCCGGCCCTTGGGTGTAGCTGCTGCCGATGCCTTGGGTGTGCCCTCCGCCCGACACTTCGTCGATTTCCTGCGGCGTCAAGAGACGCAGCACCTGCTCATTTGGCGCGCCGTCTTCAACGCCAAGACTCTGAAGCTTCCTGGAAATTTTGCTCATCGTGGGCTCCTCGCCATATTGGCGGGAAACAGAAGAGCCGATCGGCGCGTGCGATTATATCAGCGTCATGCGCCAATCTTTATCATCGCTCCTCACGCCACAGCGGCAGGACGGATTTGCTCGTGAAGCTTGCCATCGGCGACGACGATGACTCTATCGGCGCGGCGGATCAGCGCTGGACGATGTGCGATCACGATCCGTGTCATCGAAAGTTGGGCGACAAGCTCCACGATCGCCTCCTCCGCGGCTTCATCGAGGTTCGCGGTGCCTTCATCCAGAAACAGAAGCTTGGGTTCACGAAAGAGCGCCCGTGCGATCAGAATACGCTGCTTCTGGCCGCCCGATAATGCAGAACCCATGTCACCGACCAGCGACAGATATTGCATGGGCAAATGCATGATGTCGGTGTGAATCTGCGCCGCCTTCGCCGCCTCTGCGACGCGACCCATATCAAGCTGAGGATCGAAGAAACCGATATTATCCGCGATCGTGCCAGACATCAGGCGGTCGTCTTGGAACACCACCCCGACCTTTTCACGCAAACCGCGCCAGGTTGCCTGATTGGCGGCAATTCCGTCGATCTCGACGATGCCGTCGCTGGGCGTGACCAAGCCCAGCAACACCTTCATCAATGTAGTCTTGCCTCCGCCGGAAGGCCCGGTGATGGCGACGAACTCGCCATCGCCGATCTCGACATCCACGTTCTGCAAGACGGCGCGGTTCAGCGCGCCATAGCGGAACGTGACGTTGCGCAAATTGAGCGCGCCGCCTAGCGGCAGAAGAACCGCGCCGGTCGCCGCCGCCTCCGGTTCTGTAGCAACGATGTCGTTCATGCGGTCGAGATGAATGCGCAGAAACTGGATTTTTGTAACTTCATTCACGAGACCGATCATGCGCTCGGAGAACGTCTGACGAAACGCTAGAAACGCAAAGAGCATGCCCACGGAGAAGCCCGACGCTTCGATCACGGCGCGCGCCGCAAAATAGACAATGAGCACAGCCGTTAGTCCGCTGGTGATCCGCTGCGACATCGCCAGCGAGATCGAATACTTCCCGACGCTGACCGAGGCGTTCATGATATTGGCGTAGAGATTGCGCCAAGCGCTTTCACGCACCGCTTCCCCGCCCATCACTTTAAAACTCATCGCGGAGCGAACCGTCTCCATCATGTGCGTGCGTTCGGCCGCGCGCTGAATGATCTCCTCTTCGATGCGCATCCGCATGTTCGGGAAGGCAATGACAACGACCGCCATATGTACGACGAGGCCTGCGAGCGCGATGGTTGCGAGCATTGGCGAGTAGACAAAAAGCACCATGCCGACCGTCAGCGCCGTCACGCCGTCAAGGAGTACGCTGATGGCGCCCCGCGTCAGCACATCCTGGATCTGGCTGCCGCTGTCGATGCGCGAGATAATGTCACCGGCGTGGCGGCGTTCGAAATAGTCACTCGGCAGGCGCAGCAGGTGATGCACGAGATTGCCGACGATTTGAAAGGTCATCATGTGGCCAAGGACCTGGATTGACCAGGCCCGCGTCAGCTCAATCAGCGCCTGAATGACGATGAGCGCGCCGAACGCCGCCGCCAGCACGGTGAGCAGTTCGAGATCGCCGGTCATGAGGGCTTGATCGACTACCAGCTGCACCTCAAGCGGCAGTACCAGGGCGATCGCCTGAAGCAACACTGAGAGAATGACGAGTTGCGCGAATGCGCCCCAGAACCCCCGCATTCTCGACCAGAGACTGGACAGACGTACAGGATCACGCGCCTTCACCGGTTTGAAAGTTTCGCTCCGATCCAATTCCAACACGACGCCAGTGAAGTGTTCAGAGAGACGGGCGAGCGGCAAACGCTTCACGCCGAAGCCAGGGTCGTGGATCACCGCACGGCGCCGGTCGATGGATTTCAGAACGACGAAGTGATTGAGATTCCAGTGCAGGATTGCCGGAAGGCGCACTTTTCTTAAGGACGCCAGGTCCACGCGCAGCGGCCGGCAGGCGAGGCCCAGCTGGTCGCCCAGATTTATGAGATGGCGCAGCGTCGCGCCCGTCAACGATATAGAATAGCGTTTTCGCAGCGCGTTCAGATCTATGTCGTGTCCGTGGTAGCGTGCGACCATAGCCATGCAGGCAAGCCCGCACTCAGCGCCCTCCGCAGCGAGGATGACGTCCAGACGCTTGCTGCGGGCGAAATTGAGTTCAGGCAACATCAGGAACCCTCGTTCACAGAAGTGATGGCCACCCGCAGTGCTTTAGGTGTCTGGCCGAACTGCTGCCGGAAGCGCGCTGTCATGTGGGCCTGGCTGCAAAAACCGCACTGCGCCGCAACCTCGGCCAGGGATGTGAGACTTGTCTCAACCAGCTCCCGGGCCATTTCAGTGCGGCGGCGCATGAGATAGGCCGCGGGCGTTTCCCCGAACGAAGTTCGAAAGGCGCGAGCGAAGTGACTTGGACTCAAGCTCACCGCGCGGGCAAGATCGGGCACGCGCAACGGTTCGGCGATGGCGCTTTCGATCATCGCCGCGACCCGCGCGCGATCGCCGGTTAAAAGGCGTGGACCCGTTTCGTCGGCGAGTGTGCGCACACCCGCCGCTCTCAGCGCGTCGATCGCCACAACATAGGCGCGCGCATCCATTTCGAACATGGTCGGCGGATTATCGCCATCGCCGGCGTGGTCCAGATAAGACGCGACGGAGGACGAGAGGACTTCGTCGCTGCGATCTTCGTAGCCGCGCAATTCCACACGGGCGGTGCCAAAAAGCCAGGCGCCGACCTCCGCCATGACGGAAACCGGAATGAGAATCCATTCGGCGTCGCTCACCGGCGGCGCCGGGGCCGCCGGTACGAACAAAGATACAAGGGGCACATTCATCTCGCGGGCGCTTAGCCGCAACGCAAAGTGGCCGCGCAGCGCCGCAAGCGGCGGTGCGTCGAAGAGAACCGGCGCGTTCCAACGCTCAGCCACGCCGTGCGCGCGCACTTGGGCGAGGTGTTCGATGGCGCCCGCGTGACGTCCCACCGAGCGCTCCTCTAAAGCCCGGGACCGAACGCTCGCGCGACAACGTCGCGCTCGCCAACGGGTGTCGCAGCACGCCTGCACTCAATGCGAATAACACGCCGCCCGGACGCGGTGACGAGTTCGAGCGCGATCGCGCTCGATGCCAGGCATGCGAGGGAGATATGCTGGTAGATCGTCGCCCACGAACTGGCGACGGAGCGGCCATCGACAGAAAGCAGCTCGGCTCCATTGAGCAGCGTTTCACCGCCTGTATCCAGGAATATCCGCGTTCCGCGCTCCTCGTAACCGCCCCGGCCCCATCCTTCACGAACGACGGTCAAAAGCGCCGCACGCCGGTAGTCGCCCTCCTCTGCGTCAGCGGGAGCGATGACGGCGCCATATCTGTTGGCGGCGGCTCGAAAACTACTCCAACCGCCCCCGTCCAGCAGCGCATTGACGCCCGCACCGTCGTAACCGCTCTCCTCCAGCGCCGAGCGCAGTGCGGCAACGTCGTAGCGGTCGGCCGCAAGGAGCGCGCGCCAAACGTCATAGATCGTGCGTGCGTCGCCGGAGGCGTGACGAACATCCAAATCCATCGACCAGTGGGCGAGCACGCCGCACGAATAGCGCGTCGAAAGCGTCCGCTGATCGCGGAGCGCCAGAAGTCCCTCCCCGCCAAGCGTTGTGCGACACGGACCCGCCATGCGCGTTAGTTCCTGCGCCATGCTGACCGTACCCGGCCAGAGTTCGGAGACGGCGAGCAACGCGCCGTATTCGGCCGCGCCTTCAAGCAGCCACAGATCGTTCTGCCCGTCTTCAGCCGGCGCGAATGAAGGCGCGTTCCAAAGGTGAAACAGTTCGTGAGCAAGGACGCGGCGCACTCGCGTGGAATCGTTGCCCGACACTATGATGACACCGTTTGCGGTGGCCTCGCCCGGCGTGACTTCGCCGTCGTCCAGCATCAGAACGACCGGCGCTGCGCTCGGTGGACGGGCCAGGCGGCGGGTGAAGAATTCAAGCAGCCGATCGACGTCCGATGCGACTTGGGCGGAAGCAGCACCGGGGCGCGCAATCAGGTGAAGGCGCGCGCGCTCCTGCACGACGTCGCTGGACCCGATAAATATGTAACCATTGCGGGCTTCGGCTGAAGCGCCAGCGCGCTCCGGCAGAACGCGCTCGCCCGGTCCAGGCTCGAACGTGAGTTCGGTTTGAAATCGTGCGGGATCGGGTAAGATGGAAGGCAGGTGCAGTGCGTAACCGGCGTCCGCGATTTGCAACATGAGCGGGTAGAGGCCGCTCTCGCCGCGTTGGTCGGGGGTTACGGTCAAAATGAACTCGCGGCGCGGTGAAGCGGCGGTGAGCACCCCCCCGTCAAGCAAAATTTCGGCTTGCGCTTCTATTCGCGCATGCGGCGACAAACTCTCTTCTGGATCGAAGCTGAGGGTGCTGAACGCTCTGCTCGACCAATAGCGGATTTCAAAACCTTCTCTGGTGCGCGCAACCCGCATCTCGATTGTCAGGGGGGGGTCTGCGTCCACGCTCATAGTTGCTCGGCACCCCGCACAAAACACGGCCAGCGACGCTAGCGCGGCCACAATGAAGACTCGCTTCACCGGCGCGCCACCGCGTAAATCGGATCCATAATCCACCCCGCGAGATTGCGCTCTTCGACGATAATATCAGCTGTAAGCTCCATGCCGGCCTGCAGCGGCATCGCTTCGCCGTATGCAGCGACATGTTCGCGCAAAAGGCGCACACGCACGCGAAATGCAGGCTCTTGCAACGTAACGCCGAGCGCCGCGCCCTGCTCAGGTAAGAGGACGCTGCGCGAGACGCTGCTGACAACGCCGTCGCTCGCGCCAAAGCGCTGATAGGGGAAGGCGTCGAGACGAAGACGCACGGTTTGACCAATGCGAACAAAGCCGGCGGCGCGAGAGGGAATGAAGAGTTCTGCCTCAAGCCGGCTTCCCTCCGGCACCACGGCCGCAATCTGGTCGCCGCCGCGCACCGCTTGCCCTGGATGCGCAACAAGCGCGGCGACGCGGCCAGCCACGGGTGTGATGACCGCGCTCTCGCTGCGTATGGCGTTCTCGAGCGTGCGCTCGGTCATTTGTGCATCCGACGCTGCCGAGGCGGCGCGCAGGGTCGCGACGGTCGCCGGGAAATTGGCGATCTCAGCGCCGAGCGCGTCGATGTCGCGCGAGAGACTGAGCTGCGAACGGCGCAATTCGGCACCCTGTGTGCGCACTTCGAGAACGCCGTTACGCCGGTTATCGAGGTCGCGTGCGGCCATAAAGCCACGTGCGGCCACCTCTTCGCTCCGCGCCAGGTCACGCTCGGCGATTGTCAGCCTGTCCTGATGAAGGGAAATCTGCTCTCGGACAGCGGCTCTCTCGGCGATCAGCGCCGTAAGCCGCCGGCGTGCTCCCCGCTCTTCGAGATCAAGCACCGCAAGTCGCGAACTGAGAGACGTTTGCGCCGCCGCCTGCTCCAGCACCAAGGCGTCGGCGACACTCTCAGCCACGTCAAGGTCCGGCGTACGGGGTGCGGCGACGATCACGGCCAGCGTATCGCCGGCGCGCACGCCGTCGAGTTCGTGCACCAGCACGGATCCAAGAAACCCGTCCCTGGGTGCGACGATGCGAATGATGCCGGCATCGGGCGAGATCAGGCCACGAACGGTGACGCGTTTGGTGAAAGTTGCGGTGACGGCGGTGACAATGGCCGCAGCGGCGACGATGGTGAGAAGCAGGGCCACGATCGTCCCCGTCACCGGCGCAGCCACAATCACCTCGCCCTGCAAGCGCCGCCTGTGATGATCAAGCGCTTCACGGCGGAAAAGATCAGACATCCCAGGCGCGCCGGGCCGCGCTGGAGAATGTTCGGGCTGGGGCTAACAACGCCCATCGGATGCGGCAGCGTGACGGGCCGTTCAGACATTTCCGCAAACTGCGCTCCCCCTTCAGGCGTGCATGTGACAGTCCTCGACAACGGCTCGCAGCCATTGACGATCTCTCGCAACTGACGCTTCCCTCCGCCCTCACGCGCGAGTGTTTCAACGCGCGCTTGTGCATCTCATCTGTCCCACCGCCGCAGACCGTGTCTCTCACTCACGATGCTGCGCTGCGCGTTGAAATGCGTAATGGCGACTATGCAATGTCACATCACATCGTCAAGTGCCGCAATGCGCATGATGCAATTAAATTCGAGCCATTTGAATTTATGCGCCCGTCAGCGCGCCCGCTCCAAACCTCGCGAGGCCAAATGACGTACAGCAGTTGATCGCTAGCAATGGTGAGAGCTGCGCACTCGCCTCGCAGATTCCGGTCATCAGGGTTCTCACCCATTCGGGTGATAAGAAAAGTTCACCATCAGCGTTGCCGCAGTGAAGAAGCCTTTTAGTCATTCGCTAAGGGACGCCAAGTGACGTGACCCCCGTTTTCTCATCCCGCCGCGGTCGAACAAGCGACACATCTCCTCGCCGAGTGTGCGGCGCTTCGCGCTGATCTCCCCACCATCAACGTCCATGCCTCAAGCGATGCGCACAAATATCTGGCCTGGCAATACTTGGTGAACTCCGCTGCGTGTTTTCTCTTGCGTGCGGAACTGCACCGTCTCCGCGAATGACCACCATCGACGCTATTGCTGCCAGGCGCGCCTTCGCGTTTGCGATCTTCGAATTCAATCTAAGCGGCTTGAGAATTCAACCCGACTGGAGTTCGCACACACAATGTTTGGGTGTCGATCGCTGCGCTGCGCGCGCCCTCACCGCCGCGCGTCGTGCAACACCGTTCGTGTCGGATGCTCGCAAGAACGATGAGGTAAGCTTCAAACCGCTCCGCTTCCCACACACCAACGGTCTAATCGCTGCGCGCGCTACACGACCTTAGAGTTTTACGGGTTCTGCGTGCGTTCACGGCGTTTTGCGGAAAGTTTTACAGGCTAAGTGCGTGAAAGGATGGTGGGCGCGACAGGGATCGAACCTGTGACCCCTACGATGGCGATTTCGGCGCATCAGACACTTGCGGCGGTAACATTACGGCTCGGCGCTATGCCGCGACAGACCCACGCTTGGTATCCTGCGGCTGCGCCGTCGTCTTGCCCAATGAACCCACCTCCGCCCGCGTCCCATCCGTCAATTCGCACCAGTGTGTCACAGATCACCGCCCGTTGGCTATACAGGAGCTATACAGAACACTCAAAGACACATGCGACGATGGTCTAACTCATTGATTTTTTGGTGGTGGGGGGGAGAATTGAACTCCCGACCTTGGGGTTATGAATCCCACGCTCTAACCAACTGAGCTACCCCACCCCGCTAGTGGTCCGATTCCGACATTTGCCTCCCGCCAGCCCTACCCCCGAGCAAATGTCGGAATCCTCAGGACCACTAGCAAGTATTGGATGCTAGTGGAGCTTGAGAATTTGACATTTGAGCGCGAGCTTGGCTGCAACTGGGACTCAAATGTCAAATTCGCTCCACTAGGCGCCGCCTGGGACGAGGCGCGGAGAGATACGCGCGCCGCGCCGCGCCCGCAAGCGGGCGGGGCCGCGCTTTGCGCGCCCGGACAGGTTCGCTCCGACTCCCCTAGTTTAGCCTTGCCATTTGCGTTGTGCCCGGCTCACCTGAGGAAAATCAACCCTCCACCGCCGCAGGAGAGGCAATTTTGTCCGAAGATTTCGACGCCATCGACGCTCGCATCCTCGATCTCCTGCAACGCGACGCCAGCCTTTCCATCGCTGATATCGCCGAACAGGTCGGGCTCTCATCGTCGCCGGCTTGGCGGCGCATCGAGCGGTTGAAGAAGATCGGCGTCATCGTGCGTCAGGTCACCCTGCTCGACCAGAATCTGCTCGGCCTCACCTTCGAGGTGTTCGCGACGGTGAAGCTGCAATTACCCACGCGCGAAAATCTGGAGCGGTTTGAAGCCGCGGTCGCGGACTGGCCCGAAGTGGTCGAGTGCGCGACCGTGACCGGCGCCGTCGATTACATGCTGCGCGTCGTGACACGCGACATGCACGCCTACGACGATTTCCTGCGCGACAAGATGCTGGGGCTTGGCCTCGTCTCGGATGTGCAGTCGCGCATTGTCATGCGCGTCGCCAAGCGCACCACCGCAGCGCCCCTGGAATTGATTTCAGCGCACCTCTCTGGCTAGTCCGCTGCGCGCTCGGCGCGGCGCAACAAGTCAGCCGCGTGGCTGCCAACGAAACGCTGCGGATTCGACGGCGGACTAAGGTTCTGCTCACGCTCCCAGCGCTCGATCTGGCGCTTGGCGCCGTCAAACGCGTCGAGGAGCGAGGCGCCTTCGCGTACGGCGCGGTTGAAATAGGCGTCGCCGAAGAACGTCCAATCGCGTTGCGGTTGGCAGCCAAACGACGAGCGGTCAGACGCCGCCGCGGTCAGCACGATCGTGTTGTCGTCCATCAGCGGCGCGATGAATGCGCCGGAAAAGCAAGCCGAGACAATGACCACTCGATTGCGAATTCCGGCCTGAGCGAGCATGTCACGCAGGTGCGTTGGGCGCATTGAGGCCCCTAAGCGATTGTGCTCACGTATGGCGATCGATCCATCCGAAGTGCCGTGCGAGGTGATGAACACCACGACCATGTCCTCGGCCGGATCGATCAGAGCCCCAACCTGGCCGATGGCGGCGGCGATATTATCGGGTGTAGCGGCAGGATAGCGGCGCTCGCCCTGCCCGCCCGCGCTGAGCACAATCGAGCGCCCTTGCGCGCCCAGATGCGGCGCCAAGATCTCCTCGACTTGCGTCGCTTCGCGCTCAAACACCGGGTCGCCCCAGAGCGACGCGGTGATGAGGTAAACGTCAAGTTCGCCGGGACGTTGCGGGGCCAGGCCCACGAGCGCATCGCCCATGAGCTTAGCCAGGCGCGCCGCTTCCGCCGGCGGCGGCGCGAGTTCAATCACGCCAAATTGGCCGTTGAACGGATCGCGCTGCTGCGGCTGGGCCGAGGCTGGCGAAGCCGCCAGCACCCATGCCGCGGCGATCAGCGCCCAAAATCGGCTCATGATTCCTCCCCTAAACGGCGTAAACATCCCCCGACTTCGCCGCCTCCGCAAGCCGGCGTAGCGCTGGCGCGGCGCCTGGGCTAGCACTGGCGCCATGTCCGAGGGGGAAGCGCCGCCAGACGGCTACATCGCCGTCCGTAAAACCGAACTGGTCGATGCGCTCACCGATGCCGAGCCGGCGGCGGGGGACGCTCTGGCGGAGGTTTGCCGGCTGCTGGGCGCGCTGCTGCATCACGAAGCGCACGAGCACCTGGAGGCGCTGCGGGCGCTCTACGATCCGCTCGACCCCGACGCCCCGGAGACGCGTCGCGACGAGAGCGAAGCGGCATTCGACGCTTTCGAAGCCGCGTTCGCGAAAACGCTTGAGCGCGCGAACTTCACCGAGATCGAAGCCGGCGCCGTACAAACGCGCGAAGCGACCAAGCTCTTGACCGAGCTTTCCATCAACCCGTCCGCCGCCGGCATTCGGCGCATCCGCTTCTTCGCCCGCGGCGCGCACCCCGAAACGCTGACCATCAAGAGCTGGTTCGGCATGCGCACCCGCCGCATCGAAACCGAGATGTTGAGCGATGTGGTTGTGCTCGTGGGCTTCAAGGGCGAAGAGGAAACGCGCCGCCGCGAGCGCGCATCGCTTTCCCGCATGCGGCGCGGCGTGCGCCCCGGGGCGGCGCTGGTGAAGCATTTCCGCAATGTGGCGACGCCGGAACTGGTGACATTGCATCCGGGCGCCAAGCCGAACATGCGCCCGCGCGATCAAGTGTTCCTGGC
>CXWL01029517.1_pt1 | contig 22753 bp, 21 predicted proteins | sample 590931 | NCBI WGS metagenome assembly CXWL01 (sample SAMEA3498368, study PRJEB10139) | groundwater metagenome | biome: water well; material: biofilm material | place: Germany | collected 2015-04-27
CTGCACGTCGATGGCCCGGTCGTAGGGTTCGGCCTCGCGGCCATGGATCAGCTCGACCAGTTGGTCCCGGTTGAGCACGCGGTTCGGGTGGTCGAGCAGGATGCGCAGCAAGCGAAATTCGGCGCCAGACAGCGGCGTCGCTACGCCGTCGGCGCCGGTGAGCACGCGGGTGGCCGTGTCCAGCTTCCAGTCAGCGAACGCAAGGCAGCGCTGACCCTCCGGCTTGAGGTTGGGAGGCAGCGAACGGGTGCGGCGCAGGATGCTCTTGATCCGCGCAAGCAACTCACGCGGGCTGAAGGGCTTGACCAGGTAGTCGTCCGCGCCCATCTCGATGCCGAGGATGCGGTCGGTCTCCTCGCCGCGCGCCGTGAGCATCAACACCGGCAGATTGGACTTGGCGCGCAGATCGCGGCACAGCACCAAGCCGTCGGTGTCGGGCAACATCAGGTCGAGAACCACCAAGTCGATGGCGTGCTTGCCCAACGCCAGCCACATTTCGCGTCCGCTGCCAGCCGGCCAGGCATCGAAGCCATTGCGCGCAAGGTAGTCCACCAGCAGTTGGCGAATCTCGGGGTCGTCATCGACGATCAGGATGCTGTCTTTCGAGTCCATGGTGCTAGCGTCGCCGAGCAAGAAACCCAACTGAGGCGAATTTTGTATCGTAGTGTTACATGCGGTCGAAACGCAAGCTGGTGATGCAACTTCCCGGACAGCCGCCATCTGGCAGACACCTTGCGCGGGTTCAATGCTCGCAAGTCCACATACACCGAGGTGATTCCAACATGTCCGCCATCTTTTCGTTTGGAGAGCGCCAGGGCGGCTTCCCCGTGCCGGTGCTCAACGAGCGGGCCGTGCGCGCCGCCGCCGGTATCGTCTTCTTCTTTGCCATTGTGTCGTTCATGAACGCCTGGCTGATCGGCAATTTCCAGCCGACGCGGGTGTTTGTGGTCGCCTTTCTGATCGACTTCACGATCCGCATCTTCGTCAACCCGAAGTTCGCGCCCAGCCTGATCCTGGGGCAGTGGATGGTGCGCAAGCAGCAGCCCGAATGGGTCGGCGCGCCGCAGAAGCGCTTTGCGTGGGCGATCGGCTTCATGCTCGCCCTGGTGATGCTGGTCCTGGTCGTTATCAAGCATGTCATCGGGCCGGTCAACCTGATCGTATGCGCCGCCTGCCTGGTGCTACTGTTCTTCGAGACGGCCTTCGGCATCTGCATCGGCTGCAAGGTCTACAACTGGTTCAACAAGGAGCAGGCACAGTTGTGTCCGGGCGGCGTCTGCGAGTACGTGCCTGCGCGTGGCGCCGGCGGCGGCTGGGCCCATGCCCTGGTGGTGCTGGCCTTTGTCGGCATCATTGGTGCCTGGACTAGCCACGTGATCACCAACGATCCCTATGCCCTGGTCATGCCTGTCGCCACCGCCTCGAACGCGGCGCCAGTTTCCGTGGATCCCGCCGAAGCCGAGCGCTGCAAGGTGCCCGACTTTGCCAAGGCGATGGGCCATGAAGAGAAGTGGAAGCTTCACAACAACTGCAAGTGAGAACGCCCGTCATGACCAACTCAGTTCTTTCCCGTCGTCGCTGGATCGCCGCCCTGATGGCGGCCAGCGCCGCAGCACCCGGCTCGTGTTTGCCTTCCTCCTGCTGACCGTGGCCCATGGCGTCCATGCCCAGGTCGTGCGCTTCGAGCGTGTGGCCGAAGGCGTGTACGCGCACATCGGCGAACTCGGCGGTCGCACGGCAGCGAACCAGGGGCTGAACGCGAACATCGGCCTGGTGCTGACGCCCGGCGGTGCCGTGCTGATCGACGCCGGCGCCACCGCTCGCAGTGCGCAGCGCGTCCACGAGGCGGTGCGCCAGGTCACCTCGCTGCCGGTGAAGTGGGTCATCAACACCGCCGGCCCCGACCAAGGCCTGGACCTGGGCGGTGTGACCTTCGAGTTCAGGCACCGTGGCGGTGCCCACACTTCGGGTGACATGCTGGTGTGGCTGCCGCAGTCGCGCGTGCTGTTCAGCGGCGACGTGGTCTACGTGGAACGCCTGCTAGGCGTGATCCCGGTGAGTCGGACCTTGCCCTGGCTCGCCACCTTCGCGGAGATCGAGCGCCTCGCGCCGGGCCGCATCGTGCCCGGACATGGCCGCGTCACCGACCTTAAGACGGCACAAGCCGACACCCGCGACTACCTGACGGCCTTGCGCTCGCACATGAAAACGGCGGTCGACGATGGCCAGGACATCAGCGCGGCGGTGAAGGCCTTCGACGCGCGTCGCTGGCTGCACCTGCTGAACGCGGCCGAACTGATGCCGGGCAATGCCAGCCGCACCTACCTCGAACTCGAACGGGAGTAGGACTGAGCCATGCCGCGCTGCCTCGACCGCCGGCCGCCCGCCGCTTGAGCGTGCTGGGCACCGACATCGCCATGCTCGACAGGCGTGCGGCGGCGGACTTCCACGGCAAGAACATCGGCTTCATCTTCCAGGACTTCAACCTGGTGCCGGTGCTCACCGCCTACGAGAACATTGAGTACCCGTTGATCATGGTGCAGAAGCAGCGCGTGGCCGTCGCGCGGGCACGACCAGTTGCTCGGTCAGGTAGTGATTGCGCAAGAAAACATCCAGATCATCACGACGATGAACGCCGCGCAGCCGCCTGGTCGACGCGCCAAGCTTCTTCACTTATGGCTTCCCAAATTGTTGACGTTTCCCAAACGCATGACAGCAGAATTCGTCATTGCGAACGCAGTGAAGCAATCCAGGACTCCTGAATCCGTGGATTGCCGCGCTGCGCTCGCAATGACGACGGGTTGCCATCAGTCGATGCCGCGCCCTTCGCCGGCCTCTTCATGGGTGATGCCGTCGCGGATGTGGTAAATCCGCTTGAAGGTGGGGATGATTTTTTCGTCGTGCGTGACCACGATGATGGCGGTATGAAACTGCTTGGCCATCTGGTTGAGGATGCGGATCACCCCCAGCGCGCGCTCGCTGTCCAGCGGCGCGGTGGGTTCATCCGCCAGAATCACCGGCGGGTGATTCACCAGCCCGCGTGCGATCGACACGCGTTGTTGTTCGCCGCCACTGAGTTGGGACGGCATGGCCCGCGCGCGGTGCTGCACGTCCAGCGCCGTGAGCAACTCGACGGCCCGCTTGCGTGCCTCGGCATTGGCCACGCCCGCCAGCATGGGCAGCAGGGCCACGTTGTCGGTGACATCCAGAAACGGAATCAAATACGGCGCCTGGAACACAAAGCCGATCTTGTCGCGCCGTAGCGCGCGCAGGTCCGAGATCTTCCAGCCCTCGTCGTAGATCACGTCCTGGCCCAGAATCATGCGCCCGGCGGTGGGCTCGATCACCGCGCCCAGGCATTTGAGCAAGGTGCTCTTGCCCGAGCCAGACGGGCCGACCAGGCCCACCACTTCGCCGGGACCGACCACCATGTTGACGCCCTTGAGCGCGTCCACGGCAGTGTCGCCATGGCCATAGCGCTTCTTCAGGCCCTCGATGCGGATGCCGCGCCCGCCAAGGTCTGTTGCTACTTTATCCACCGATGGCCTCCGCTGGATCAACTTTGAGTGCAGCCCGAATCGCCAGCACACTGGCCAGCACGCAGATCACCACCACCGCCGCCAAGCCACGCAGCGCGTCGCCGGACTCCAGCAACACGTATTTAGGGAAGATCGGCGCCCAGACGGTGGCCGAAATCTTGCCCACTACAAAACCAATCAAGCCGAGTGCCACCGCCTGCTGCAGGATCATCGAGGCGATAGTGCGGTTCTTGGTGCCGATCAGCTTGAGCACCGCAATCTCGCGAATCTTGCCCAGCGTCAGGGTGTAGATGATGAAGGCCACGATGGCCGCGCTGACGATGGCCAGAATCACCAGAAACATGCCGATCTGCCGGGCCGAGGTGGCGATCAGCTTGGCGATCAGAATCTCTTGCATCTGGGCACGGGTGTAGACCGTGAGTCGCTGCCAGCGCCGGATCGGTTCCGCCACGGCCTCGGGGTCGGCACCCGGCTCAATCTGCACCAGCACGGCATTGACCGAGGTGTTGCTGCTCTGCGAGGCGATCACGGCCTCCAGCACACCGGGCACGCCCGGTGGGTTGAGCGCTGGGCTTTGGGCAGTGCGGGCACGTTGGCGCACGATGGCGTCGTTGTCCTTGAGGAACTGCGCCTCCTGCGCGTCCTTGATCGGAATGAAGATCATCGGGTCGCCGCCGGACGACACCATGCGCCGGGTGCGCCCGACCACGGTGTAGTCGTTGCGCCGAATCTGGATGCGCGCGCCCAGCGCAAAGCCGGTGGCGATGTCCACCACCGCCTCATAGTGGCTGCGCGTCACGTGGCGCCCTTCCACCAGGTAACCGGGATAGCCGGGGTTGCCAGGGCCGTCAGGCGTAATGCCCACCACCATGGCCCGCACCTCGCGCGCTGCAGCCTCCCCCGTCTGCCGCACCTGCATGGTCTGGTAGGTGATGTTGGCGGCGCGCGCCACGCCAGCCTTGCCCAGAATAGTGCGGTAGGTATCGTCGTACAGGCTGGACGACTCGGCATAGGGCCCCAGCGTGTCCTGCTGCACCACCCACAGGTCGGCGCCGCTGTTGTCCAGCAGCACGTTGGCATCATCGACCATGCCCCGGTAAACCCCCGCCATGGTCAGGGTCACGCCGATCAGCAGACCCAGGCCGATACCCGTGAAGACGAACTTGCCCCACGAATGCAAGATGTCACGGCCAGCCAGACTGATCATGACGCTTTGCCGGCAATCTGGTCCACCACCGTGAAGCGGCTGTTGGCGGCCAGCGTCTTGTGGCTGTAGGACACCACGCGTTCGCCACCGCTCAGGCCCTGCAGTACCTGCGTGCGACCCTCCAGGTCGGCGACACCGAGCGTGACCGGGGCGAAGCGCAGGCTGTTGCCGTCCACCACCCACACGCCCAGCTTGCCGTCAACCCGCTGCACGCTGGCGTTGGGCACCACCGGCATGGCTTTGTGCGCCGGCAGGGCGACCGTCACCTCGGCCAGTTCGCCCAATGGCGGCAGGGTGGCGGGGGCCTGCTTGAACTCAATCTTGGCCAGGGTCTCCTCTGTCACCGCGTCGGCATAGGGCTCAACCCGCGACACCAGGCCGGCGAGCGGCTCGCCCGTTTGTGAGCGCAACACGATGCGCGCCGCAAGGCCCGCTTGCAAGCCACGAGCGCGCTGCTGGTCAAAGCGCACATTGACCCAAACGCTGCCCGGCTCCACCACCTCGATCACCGACTGACCGGCCACCACGGTGGTGCCGGGATCGGCGTTGCGCCGCGCCACCAGGCCGTCCACCGGCGACAGCAAACGCAAGTTGCCGCGCTGACGCGCCAGACCGTCGCGGTCGGCGCGCAGACGCGCCATGTCCTGGCGGGACGCCTCCAGATTGGCCCGCGCCGCCGCCAAGGTGGACACGGTCACTTGCAGCTCCTGCCGTTTGGCGTCGATGCCTTCCTGGCTCACGGCGCGCGCAGCCCACAGTTGCTCATAACGTTTGGCCTGGGCCTGCGCGTACGCATTGCGGGCGCTGACCTCCTGAATTTGTGCCTCTCCGGCCAATAGCGCGGCACTGGCCCGCTTGAGCGCGGCATCCTGGGCGCCGAGCTTGTCGTCCAGGTCGATCGGGTCCATCTCGCCCAGCAGTTGGCCGGCCTTGACACTGTCGCCCGCCTGCACCTCCACCCGCCGCACCCGACCGGCATAGGTCGGCCCGATCTTGTGGGTGCGTCGCGCCTCGACCGTACCAACACCAAACAGCGCCGGTGTGACTGCCTGGCGCTCCACCGTCACCAGCATCACGGGAATCGGCGCCATCGGGCCAGTCCGAAGGGCCACATAGGCCAGCGCGACCAGCATCACGATCAGCACTGCCGCAAGGGCCAGCGAGCGGGCGTGCAGTTTCAGTAAGTTCTTCATGCGGCACCCCGCAATCCGCGTTGATAAATGGCGTACACGCCCGGCGCATCGCTGCGAATGGTCTGAATGTCGCCACGCAGCATCGACTGCATCACCAAGCCCTGGATGGTCCCCACAAACAGCGTTGCGGCGGCCTGGGTGTCGATCTCAGGCGCGATCTCGCCATTGGCCTTGCCTTGCTCGATGCGGGCNNCCTCGGCCGCGCGGTCGATGCGCGCCAGCAGATGATCGGCCACCCATTCCATCACCGCCTGCCAGATCGCGTCCTTGGTCGGGAAATGTCGGAACAGCGCGCCTTGAGTCAAGTTCATTTGCTTGGCGATGGCAGCCGTTGTGATGTCGCTGGGGTTTTGCGAACCGGCCAGTGCGATGACCGCTTCGACCGTGACCGACCGTCGCTCGTCCGCAGGAAGATTTTTTCGGGCAGTGTCCAAAGTTGAGCTCCAAGAAGGTCACAAGGTAGTAATTGGTTACTATCTTATCAGGAATTCCGATTCGCTGGGAGATTCAGAAGAATTGGCATTTCGGCTAAATGCGCCCATCCCCGAGAAAGGGTAAAACGAGCGAATGCTCCCTCTGAAGGACCGGTGCCAGGTGCTGACGGTAACCAGGTGGTCTACTGAACTTCCGGCCTAAACCAACCGCCCTCCACGAAACGCGGGGCGATTCACCACCGGCTTCGCACCACTAATTAGCGCCTTGCGCTTTATCGGTCAGAAACTCCGCAATCGCTTCGGCCACCCCAGCAGCCAGCGGCAGCCCGGGGTCGGCGTAGGTCGCCATGTTCGCACGCACGTCGTCCGTGGTGACGGACTTGAGAACATGGTTGACGTTGGGAAGGAGGACGAGATGGGCCTGCGGATTGGCCTGCTTGAGTAGGCGTGCATCGGCCTCTCCCACCTGAATGTCGCGCTGCCCCTGCAGCACGAGCACCGGCTTGGAATAGCCCTTGAGAACGTGACCCGGATCGTAGGAGAACGCGCTGATCAGGAAGCCCTGCACGGCGGGATTAAACAAGCCTTGCAACGCCGGATGCAGGCTTGCCGTGTCAACCCGTTGGCCGCGCTCCAGCAGGTCGATTGCGGGCAGCGCCTGGCCCAGAATGGGGCCATTGGCTGGATTGGCTTTGAGCTGGTCGCGCAATACGGCACCCATCGGTCGGCCGGGGGTCGCGATCAAGACAAGACCGCAGACATCCGTCTGCTCCTTCGCAGTGGCCATCGCCACCAGCCCACCCTCGCTGTGCCCGAGCAGCCACACGCAGGGCGCTGCGGTCCGCTTGCGCAGAACGGCCACCCAGGACCGCACATCCACGACATAGTCGGCGATCGTGACCGCGTTCGCGTCGGGCGTGGCCGCCGCGCTGGCGAACATTCCCCGTTTGTCGATGCGCAGCGTTGCCACGCCACACGTGGCGAGGCTTTCAGCGAGGAGCCGGTATGTTGACGCCTTGACTCCCCCCGGGTTGTTGCCTTCGCGGTCGGTGGGTCCTGAGCCTGGAATGATCAAGACCACCGGAACGGGCGTCAAAGCCGGCGCGAAAAATGTCCCCTTCAAGGGTCCAGTTGGCCCGGCGGCATCCAAGAAGTGTTCAGAGCTTGCCGCATGCGCCGAAAGGGCGCACACAAAGAGGCAGGTGCCGAGAAATGCAATGCGTTCTAGAGAAATCATGCGTTACCCAAACTAGAAAACTTGTTAAGCCAAAAAGCACAAGTATCAAGGCAACTGAATCTTCAGCAGCGCTGCTGACGTTGCGACATAGAGGGCTTGCAAAGTCTACGAACAGAAGGTGGCGGCCGGGGATCTGGACATTGACATGGAGGCATTGGCGGCCAGGTACGCTGACTCAGTTTTCTGGAGCAACGCCACTCAACCTGGGCAGCTCGATCTCTTTGACTGAAATTCACCCAGCCATCGGAGGGGAAATCCGCTCGTTTTACCCTTTTGAAGGGATGGGCACAATTAGCCAATTCAGAGCTTAGGCTTGATCATGGGCCAGCCGCGACGTGCCCACTCGCTCATGCCGCCCTGGACATACCGCACATGCCCATAACCCCTCTCGCGCAAGGCCCGCAGGGTCGCGCTTGAGCGATTTTGGGTATTGCAGATCAACAACACCAGGCGATTCGGATCGGTTGGAATCTCGGCCAGCCGTGAGCCCAGTTGGCGCATCGGCAATAGCCTTGCTCCAGCGGCCACCCCGGTAGCGTGTTCAGCAGGCTCCCTGATATCGATCAGCACAACCCGACCCGCTTCGTGATCGGCCCGGGCTACTTCCAGAGACACTGAATTCCCGTCACTATTGGACTGTCCACGGGCGGCCTCCCCGAGTCCCAACCCAAGAACAAACAACGAGAGCTTGCGACGCGTGAGACTGAACCCGTGATCCAGGGTAGTGGGAGCCATGTTTGAGTGGGATGTCATAGTGAAGGCGTAGAAGGCTATATAAGTACATTCGAATATATAGCAATCAGAGACCCCACTCAATCAGTTGGGGACTTTCTAATGACGCGCCATCGCGCCAAACGCCATCAGCACCCCCAGCAGCACCGGCTGATGCAGCATGTAATACGACAGGCTCCAACGGCCCAGCCAAGCCAGACCCCGCGCGGTCCGACCCACGGCGCGGTTCAACACGGCCGGACGGGTCCGCAGCAAGGCCGTGCCGGCAGCCAGGCCCCACCACATCACCCCGAGCCAGGGCAACACCGGCACGTAGTCCTCGGTAACCGGGCGGCGCGTGATCAGCCCCAGCCAGTTCAAGCCCTTTTGATTGAGCAAGTCCGCCACCCCCATCGCGTCCAGAGTTTGCAGCGCTACCCAGGGTGCCGCCATCGCCAGCGCGCCCAAGGGCCACAGCCAGGGCCCCCACCGGGCAGTCAGGCGGGCGATCAACAACATCAGGGCCAACCCATGCAACACACCAAAGTAAATAAAGCTGCTGGGGTACATCCAGTACGAGCCGGCGCTCACCAGCAACGCACACCCGGCAATCTGCACCCAGCGCCGCCAGAAGCGCCGCCAGCTTTGTTGCTGAGCTACTGCCACCGCCTGCCCCACGCCGGCGCACAACAAGAACAGGCTAACGATGGCGGTGCGCTGCCAGGTCCAGAACGGGTCGTGGTAGAAGTTTTGCCTCAGGTAGCCAAAGTGATTGAGGTCAAAGCAGAAATGAAACAGCGTCATCCACACCATGGCCGCGCCGCGCAGGGCGTCCAGGGTGTCGAAACGGGCGCGCTCTGAAGTCAAATCAATCTTGCCAGGCAAAGCGAGCCCCCGGCTGGTCGATCCACAGAGCGCGAACCGGCAGCGCAAACAGGCGCGGACCCAACTGTAGGCTGGCCTCGCCGTCGTACAACACGACACCGCAGGCGAAGCGTTCCCCGGCCAGTTCGGCAAGTTTGCGCAGGCCGCGAAAATCGTCCGGGCCGACTGCGTTGGACGCCGTAACCTCGACGCCGGCCAAACCATCCCCTTGTTCCAGCACGATGTCGACCTCGTGACCATCACGGTGTCGAAAATGCGAGAACGTGATTGGTTCGGGATGCCCGGTCGACTGGCGCCGCAACGCTTGAAGCACAAAGGTCTTCAGCAGTTGCCCCAGTCGCGCCCGGTTGGCATGCAAGCTGGGCACATCCAGCCGAAGCAGTGCACTGGCAAGCCCGGTATCGCCCAAATGGAGTTTCGGTGTCTTCACCAACCGGCTGTTCTGGGGCGAATGCCAGGGCACCAACACATCCACCAGAAACACGCGCTCGAGCAAGCTCAAGTAGCCGCGCACGATGGGACGGCTGAGCCCGAAGCGGCTGGCCAGTTCGCTCATGTTCAGCGGACGCGCCGTCTGGTCCGCAGCCACCTCTAGCAAGCGCGGCATCACGTCCAACGCGGCAATCGGGCCCAGGTCCCGCACGTCGCGTTGAACCAGGGCTTGCACGTAGGCCAGGTACCAATCCCGGCGGCGCGCCGACTGGCGCGTCAGCGCAGCCGGAAAGCCGCCCGCCACCACCAGTTCAGCCAGAGACTGGTTCATACGCTCGACCGGCACGGTATTGAAGTCCGCTCGAAAGAGCTTGCTCAGGAAAAACGCGTCCTGCTTGCGCAATTCGATCTGTGCCAACGGGTGCAAACGAATGACTTCGATGCGGCCGGCCAGTGAGTCAGCCAGTTTGGGCAACCACAACACGTCCGTCGCGCCGATCAACAAAAACCGGCCCGGCTGGCGATCCTGATCCACGGCAAGCTTGAGCGAAGTAAAGATCTCAGGTACGCGTTGAATCTCGTCCAGCACCACCCGGCTTGGCAGGGCGTTTACAAAGCCCAAGGGGTCGGCACGGGCCGCGAGCCATTGCTTGTCATCGTCAAAGGTGATGTAGGCATAACCAGCCCGCGCGGCCACGGTACGCGCCAAGGTGGTCTTGCCACACTGCCTCGGCCCCTGAATCAACACCACCGGGGTATCAGCCAAACTGGCCAGCAGTCTCGCCTGCACCAAACGGGGCAGCGCCGGGTCATCGGGTAAAAGGGGCAGGGTAAACACTGGCGCATTGTACGTAGCGCAGCCGGGTGATTGGATCGCCCGCGGCTTTCTGCCTGCCCGCCCATCTGGCGATAATTCGGGCATGTCCGTCCCCGACCACCAGCTCGAACTACTCTCCCCCGCGCGTGATGCAAACATCGGCATTGCGGCCATCCAGCATGGCGCCGACGCGGTCTACATTGGTGGACCGTCCTTTGGCGCACGCGCCCAAGCAGACAATACCGCCAGCGACATTGCGCGGCTGGTCGACCACGCGCACCGCTTCAACGCCCGCATCTTCGTCACCCTCAACACCATCCTGCGTGACGATGAACTGGAAGGCGCGCGCAAGTTGGCCTGGCAGATGTTTGATGCGGGGGTGGACGCGCTGATCATTCAGGACATGGGCCTGCTCGAAATCGACCTGCCGCCAATCCAGTTGCACGCCAGCACCCAGACCAATATCCGCAGCCCCGAGAAGGCGCGCTTCCTGCAGGACGTTGGCTTGTCGCAAATCGTGCTGGCGCGCGAGCTCAACCTGGACCAGATCGCCGCCATCCGGGCTCACACGCAGTGCACGCTCGAGTACTTTGTGCACGGCGCCTTGTGCGTGGCCTACAGCGGCCAGTGCTACATCAGCCACGCCCACACCGGGCGCAGCGCCAACCGGGGCGATTGCAGTCAGGCCTGCCGCCTGCCCTACCAGGTGGTCGATGGCCAGGGTCGCTTCGTGGCGCACGATAAACATGTGTTGTCGATGAAGGACAACAACCAGAGCGCCAACCTGGCAGCTTTGGTCGACGCGGGTATTCGCAGCTTCAAGATCGAAGGCCGCTACAAGGACATGGCGTATGTGAAGAACATCACCGCGCACTACCGCAAGCTGCTCGACGAATTGATCGAGGCGCGTGAGGCCAGTGGACAATTTTTGGGACGTAGTTCCAGCGGCAGCACCACGTTTGCCTTCACACCGGACCCGAACCAGAACTTCAACCGTGAGTTCACCGACTACTTCGTCAACGCGCGGCCAATCGACGTCGCCGCGCTGGATACGCCGAAGAACCCAGGTGTGCCCCTTGGTCATATCACCCAGGTCAGCGCTGACTGGGCCGAACTGCAAACCCATGACCCAACCGCCGTGCTGCACAACGGTGACGGCCTGTGTTACTTCGACCTGCAGCAGGAACTGGTCGGCATGGCCCTGAACACCGTCAGGCCGGTGGGCAAGGCCGGCGCCGGCAAATGGCGCGTGGTGCCCAAGGACCCTGTGGGCGAACTCAAGGACCTGCGCGTGGGCACAGCGCTCAACCGCAACCGCGACATGAGCTGGGTGCGTGGTCTGGAGCGACATTCCAGCGACCGGCGCATGAGCGTGTGGGTGTCGCTGGAGGAAACTGCGCACGGGTTGGCCCTGACGCTGACCGATGAAGACGGCCACCAAGGCCACGCCACGGCGGTGCTCGACAAGCTACCGGCCAAGGACCCCGCACAGGCTCAGGCGGCGCTACGCGAACACCTGTCCAAGTTTGGCAACAGCGACTTCTGCTTGGGTGCGTCTTCTGATCCCATCACCCTGAGGCTGTCCCAGCCCTGGTTTGTGCCCGCCTCGCTACTCAACCCCCTGCGCCGCGAAGCCTTGGCCCGGTTGGAGGCGGCGCGCGCCGCCGCCTACGTGCGAGCGCCACGCGCGGCACCGGTCGAGCCCCCGGTACCCTACCCCGAGGACACCCTGAGCTACCTGGCCAATGTCTACAACACATCAGCCCGCGACTTCTACGCCCGCCACGGCGTCAAATTGATTGCAGCCGCCTACGAGAGCCATGAGGAGCCGGGCGAAGTCAGCCTGATGATCACCAAACACTGCGTGCGCTTTTCCTTGAGCCTATGCCCCAAGCAGGCCAGGGGTGTCACCGGCGTGCAAGGCACGGTCAAGGCCGAGCCCCTGACACTCATCAACGGCAAGGAAAAACTGAGCTTGCGTTTTGACTGCAAACCGTGTGAGATGCATGTCGTAGGACGCATTCGAAAATCGATCCTGCAAACCGGTCAGGTTAGCGAGGCGGGCGCACCGCTGCGCTTTTACCGAACCCGCCCGGCAGTCACCTGAAAACGGTATGGCCGACTCCTCCACTCGCCCTGATCACCCGGCCGCTTCCCCTCCCGATTGGCATCTGCGCGAGGTGCATGAGCTGGCCCGCGAACATGGGGTGGACCCGGCGCACGGCCTGCCCCACCAAGAGGCCCAAGCGCGCGCCTTGCGTCATGGCCCCAACGAACTGCGGGCGACCGCTCGGCGCGGCCCCTTGGCCCTGCTGGTGGAGCAGTTCAGCGATTTCATGGTGGTCGTGCTGCTCGTCGCGGCGGTGATCTCGGGTCTGATCGGTGACCTGACTGACACCGTGGTGATCCTGGTGATCGTGGTGCTCAATGCGGTGATCGGGTTTGTACAGACCTGGCGCGCCGACCAGGCGATGCAGGCGCTGCGCCAATTGGCCGCAGCCCAGGCCACCGTCATGCGTGGCGGGCAGGTTCACGTGGTGCCGGCGGCCACCGTGGTGCCGGGCGACATCGTGTTGCTCGAAGCCGGCAATCAGGTACCGGCCGACTTGCGCCTGATCGAGATCACGCAGTTGCAGGTGGACGAGTCGGCCCTGACCGGTGAGTCGGTGACCACCGCCAAACACACCGCCGCCCTGGCGGCAGAAGGCGCCAATGCGCTGGGCGACCGGCTCAACATGGCTTTCAAAGGCACCACCGCCACACATGGCCGCGCGCGCGGGCTGGTGGTGGCCACCGGCATGTCCACCGAGTTGGGCAAGGTGGCACGGTTGATGGACACCGAGGACCGCAGCACACCCCTGCAATTGCGCCTGACCGCGTTTGGCAAGCGCCTGGCGCTGGCGGTGCTGGCGATTTGCGCCGTGGTATTTGTAGTGGGGGTGCTGCGCGGTGAGACGCCCTTGCTGATGGCACTGACCGCCATCAGCCTGGCAGTGGCGGCCATCCCCGAGGCGTTGCCAGCGGTGGTGACCGTGCTGCTGGCGCTGGGCGCGCGACGCATGGTGACGGTGCACGCGCTGATCCGGCGCCTGCCCTCGGTGGAGACCTTGGGCTCGATCACCGTTATCTGCTCCGACAAGACCGGCACCCTGACCCAGAACCGCATGCACGCCGAACTGGTGTTGGCCCGCGGNNGGCCAATGGCGCGGCGACCCAACCGAGACTGCCTTGGTGCTCGCCGCCTTGAGTGCCGGCTTGGACAAAGCCTTGCTTGATGTCGCCCTGCCCCGCGTGCAGGAACAGCCGTTTGATGCAGTGCGCAAGCGCATGACCACCTTTCACCATGACCCGCTCGTTGGCGGCACGGCGTGTGTGGCCTTCACCAAGGGGGCGCCCGAGTCGGTGCTGCCACGCTGCGTCCAGCAGTGGACGCCGAAGGGGCCTGAGCCGCTCGATGTCGAGGCCGAGCTTGCAACGGCGCAGGCGCTGGCGGCCAAGGGCCTGCGTGTGCTGGCCCTGGCGCGGCGCAGCTTTGAGCGATTGCCCGACACCAACGCGCTGGAGGCGGTGGAGAGCCAGCTCGAACTGCTGGGCCTGGTGGCGCTGATCGACCCGCCCCGCGCCGAGGCCCAGGCCGCCGTGCGCGACTGCCTGGAGGCGGGCATCATCCCGGTGATGATCACGGGCGACCATCCCGCGACGGCACGCGCCATCGCCCACCGCCTGGGCATCATCGAGCGATCCGATGCGCCGGTGCTGACCGGCACCGATCTGACGGCCCTGGACGAGGCCGGTCTGCTGGCGCGCGTGGCCGAGGTACGCGTCTACGCGCGGGTGGACCCGGCGCAAAAAATCCGCATCGTGGAGGCCCTGCAGGCGCAGGGCCATTTTGTGGCCATGACGGGCGATGGCGTCAACGACGCGCCTGCGCTAAAGCGCGCCGACATCGGCGTGGCCATGGGCAAGGGTGGCACCGATGTGGCCCGCGAAGCGTCCAGCCTGGTGCTGCTGGATGACAACTTCGCCACCATCGTGGCGGCGGTGCGCGAGGGCCGACGCATCTTTGACAACATCCGAAAGTTCGTGCGCTACGCCATGACCGGCAACTCGGGCGAGGTCTGGACCATCTTCCTGGCGCCGCTGTTGCTGCTACCGATCCCCTTGCTGCCAATTCACATCCTGTGGGTCAACCTGGTCACCGATGGCCTGCCGGGCCTGGCGTTGGCGGCTGAGCCAGCCGAACGCGGCATCATGCAACGCCCACCGCGCCCGCCCACCGAGAGTCTGTTCGCCCATGGCATGTGGCAGCACATTCTGGGCGTGGGCCTATTGATCGGTGCCTTGTGCCTGGGCGTCCAGGCCTGGGCCATCGCCAACGATCACCGGAACTGGCAAACCATGGTGTTCACCGTGCTCACCCTATCGCAGATGGCGCATGTGCTGGCGATTCGCTCGGAGAGCGAACCCCTCTGGCGGCTCGGACTCGGGTCGAACCGCCCGTTGTTGGCGGCGGTCCTGTTGACCTTCGCGCTACAGATGGCGATCATCTATTGGCCGGCGCTCCACCCGGTCTTCAAGACTCAAGCCTTGAGTTTGATCGAACTCATGTTGTGTCTGGCGTTGAGCAGCGTGGTCTGGCTGGTGGTCGAGGTTGAGAAGCACTGGCGGCGCAAGCGGGCGCATCCGCGGCGTCCCGCTTGAAGCAAACGGAGGTTTCATGAGTCTGGGTGTGGGCGTCGGCAGTGAATTGACACTGCTTTTCGAAGGCATTGATCAACTCGATGTGGGCCTGACCGTGTTTGATCGCGATCTGGTACTGGTGGCCGCCAACAGCCGCTTTCAGGCCATGCTGGGGTTCCCCGATGCCTTGTGCCGACCGGGCGCCACCATGGCGGATGCCTTGCGCTACAACGCGACGCAGGGCGAGTATGGCCCCGGTGACGTGGAACAACAGGTGCAGCAAAGACTGGCCCTGGCGAACCAGTTCCTACCCCACCGATTCGAGCGTCAGCGCCCCGATGGCAGCATCCTCGAAGTCTGCGGCCATCCCCTGCCCAGTGGCGGCATGGTCACCACTTATACCGATGTCACCGTGGCGCGCCAACGCGAACAGGCCTTGCGCGAACTCAGCGCCGAGCTGGAGCAACGCGTCGAGGCGCGTACCGGCGAACTGCGACAGCGGGAGCAGGAGTTGGCCAGCAAAGCGAGCTTGCTGCAATCCGTCGTCAGCAACGTGAATCAGGGCATCAGTTACGTCAACGCCGATCTTGAACTGGTGCTGTGCAACCGGCAGTTTCAGGAACTCCTGGAGTTGCCCGCTGAACTGTGTCAACTCGGCACCTCGTTTGTCGATCTGGCGCGCTTCAATGCCGAGCGCGGTGAATATGGCCCCGGCGATATCGAGGAGATCGTTCGCGCCCGCATCGACGTTGCCAAGCGCTTTGTCGCGCATCATTTCGAGCGAACCCGACCGGCTGATGGCAGAACCCTTGAAATCATGGGTGTGCCGACACCGGACGGCGGCATGGTGTCCACCTACCTCGACATCACCGAGCGAAAAGAGGCGGAAAGCCGCCTGCACTCGCTCAACGAAACACTGGAGCAACGGGTCGAGCAGCGCTCGGCGCAACTACAGGCGGCGATGCTGATCGTGCGGCAATCCCAGGAAGAACTGGCGCGCGGCGCAGCCAACGCCACGCTCAATACCCTGGCCGCCAGCGTCTCGCACGAGTTGGGCACGCCCTTGGGCAACAGCCTGATCACGGCAACCACCATGACCGACCACGCCAGGCGCTTCGAAGCCATGGCCGAGGTGGGACAACTCAAGCGTTCGGATCTGATCGCCTTCTTGCGCACGATGCGTGAAGGCAGTGACTTGATTGAGCGCAGCCTGTACCGCGCGGTCGAGTTGGTAAAGAACTTCAAACAAGTCGCGGCGGACCACGCCAGCGAGCAGCGTCGCTCCTTTGACCTGGCCGCCGTCGTGCGTGATGTGCTGAACACGCTCAGTCCGACTCTGCGGCATCAACCTCACACCGTGACAACGACGATTCCCGAGGGCATCACCCTGGACAGCTTCCCCGGTGCCATTGGGCAAGTGTTGATCAATCTGGTCAACAACGCTTACCTGCATGCGTTTGATGGCCGTGAACACGGATGCGTTTCCATCCGTGCCCATGCTGAAGCTGGCCAGGTTCACCTTGTTGTCGAGGACGACGGCGTGGGCATGTCGCAAACGCTCTTGGCGCAATTGTTTCAGCCATTTTTCAGCACCAAGATCGGCCGCGGCGGCACGGGCCTGGGCATGACCATCGTGGACAATTTGGTCCACAAAATACTGGGCGGCACGCTGGGCATCCAGTCCAGTGTGGATGTGGGCACGGTCTTCGACATTTGCCTGCCGTTGGTCGCGCCGGTCGGCGCCGAACAAGGGATCGCTCGGTAGTTCAGCTCTTCGTGATCGGCAGTCCTGCCGCCTGCCATTCGCTGACGCCATCGAATGTCTTGCGGGCGCGATAGCCATGGGCGGTCAACAGTGCCACGGCCTCGTCGGACATCAGGCAGAACGGGCCCCGGCAATACGCGACGATCTCCACGTCCCGAGGCAACTCGGCCAGGCGGTGCGACAACTCCGCTAGAGGCAACGAACGCGCGTGCGGCAGGTGGGCGGTGTCAAACTCGGTCTGCGGACGCACGTCAAGCACAATGACCTCGCCGCGCTTGGCCTGCGCCATCAACGCTTTGCGACCGACGCTGGTCATGCGGTCAGGTTCCGCCATCATTTGCTGCAACGCCATGCGCAATTCGACCAGATGCTCTTGCGCCACCTCGCGCAGTGTCACGCCCAACTGCGCGACATCGCCGCCGGCAAGCCGGTAGACGATGCGCTTGCCATCCCGGCGGGTTTGGACCAGGCGGGCCTCTTTCAGGGCTTTCAAATGGGCGCTGGCCAGCTTGTTGTCGATCGCGACATCGGCCGAAATCGTCTCGACGGCCTTCTCACCCTGGGCCAGCATTTCCAGAATCTCCAGCCGCTTCGGACTGGAGAGCGCTTTACCAACGCGGGCGACCTGCTCGTAGAGCAAGTCCTTGAGTGATCGATTGTTCATAGTGTATATTCTAACGTACGTTCGAATGTTGTGTCTTAACCGGACGCCAGTCAAGTCGCCTGAATGGAGTTGAGCATGCCCTTGGAAAAATTTGTACTTGCACACGAGCCGGTGATCCGATTAGGCCTCTTTTTCGGGGTATTTGCGCTGGTCGCGATGTGGGAACTGCTGGCACCACTGCGGGCCCTGACCGTATCCCGGCCCATGCGCTGGGCCGGCAACCTTGGTCTGGTGGTCCTCAACACAGTACTGCTGCGCCTGCTGTTCCCCGCCGCGGCAGTGGGCGTCGCGGCTTTTTGCGCCGCCCATGGCTGGGGTCTGCTCAACCACTACGACGTACCGTGGTGGCTTGCCGTACCGCTGGCGGTGCTGGCGATGGACTTTGTGATCTGGCTACAGCATGTCATGGTTCACGCCGTGCCCGCACTGTGGCGGCTGCACCGGGTGCATCACACCGACCTGGACTTCGACTTGACCACCGGTTCACGTTTTCACCCGGCGGAGATCGTGCTGTCAATGTTGATCAAATTTGCCACCATCACGGTACTGGGCCCGCCCATCCTTGCGGTCGTCATATTCGAGGTACTGCTCAGTTCGGCCGCCCTGTTCAACCACGGCAACATCCGTCTGCCGGCCCGATTGGACCGGGCGCTGCGTTGGGTCATCGTCACGCCGGACATGCACCGCGTGCACCATTCGGTCCAGAAAGATGAGACCAACTCCAACTTTGGCTTTAACCTGAGCCTATGGGATCGGCTGCTGGGCACCTACCGCGAGCAACCACGTGCGGGCCACTTGGGCATGACGATTGGCATCGCCGGTCATACCGATCCGCGCGAGGTCGTGCGACTCAATGGCCTCCTGTCCATGCCGTTCAAGGGTAAGCAATCAGCGTGGTCAACGCGTGGGCTAAGCCCCAAACCAGTTCAGGGAAGCACGCAATTTGACAACCTCGCCCACGATGATCAAACAAGGTGACGTGAGACCTCGCTCCAGGACCTGCTGCGAGATACTGCACAGCGTGCCCACGACGACCCGTTGCTGGGCCGTGGTGCCACGCTCGATCACCGCCATGGGCAGTTCCGGTGATTGGCCATACGCGATCAATTGCCGGGTGATTTCGGGCAAGGCGCCCAAACCCATGTAGATCACCACCGTCTGGCGCGGCTGCACCAGATTGGCCCAATCCCAGTTCAAGGTGCCGTCCTTGAGATGCCCGGTGATGAACTTGCAGGACTGCGCGTGGTCGCGGTGGGTCAGCGGAATGCCGGCATAACACGATACGCCGCCCGCCGCCGTGATGCCCGGAACCACTTCAAAGGCCACGCGATGCTGTACCAATACTTCGGCCTCTTCGGCGCCGCGTCCGAAAATGAAGGGGTCGCCGCCTTTGAGGCGCACCACCTTCTTACCCTCGCGCGCCAAACGCACCAGCAGCAAATTGATTTCTTCCTGCGGCAGGGTATGGCGACTCTCCTGCTTGCCCACGTAGATGCGTTCAGCCTGTGCCCCAACCATGTCGAGGACACCAGCGCTGACCAGATGGTCGTATACCACGGCATCCGCCTGACCCAACAAGGCTGCGGCACGCAAGGTAAGCAGTTGTGGGTCGCCCGGTCCGGCGCCGACCAGGAACACCCGTCCCTCGCCTGGAACTAGGGGCTTGGGATCGGGATTTGCCGCCGCGGCAGGCGCTTGACGCATGGTGAGGGTTCTCATGACCGGTTGAAGGTGCTGCAAATCTAGCTTGCCGGCACGCTCGAAAAATTGACCTGTATCAACAAATTCAAAGTTGACGCTGCTCAAGATAGCGTCGACAGGTTTCCTGCGCAACAAGCTTGGTATAACCCGATTCAGCTCGGCCGCACACTGCGCCGTGCATACCTCGCACCTCGTTGAACCATGCATTCTCTGCCATCGCATCCGACTCGGCCTGATCGGCGCGCACGCGCCGCCAAGCTGGCAGGGTTTGCCGTGCTGGCGGCCTTGGCCGCCTTGGCAGTCGCTGCTCAAAGCGTCAAGCCGGTTGTGCCCATGCCTGAGGCGGCCCGGCGTGGCGAACTGATCACACTGGTGCGGCAGGATTGCGGCTCCTGCCACGGCCTGACGCTCAAGGGCGGCCTGGGACCGGCCTTGTTGCCCGAGACGCTGAAGGACAAACCGCTGGACAGTCTCACCGCCACCATTTTGCAGGGGCGTCCCGGCACCGCCATGCCGCCCTGGCAGCGCTTTGTCAACGAGGCCGAAGCTGAGTGGATCGTCCTGAATTTGCAGAAGGGGTTTCCCAGTGAACGTTAAAACCTGGACGCTTTCATTGGCAGCCGCCACGCTATTAACGCTGTCCGGCTGCGCCGGCCCAGTGTTGCGTGGCACGGGCGATCTGGGCGTGGTGATCGAACGCGCCACGGGTAGCGTGCAAATCATCGACACCACCCGCATCACGTCGTTGGCCACGGTGCACGGCTTGGGTGACCTGTCACACGCCTCGCTGGTCTACGGGCGTGATGGCCGCTACGCCTATGTGTTCGGTCGCGATGGCGGACTCTCCAAAGTCGACTTGCTCAAGGGTGTGATCGAGCGCCGCGTGATGCAAGCCGGCAACAGCATTGGCGGCGCGGTGTCGCAAGACGGTTCGCTGATCGCCGCGCAAAACTACACGCCGGGCGGCGTCAAGGTGTTCAGCGCCGACACGCTTGAACTGCTGGCCGATGTGCCCTCCGCTTTCGGCCCCAATGGCGAACGGTCCAAGGTGGTCGGCCTGGCCGACGCGCCAGGCAACCGCTTCGTGTGGAGCCTGTTCGATGCCGGTGAGATCTGGGTCGGCGACTTCAGCAAGCCCCGCGAGCCGCGCATCGAGAAGTACAAAAACGTCGGGCGCGAGCCGTACGACGGCCTGGTTACCCCCAATGGTCGGCACTATCTGGCCGGGCTGTTTGGCGAGGACGGCCTGGCCTTGCTCGATCTGTGGCACCCCGAAAAAGGCGTACGCCGCATCCTCGACGGCTATGGCAAGGGACAGGAGAAACTGCCGGTGTACAAGATGCCCCACTTGCGCGGCTGGGCCGTGGCCGGGCGATATGCCTACTTGCCGGCCATCGGACGCCACGAGGTGCTGGTGGTGGACACCGAAACCTGGTTGGAGGCGGGTCGGATTGCGGTCGCCAGCCAGCCGGTGTTTGTGATCGCCCGCCCTGATGGCCGCCAGGTGTGGGTCAACTTTGCTTTTCCCGACAACGGCCAGGTGCAGGTGATCGACACCGAGACACGCCAGGTGATCAAACGCCTGGAGCCGGGCAAGGCGGTGCTGCACATGGAGTTTGCGCCACGCGGCGAATCGGTCTGGATTTCGGCCCGCGACGACAACCGCGTGGTGGTTTACGACACCAGCAGTTTTGAGCGCCGGGCTGAATTGCCCGCCAAATCTCCCAGCGGCATCTTCTTTACGGCGCGCGCCGGGCGCATCGGATTCTGAATGCGCGCAAGCTTGCAGCCATGAGCGTCGTTGACGCCAGCCAAGACCTGAGCGCGCTCGAGTTCGCGCTGCTGAACCGCTATCAGCGTGACTTTCCGCTGCTGGCGCGCCCGTTCGATCTGTTGGCGCAACAGCTCGGTAGCGACGAGCAGACCGTGATCGACCACCTGCGCCACCTGCAGCAGCGAGGCTTGGTCAGTCGGGTTGGCGCGGTGTTCCGCCCCAACGCCATTGGCGCCAGCGCGCTGGCCGCGTTGGCGGTGCCGCCGGATCAGCTTGAAACGGTTGCGGCCCTGGTCAGCGCCCTTCCCGAGGTCAACCACAACTATCAGCGCGAACACCACTTCAACCTGTGGTTTGTCGTGGCCGCCGCCTCCGCCGAGCAGTTGCATGCGGCCCTGCGGCAAATCGAGTCCATTTGCCAATGTGGCGCGGTGCTGGTGTTGCCGCTGCTCGAAGATTTTCACATCGACCTTGGCTTTGACCTCTCGATGCAGGCAGGCAAGACTTTCACCTACGCGACACCGACGCTGCCGGCATGCGAATTCCAAGCCGCATCACTGGCGCTCAATGACACGCAACAAACGCTGGTCGCGGCACTGCAGCACGGCCTGCCCTGGGTGTCCCAGCCCTACGCCGGGTTGGGCTTGCCTGAGTCACTGGCTCTGAAAATGATCTCCGACTGGCTGGCCAGCGGTGTCATCAAACGGCTGGGCGTGGTGGTGCGCCACCATGAGTTGGGTTACCAGGCCAACGCCATGGCGGTATGGGATGTGCCGGACCAACTGGTGAGCCAGATTGGGCGCGAGATCGCCGCCACCGGGCGGGTCACGCTGTGTTACCGGCGCAATCGGCAACTGCCAAGTTGGCCCTACAACCTGTTTTGCATGATCCACGGCAAAGACCGCAGCGACGTGGCGGCGCGGGTTGAGGCCTTGTCCCATCTGTGCCAACTCGATGCCTACCCCCACGCGGTGTTGTTCAGTTGCCGGCGCTTCAAGCAGTGTGGTGCCCTGTATGCGCCGAGCGCGGAGTTGGTGCATGGATGAGATCGACCGCGCCATCATCAACACCCTGCAGGGCGGCTTGCCGGTGTGTGAACGTCCCTACCTGGCGGCGGCACAAGCGCTGGGCTTGGAGGAAGCCACTCTGTTGGCGCGGCTAGAGGCCATGCTGGGCAGCGGCTTGTTGACGCGGGTGGGGCCGCTCTACCAGATCGAAAAGATGGGCGGCGCCTTCACCCTGGCCGCCCTGCATGCCGAGCCGCAAGACTTTGAGCGCGTGGCCCAGATCGTCAATGCCCGGCCCGAAGTCGCCCACAACTACCAGCGTGAACACGCACTGAACATGTGGTTTGTGCTGGCGACCGAGACGCCCGAACAGATTGAACAGGTGATCGCCGCGATTGAGCGCGACACCGGCTGCGAGGTGTTCAACTTTCCCAAGTCACGCGAGTTCTTTGTTGAACTCAAGCTGCAGGCTTGAACCTCGCCATGCACCTCGCTGATCAACGTTCCCCCATCGCGGCCCTGGACGCGGTCGACCGCGCCATTGTTGTGGCCACCCAGGCCGGCCTGCCGTTGGTGGCGCAGCCCTACCACGCCATTGCCGAGCAGTTGCAGTTGGACCCCGCCGAGGTGATGGTGCGTGTCCAAGCCATGTTGGAGCGTGGGTTGATCCGGCGCATCGGCGTGGTGCCCAACCACTACCGGATTGG
>CXWL01028969.1_pt2 | contig 22750 bp, 19 predicted proteins | sample 590931 | NCBI WGS metagenome assembly CXWL01 (sample SAMEA3498368, study PRJEB10139) | groundwater metagenome | biome: water well; material: biofilm material | place: Germany | collected 2015-04-27
GTAGATATATACGTTCAGGTCGTTGGCTTCCACACTATCCGCCGAGGTTTGCGCGTAGGCAATAGTCTGATTCTCCCGCTTGCTCGACTCTTTCGCCGGGATATTCCCCTTGGCAAACCCGAAATCAAACGATGTTACGCTTATGTAATTGGCTACGGTTGGCAAAACATTCTCGATTATGTACTCATATTCGTAATACTTCGGCATGGGACTGCCATGCTCACTCGTCAGTTGGTCCTCAGTCCATTGGGTTGAATCAGTCCCCGGATTGATCGCATCCGGGTACACCTTGTGCACCCCATCTGGGAGGAACGACGACAGGTTGTAATCCACCGATGCAAACGAATACTGCGTATCACTGACATGCAGGGGATTGTCTTTCGTATAGAGCAAGGGACTGAATGAATCACCGTATAGTATTCTCAATGAGTCTATCGTGAACGGCAAATCCTTCGTCTCCCACGCAAAAGTATGGTTCGGCTTCTCCCGCAGGAAATATCTGTTGTAGTTAGGGTAATCCCACGAAATCAGAGTTGAAAAACTTGATTCCCTATCATCCAGCGCCATATACACCCGATAACCCTCGAAATCCTTCACCTTGGTAAAAGGATCAATCGCATTTTCCGAGTAGTACCCGTTCCACCGAAGCACCAGCTTCCCGATTGACGGTATCACCTTCAGTTTCGGCGAGGGGGGTGGTACATCCGCCCGGAAATCCGGCACCCCATCGCCTTCATACCAGCTTGTGTCGCCGTCACACACTCGGAACTTTCCAAAATATCCATCCCCGTCTGAATCAACTCCGGGGTTGTCAAACACCCACTTCGCCCAGCGTGCGTTGGTCGCCAGTTCGGTGAAATCAAGTTTGCTGTAATACAATTCCGGGTTGTACGGATCCCAGTAATTAGCGAAATCAGTCGGATTAACATGCACATTTTCCCCGCCGACTATCGCATACGTAAAATGCGCCTTCTGACCCGGCCCCAGATCAAACGGCCCCACACCCAGAAGAAGATTCGGCCACAGACCGCTCGCTATTTCCGTTGCGTCCGGTGGTGGGGGTTCCCAGCCATCATCGGTATGGTTGACTGCGGTAAACATCTCATCATACGCCGTTCGCCCGGAGCTCAACAAATAATACCAATTCTTGTCCCCCTTGTACTGCCAATTCACCTTCCAGGAATCCCCTTGTTTCACAGGTATAAACTCGCTCCAATCTGGGGGCCTCCCACTCACCCTCCAACTGAATGAAGTTGTGCCGTCCAGGCCGGGTTGGCCAAGAATCGTCACGCCCATAGCGTCAACCAGCGACAACCGATCCCACACCCCGGCGCCCGGCCGGCCGTCGACCGACATCCCATAGCAGATGAACTGCGAATCCGGCACTCCGCAGGTCACCACCGAACCGTACGCATCGATCGACCCTGCCAGATTTCGGTTCAAACCAAACCCATTGGACCATCCGTCCTCCACATGCCTCACCCAGAAATGCCCCTCCACTCCGGCATATCCATGCCGGATGACTTTTGATCCAATATTAGAAATTTCCAAATCAAATATTATGAAATCGTCGATATTCGAGGCCGACCAGGCCATCGACCGTTGCTTTATTCTGATATTCAAGGGGCGATGGTTTGATGGAACCTCTCTTGGGTCGTCGATGCTGTCGTTATACTGACATATGATGTCAAACTCGGAATGCGCCTGAGGCGAGTACATCGGACTCGTAATATCGATTGTCTCGTACCTGAATTGGTTGTCCGGCGGCTCGTCCGGCAGGAACTCCCAGGCAGTGACTTGCGTATCACGATCGATCACACCACCGACTATGGGGCCTGCTCCAAGACCCCACTCGATTCCGCTATTTCTTGGATACACTGTATTGGAAATCATCGTCCCGGTAAGCGGGTCGGGCCAGTATTCACCACCTACATCTCCAATAACACCGACATTGGATAGGGTCATTTGCAGCTTTCCCTGATTATGCACGGTCCAAAGGACCCTCTCCCGATAATAGTTTTGTGCCTGCGTCCCCCCAATCGGAATCAGCAAAACTCCTGCACCAATCAGAATCAGGATATTGGACTTTAAGCTCATCGCTGTGCCCATCACGACCAAAGAGTTTACCATGACCTTCCCTCACAACAGTATGTGTATCATTTACACCCCATTTTGTCAAGGCCCAAACGAATTAAAGCCATATGATAGTGACGATCATCCATACCTTCCATGATTAACTGAAAGATAAAGAATAGATTTATGCAGATTCTTCTTGACAGGACGGGGGGGGCGCTTATGTTTAGTCCGACATCATTTGGTTAGATCTTACGATTTGAGTATTGAGTTTAGTTGCGCCGCAAATGCAATTTGTGGTAGTAGGTGTAATATGTCCACTTGGCGTCGATCCATTTATTTTACGGTATCGCTCTGCGCGCTCATCTCATGTGCAGGAATCGCCGGTGGCATCTATTTGGGTAATGCACTAGCGAAGAGTCACGCGCCCGTTAGTGGACGCCTTTCGACCGCAAGCAAGCCCCTGTCGTGGCTCAAGTTTGCTGATGGTGACGCATTTCCGCTTGAAACTTGTTGGGACAGCGCTGGAGTCAAAAGAGAGATATGGGATATGATCTCAGACCGCAAAACCATCGTGGTTTTTGTGAGCTGGGACTGCGGCCCATGTCTGGATTTACTGCGATCTCTCCACACAACCATACTTGGCCGTCTCAGACCGGACGTTCAGGTGCTTTTGGCGGTTGATAGTGCGCTGGGGCCGGTTCCCGTCGAATACGCCGGCCTCATACGCGGTACTCGACAACTTTTCATAGATGGCGCCAATTGGCAGAGCCGTTATCACGTTGTTTTTTGGCCAACTATTATTGGCGTCGACGACAGCGGCATCGTAACGCACGTGCAATTCGGTTTTGACGGATATATCGATCCAGGACTCGTCGAGGAATTCTTCTCGACGCACTGAAAACCCTTTGGAACGGAGGTAGAATATGAAAAATCTGCGACTCTTCGCAGGTGTGCTCCTCGGAAGCTTTGGCATGAGTCTGGCGGTGGTTCTCCTGTTGGGTCCACCTGCAGTCGCCGATGGCCCCTGTCGCACCCAGTGCCCAAGTCAAACTATATTCTGTGTCGAAAACAATTGCGAGCAAGGGAAGCCTTATAGCCTATTTAGAAAGTTTGCGAGATACGGTGACATTGAATGTAACGGGCCGTTTGACTGTGGATATCAGTTCATCGCCTGCGCATCAAACTGTGGCGATCCATTCTGACACATCCGATCCATGATCGCTCAACTCTGACGACAAGCAAAGGCCTGAGTCACCTCAGGCCTTCTTATATGTTAAGTTGATTACCAAGGGCGCCGATTAAAACTCAAACCCGGCCGAAAAATACCAGCGCTCGACTCCCTTGCTGGTGCGGCCGTAAGCCAGTTCAAAGGGGCCGATGGGAGTATCGAGAGCCAACGAGCCACCAATACCTTGGCGGAGATTGTTGAATTTCAACTGATCGAAGTGATTGTAGACCTCGCCGATATCCAAGCGCGCGCTTGCATAGAGCCAAAGCGGCAGGCGTACGCGGAATTCCTGATTCAGCAGGAGACATTTGTCGCCATTCAAGCCCTCACCCCGATATCCGTAGAGCGACTTCATTCCGCCAAGATAAAAGCGCTCGGAGGCCGGAAGCCCGACGTTGGACAGGCCAATCGTGATTTTCGGGTGATACGTGTAATTGCGGGCAAACGTGTAATACGCCTCAAGCGTAGAAACAAATCGGGTATAGCTATTGCCGCTTCCGAGATACTTCTGCGAAAATCTGACCTGCATCGCATGTCGTTTCCCGGACATTGGAAAGGTCACACGATCGAATGTCTCGACCGTTGATTCCAAATTCAAACTGTTGAGCGAGAATTTCTCAATCGGAAGTACACCGCTGTCATAGCGAACCCTATCAAATGAGAAACCGGCGGTGACAGCGCCCAACCTGGCGATCTGCTGACCGACGTTGATTATAAAACCAAATTTGGATTCCTCGCGAATACCAAAAGGATTCCCGATGGTATCGTAGGTGGTGCGGTCGATATGTCCGTAGCCAAAACGAATTTGTCCGGTTAGATAAGTGGAAAAAATGCGATTGGCACGCAATTCACCATAAAACGCCTGGCGGTCGAGTCCGTAGCCAGCGTGTGCCAGATATTCCACGCCCAACCCAAAGACATTGTCGTTGAGTAATTCGACGAACTCTTCGGACTGAAAATGATCATCCCAGTGCCAGCCAAGTCTCGCCTGTGTCGGTTTGCGTTCTTTAACGCCGATGATTATCCGAGCGCCACCTTCCTCCGGGACGATATGAAGAGTGACTCGATCGCACAGGTCGGTGCCGTAGATTTCGCGCATACCGCGCATTGCCCGCGCCACGGTGATAGGTTCGCCACGACGCAATGGGAAATATGATCTGATCACCCAGTCACGAGTGATGCCGTCGTTGAGGATGTCGATCCGGTGAACCAGACCTTCATCGATTGTGATTGTTGCCGTCCCCGCCGAATCAAGCGTTATCGAATGCGCCACAGCCAAATCGTATCCGGCTTTTCGGTATCTTTCTATAAGCACGTCGAGTCGGCGTCTCAGTGATAGTCGTCCTGTTGAATCCGACCGCGGCGAAAGCCAGCGATCGACCGAATCAGCAGGGAACAAGCTGACACCTTTCACGATGAAGTGAGCGTTTGATGAGTAGACACCAGAATCATTATCATTTCGTGAATGCTGGAGCGACGACACACGCCAGTGTGCGCAGATAGTGTCTGCCGCCGCCAGACCGGCACGGTAACCGAGCGCGATTATGCTGTCCCTGATTTCAAAATTGGTCGACGATATATCGGTCAGATTGGGAGTGATAACGAAATCTGCCAGATTCAGTTGCGTTGCAAGCGCGTTTGCGCTCATGACCGAAGTTACCTGATTGGCGATCGCGACTGGTGTTGTCAGGCCAGACTTGGGCAGAAGGGGGCTTGTGGTGTTGACTGCGACTACGCAGGGAGAATCGATACACATCGTCCGGGCGAGCGCAACCGGAATGGGCGTTAACATACCGCCATCCATTAATACTTGATCACCCTGTTCCATGCCGGTGAAAGCCAGCGGGAAAGCCATCGAGGCGCGCATGGCGTCAGCGAGCGATCCGGTATCGAGGACTACTTCGCGGCCGAAAACAATGTCTGTGCAGACGGTCTTGAATGGGATATTCAGTTTTGCAAAATCACCGCCCGCTCGGTAGTTAGCGGCCAGTGTCAATTCAGTCAGCAGTGAAGTTAGTTCCTGCCCACCGGTGAGTGCGTGAGGTATCTGTGGCGTGAAACCGTCGAATCTTACCGAAATAAGATGTCGTTCGCGTTCCCGGCGTTGAGTGAAGAGCATCGACGCGCGCGGCGGAGTGTTGGTGAACAGGCGAGAGAAATCAATATCCTTGATGATTGTCCTGATCTGATCGGCGGAATAGCCACAGGAGTACAGTCCCCCGATAATACCGCCGATCGAGGTGCCTGCGATGGCGCGGATCTTGATTTTGCGTTCCTCGAACGCCTTGAGCACGCCGACACCGGCCAGACCGCGGGCGCCACCGCCAGATAGCGCAAGCGCCACCGAAATCGAAGCAACGGAATCACGGTCGGATGCCCCGACGGTATCGGAATAGGACAACGAGAAGGTCAAAAAAAATAAAACGAGTGTAACAACGATAGTTTTCACTTGCACGCGGCGCGGATTGAGCGGTTCATTATCATATATGGCAGTCAATCGTATAATAACAATATGGCGCTGACGAATACAGAACTAAAAAATTTCAAAATGCTCCGGACCCAGAGTCGGGCAGAGCGGAGCCGGTTCCTTGCTGAAGGGATCCGCCTGCTCGAAGAATCGGTGCGGCACAGGGTAAAGGCCGAAACAGTGTTTGTCTGCGAGGACCAGCTGGGTGATCGAGGCCGGACGCTTGTTGGTCGGATGGAACGGCTGGGGGGCGAAATCCGCCGAGTGCAAGCCCGCCAGCTCGACGCAATTGTCGACGCGGAGACTTCACAGGGGATTGCCGCGGTGTTTCTTAAATCTGAAGTCATTATCGGGCAACTTGAACTAGCAAAAGATCGTAGAGTTTTACTATGCGAGGGAATCTCCGATCCGGGAAATCTTGGGACCCTGTTTCGCTCGGCTCTGGCGTTTGGATTTCCTGTAGTGGCGGTGAGCGGCGAGTCGGCTGACGCATTTTCGCCGAAAACCGTGAGAGCTTCTGTTGGCGCGGTGTTTGGATTGACCATTGTCGAGGCCAGTGTGGACGAGATATTGCAGTGTCTGGCCAGAAATAAAGTAATTCTGCTAGCCGCGGAGTCCGGCGGCAAGCCTATCACATCAGTCGCGGCTCTTTTGCAGAAAAACACGGCATCGGCTTTGGCTGTTGGATCGGAAGCGCGCGGTTTGTCGAGTGAAATCAAAAAGGCATCAGCGCACAGTGTCGGGATATCGCACGAATCGGCGGTTGAGTCGTTAAACGCGGCGGTCGCAGGATCGATTCTGATGAAGGGAATATACGATTTATGTCAAGGGACTCGAACACGAAGTTGATTGCGACGGTTATTGCGGGGATTTCGATCTGCGCCGTGCTCTCAGTGTCGGCGCAGGATGTACAACTGACCGAGGAGGGTGTGTGGGCGACCTCGGAGCAAAAAGCCAGTTTGGTCATGCCCAAGGCAGGTAGGATTATTATTCGGTCAGCGGCGTCGGTTAGCGGAACGCTTGAGATCGAGACGGGCTATCAAAAGGAAGCGCAACTGACGTACACAAAAGTTGCCAAGACCGATATGCGGTCCCGGGCGATTGATTATATTGATGTGTTGTCGGTGTCGATGGACGCATTCAGCGGGCGGGCGAGACTTGAGTTTCGCGCGCCCAATCCGGCTCCATGGTCGGGAACTGCCGACGCCGGAATTGTGCATGCCAAACTGCTTTTACCAAAAGGGACCTTAGTTGAAATAGAAGCGGCTTACTTTGACATCAAAGCACGCGGGCCGCTTTCGGGATTGGTAGTATCATCGTCTTTTGGTCAGGTTGACGCAGCTCAAATCGACAGCGTAGTAGATATCAGCACTTCAAATCAAAAAGTTCTTCTCGATGCAATCTCCGGTGATATATCAGTCACCACTTCAAATGCGTCCTTGATCGCTACCCGGATACGATCTGGTCACGCGGCCGCCCGTTTCAAAAATGAAAACGGAGATATCAAACTCGACTCGGTGGTCGGGTCGATCAATGCGAGAAATAATTTCGGAAAGATTGCGGTCAACCGTTTTTTTTCCCGTGGTGAAGGGAGCAGCCTTAGAGGAACTTCCGGCCCGATTAGTGTAGAATTGCTCGAAATGACCGACGGCCAGTTGGTAATCTCAAACCGTCTCGAAGATGTCGAGTTGCAGGTGCCCACCGACCTTTCGGCGTTCATTTCTCTCGCTGTGGAAGAAGACGGGAATATCGAAGCAACCGGGTTTACATTTCACACCGATCTGGTGCAACGCAACCGGCTGAATTTGCTGACCGGAAAGGGAAAAGCCAACATTTCCTGCTCAGTTAAAGGAAAAGGAAATATCTACGTTCGAGGAGGAGCCGCAGAATGAATAAGTTACTGTTCGCAACGCTGATTCTCCTCACGGCGGTGTCATCGTCGTCGGGTCAACGGGTACCTGAGCCGGAGGGTGTGTTCTACTATCAACCGGCGGCTGGGGTGTTTGGCGGTGAAGCTCTCTGGATGAATCCTGCCGGTCTGGCAAGTTACGAAGCCGACGGTATGCAAATTATGGGTGATTACCGGGAGGGCAAATGGTTCAAGAGCAATGGAATGCTTGTCCACCGTAAGGGAATTGGTTTTGCGTACCGCTCACTTGTCCAGCCATTCGATTCGACCATTAAAGAATGGGTGGTGGGTTTAGGGTTACAGTTAGGTTCTTCGTTAGAAATAGGAAGTTCGTATCGTTGGATTACGTCGGGGCCATTGCTCTACGATGGTCGTAAACTTTGGACTATCGGGATTATGCGCCGCCCCGGCGGGCCGTTTTCGTGGGGAATAGTTTTTGGCAATCTGAATCGGTCGTGGGTGGAGGGTCAGCGAACAGAGACGGAACTCCGCTACTCGCTTGGCTATCGTCCGCTTGGCGAAAAACTGACACTCTCGGCGGACGCGCTCTTATCGACTAAAACCAAACTCAAGAATGCCGAATTTATTTATCATGTGGAATTTACACCCCGGTCAGGGCTTTATCTCAACGGCTTTATAGATTCCCACCGAAACTTTGAGCTAGGACTGCGAGTCAACGTACTCAAGAGCTTTTTCGGTTCCCGCAGTGGTTTCAATCGAAAAGGCGATGGTCAGGGTACAACGATTTTTCTCGGGACAACCTCGCTCCGTCAACCGTCAATTACTCCTGAAACTCCAAGGCGGCTGGTTCTACCGCTGTCATTATTCGGCGATGAAAATCCGGTGAGACCGATTTTCGGGAGGTCGTCAGCGCCATTTGTTGACTTGATTTTAGCTTTATACCGGGCGGGGAAAGACCCATCGGTGGGCGAGATTCTGATACACGCCGATAGATTCGGTTATTCCTTTGGCCAGGCGCAGGAACTCCGACAAGCTATAGTACAACTTCGGAACGCTGGAAAGCGGGTCATTTTTTACGACGCCAATCCGGGTAATGTGAGCTATTACGTCGGCACCGCCGCGGATCAGATCATGATTCCGCCGGTCAGCCAACTGAATTTGATTGGACTGCGGGCCGAACTTACTTTTTACGCAGGTACGATGGAAAAGCTTGGCATACGCGCCGATATGGTTCGGATTGGTGATTACAAAACTGCCGTAGAGCCCTTCACTCGCACAGCGTCCTCGGACGAAAACAAAGAGCAGATCAATCGCTTACTTGATAATCTGTTTTCGCAGTTACTGCAGGGGATTTCCGCAGGGCGTGGGATATCGGCTGATTCGGTCAGATCACTCATCGATCTCGGGCCGTTTACTTCACAGGAAGCAAAGCAGTTTGGTTTGGTCGATGGCTTAGCTTATTACGGTGACTTGGAGAAACAACTGGGTGGATCGAAAGTCAGTATTGGATATGCGGCCTACCTGCGCGACTCATTGACAACCGGCTCATGGCAATCGCCCCCGACACTTGCTTTGGTCGTAGCCGACGGTGAGATAGTTGGTAGGCATGATACTGGATCGCCACTTGATACAGATGAAAAAGTTTCGACCGGCGCGATGGCTACGGCTTTTGAACAAGCCCGACTAAATAGAAACGTGAAGGGCATCATTTTCCGAATCGATTCTCCCGGTGGTGATGCACTGGCCAGCGATGCGATCCATCACGCGGCTTCCACCGCCTCAAAATCAAAACCGATAGCGGTCTCGATGGCCGGGGTGGCGGCATCGGGCGGATACTACGTCGCCATGACCGCGCGACGGTTGTTTGCCGATCCGGCGACTATTACCGGGTCAATCGGTATTTTTGGAGGAAAGCTGGATATGAGCGGACTTCATCAAAAAATCGGTTTGAATAAAGAATTGTACACGCGCGGCAAATTTTCCGGATTACTCTCGACCAGTCGTCCTTTTACCGATGAAGAACGAGCGAAGTATCAGAATCAACTTTCTGACTTTTATGATCAGTTCATTGGTTTGGTCGCGGCTAATAGAGGGCTGAGTGTTGATTCTATAGATCAGCTTGGTCGTGGGCGGGTTTGGACCGGGGAAGAAGCTCTGACGAATGGTTTGATCGACGAACTGGGTGGATTATGGGAGACGTTGGAATATATGAAGGGGCAGGCAGGGCTCGATGAGTACCGAATAGAAATCTACCCAAAACGCCGCCCGTTGTTTGTGTTTCCAGTCCGAAATATATTTTCGTCGCTGGCTCGGGTTATTGTAGGAGGAAAGGCCGTTGAGTCCGCGGTGTCTGCCACAGCGGATTTATCAGCCGAGGCGCGGCTGATAGCACGAATGCCGTACGATTTGGAGATTAATTAGATCAAAGAAGCCGACACGAGAACAAGGGACGTACGCCAGCCACAAAACCCACAGCAAGGGGCTTGTTGAAAAACCCTGAATACTGTCATTGCGAGCTCAGCGAAGCAATCTCAACTCATTCTTAAGTCAATATCAGAAGGAGAGATTGCTTCGGCCACCCGAAGGAGGGACACTCGCAATGACACGCTGGTTGGCTTTTTCAACAGTCCCTAAATCGTGGGCCACCTGTCTCGTAGGGCGGGTCCGTCCGCGAACCCGCCATTTGTGTTTGTGTCGGGTGAGGGCACCCGACGCCACAACTACATTTCGTGGTGCACGAGGACGTACACCACGCACAGAACGGAATGATATTACTTCGTGCGGTCAGGTGGCCCCCACCTGACCGTCCACTCCTCCCCTAAAACGAGGCCATTTCCTCTTTATCGAATGGGATGATCGCTTCGGGCGAGCCGGTTTGTCTGCGCACTGAAGGACGCGCACCCTGCGATGGGCGGCTCTTCAATGTCAACCCGTGCGACTTTATGGGTTTCGATGTCACGCTCTGCCGACTAACGCCGCCCTCGCCCGTAACCATCTGGTTAAGCTCCAGCACGATCGACTGCATCTGCTGGGCCTGAGCCGCCAGCTCCTGACTGGCCGAAGATGACTGCTCGGCGCTCGCCGCTGTCTGCTGGGTTACCTGATTCATCTGCATAACGGCAGAATTGATTTGGCCAACTCCCTGTGTCTGTTCCTCACTGGCGGCCGTCACTTCGTTCACCAAGCTGGATACTTTTTTGATACTGGTCGTGATCTCATTCAAGATACCGGTGAACTCTTCTGTCGCCCGGACGCCGTTATCGGCGTTCTTCTGCGAGCCTTCAATCAACACCGAAGTATTTTTCGCCGCTTCAGCAGAACGCATTGCCAAATTGCGAACTTCTTCCGCAACTACGGCGAATCCCTTGCCCGCTTCACCGGCACGAGCCGCTTCAACCGCGGCGTTTAATGCGAGCAGATTTGTCTGAAACGCGATTTCATCGATTACTTTAATAATCTTGGCCGTTTCATCAGATGACTTCTTAATCTCCTGAATCGCGCGTGCCATACCGGACATCGCGGCCGCGCCTTTGTCGGCGGCGGTATTGGCGCCTTCGGCAAGAATATTCGCCTGCTTGGCGTTATCAGAGTTCTGCTTTGTCATACTGGACATCTGTTCGAGCGAAGAAGATGTCTCCTCAAGCGACGAGGCCTGCTCGGTAGCGCCTTCGGCCAACGACTGGCTCGAACTGGCAATCTGTTGAGAAGAAGAACCGACCTGCTCGGCGCCCTGAGATAGCGCGTCGACCACCCGGCTGATGGGGCGAGTTATGTTCCGTGCGATGATAAATGCCAGTGATGAAGCTAGCAAAACACCTATGATAGAGATGAAGAGACTCATGGTGCTCAATCTGCTGCTGGTGGCGTCGAATTCCTCATTACTTGATTGGGCCTCTTGCGCGGTAGATTTCGCAAAGGAATTTAGGTTCTCGTGAATATGACCTTTGAGCTCATCAATCTCTGCGTCAATGACCGGAATCTTTTCGCTATCGCGCCCCGATATGAGAATCGGCAGTAGCTTTTGTTCGAAAACGGAGGACAACTCACTGTAATCCTTGCGGGCATCTCTAAGCCACGCGTGCTCTTCAGGCGTATCGGCTATGCTTTCAAGCGCTTCAAGCTGTTTCAGACTTTCTTCTTTAAGGTCAGCCCAATCACTCTTTGTCTCTGCTAGATTACGATTGATGATGCCATCGGCCATTACGCTATAAGCCGTGTACCCAACATCCGACGCTTCAGTTACCTGAACAGCGTGCCGGCTTCTCTCGGCGCTCATATCCTGAAGGTGAGTCAGCTGTTTTAGTTGGGTCAGCGTGTTGACGCTCAGGGCTACGATTACCAGAATACAGACGCCAAACCCCAGAGCCAGTTTCATGCTGAGTTTCATTTGTGAAAACATTAGTTACTCCCGATTGCGATAGTGTTCACTCGATTTGTAAATACGATATCGAATTGCTTTTCTCTATGTATTCGACAGAATTACACCCGTGATTAACGAACAATATAGACAGAATGTGTCCATAAATAATAATCTGTTCAATTTGCGGACAGAGGGGGGCTGAGTTGGTGAGTAGGATGTATTGCAAAGTGAAACGATTATGGCTCTTGGTGGCCCACCATTTGGGGCTTGTTGAAAAACCTTCTTACTGTCATTGCGAGCACTTCGGCTTCGCTCAGGATAAACTACGCAAAGCAATCTCGCCTCTGTCTTAAGACTATGCAAGAAGGAGAGATTGCTTCGGCCATGCGACCCTTCGACCCTGCGGCTCCGCCTCAGGACTTCGCAGGCTCAGGGTGAAGTGACACCCGCAATGACGACAAGAGGGACTTTTCAACAATCCCTTTATGGTGAGTTCCAAACTACTCTACCACTGAAACAAAATCACCACGATGAATCGTGGGGCACCAAACTACATCTTTTCTTTCTTCTCGGAGGCGGGTTCGAAGACGGACCCGTCCTACTGGAACTGTTGACTACGAAGAACAAGATGCGGCAGACGGAACGTCTGCCACACACGAAACGCACGGAGCCCTTCGACACCCGTGCGCTTCGCGCAGGGCAGGCAGGATCAGGGTGAAATCGCTACCCGCAACAACAGACTTATGGGTCTTTCAACACTCCCCGTCGTTGGGAAGGATATCAGAACAAGATCCGACGCTTCTGTTAAAACTTGTACCCCACCATTATCGACGCCACCGCGGGATTGGTTTTGTCTTGCATGATCATATGCAAGACAACATCGAAAAATAAAGATGAGTTTCCGTTGCCGAGCATATTCTCAACACCGAAACCTAATATGGTCGAGAGATTTGTCTCGCTACCAGCGCCAGCCACCCATTCGGTTTGCGAATTGCCGGAGGCGTTGTTAAATGACACATTTATCTCATTTGCGCCTGCGATAGTGATCCCAAATCCTCCCTTGATATAGGGGAAAAAACGGGCCCCCGGGCTTTTAAGACACCCTTTGCCCAATACTGCGATTGTTCCGGCAGTTAGATTTCCCTCGCTGACTACGATGTTGGAGGAATTAGGGTATTCGCCTGGATCATCCCACCAATCGGCAATCATTGCACCATCCGGGCCAAGAAATTTCAAGTCGAACATACCGATCCAAGCCCAAGCAGGTGAAACAGGGTATTCAATACCCACTCCAAAGCCAATTCCACTTGTGTAGTAATTTGTGAATTCTGCCGGCGATATGGCAAACGCGTATTCACCGGAAACAAAGAACCGGTACCCTCTGTTCGATTGAGCCTTTATCTGACTAACATTTGTAATAATGAAAGCCACTACTACAATCACCAAGCATCTCCATCTCATAGTTCGAACCTCACTTTCCGATTTCAGATTTTGACGAGCAATGTTAACATTGCTTCTGTTATTAAGTTTTATCCCATACTTGTGGCGTTGTCAACTAAAAAAACGATGAAGTTGCGTTATGAGGGTCGACCGGCTTCGTTCGGAGTCAAATCTGGTTGGTTAATTCCGCTTGGTGACCGTGTCGGGACGCGCGACACGCACGGAATACAGCAAACAAAAAAAAGGCAGGCCGCGCGGCCTGCCTTGAATCAGCTATGGCAGTCCACTACCTCTCCTGCAACTGGCTCTCCAGCGGGATCGTGTCGGCGGCGATACCTTTCATCGGCTCGCCCNNCGCCCAGATTGTGGGAGTATGCGGCGATGATCGCGAAATCTTTGTAGTGAGTCGTGGCCGAGACAATCGCTTTGGCCCGTTTCTCCGGATCCGATGACTTAAAAATCCCCGACCCGACAAACACCGCCTCGGCCCCAAGATGCATACACAGTGCGGCATCAGCCGGAGTGGCTACGCCACCAGCGGCAAAGTTGGGCACCGGAAGTTTGCCAAGTTTCGCGACTACTTTGACAAGATCAATCGACACCCGCCACTCTTTGGCGGCGCCGAAGAGTTCTTCGTTTGACATGACCGTGAGCGATTTCATCACGCCACCGATCGCGCGCAGGTGTTTCACCGCTTGCGAAATGTCGCCGGTGCCGGCTTCGCCTTTGGTGCGGATCATAGCCGCTCCCTCGGAGATGCGGCGCAACGCCTCGCCAAGATCTCGACAGCCACAAACAAACGGTACTTTGAACGGCCATTTGTCAACATGGTATTTTTCGTCGGCGGGGGTGAGAACTTCGGATTCATCGATGAAGTCGATTTCCATTGTTTCGAGTACACGGGCCTCGACAAAGTGCCCGATCCGACATTTAGCCATTACAGGAATTGTCACCACGCGTTTGATTTCATCTATTATATCTAGATCGGCCATACGGGCTACGCCACCCTCTGCGCGAATATCGGAGGGGACGCGTTCGAGGGCCATCACCGCCGCGGCTCCGGAGTTTTCGGCAATTTTGGCCTGCGCGGCATTGGTAACATCCATAATGACGCCGCCTTTAAGCATCTCTGCCAAGCCGACTTTGATTTTATATTGGGGATCTTCAACGTGCCACATATCAATCAACTCCTGTCAGAAATTTGTCTTTCCAATTGTTATAACGAAAAACCTGATTGCTCGATTCACCTGAAATTGAGAAAAACCAGAATCTTCGTGGTTCAATATATAGGATGGGGCGATAGAAAACAATCGGGGGGAGTAGTGCACCGGCAGTCTCATCCCGCTCAGCGCAGGAAAGGGCCTGCCGGAACCCCGAATAGTATTCGGCGAAGAATATTCGCTGTGGTGTCAGGGATCTTGCTTTGACACGGCTTGTTCACCGCAAAGACCGTCACGCCGGGAGGCATGACGGCACATAATGCTTGAATTCCTCGTCGACTTCAGGCTGAGCCTGCCTGCCCTGCGCGAAGTGCACGGGTCGAAGCCGACATTGGTGCATTTAACTAAACCCTTCGACCCTGCGGCTTACACCTCAGGACTTCGCAAGCTCAGGGTGAAGGCAAGAAAAAAGGTGGGGCTGATAACAGTCCCACCTTGCAAAAGACTTACCGCTTAGGCGCGGCCTTTTTTGTACTTACCGAAAGAATGCTTGGCCAGAGCTTTTTTGAACTGCGTTTCCTGGTTGATCCAGAAATCGTGCATAGTACAGGTACCGACCTGTTCGCAGGAACAGCGATCGCCCTCGGTGCACAGATTGATATGGATCGGGCCTTCAATGGCTTCGATCACGTCCAGAAATGAGACGTCCTTGGAGTTTTTGGACAGTCGGTATCCTCCGGTCACTCCCTGGTACGACACGAGCACGCCGGCCCGGGTCAGGTCTTTCAAGATTTTGGCCAAAAATTCGCGCGGAATCTGCTCGGCCTCGGCGATTACATTGATCGAGGCAAGTTTCCCCTTGGGGATGTTGGTCAGATGTCGTACGGCGCGAAGCGCGTAGTCAGCTTTGCGTGATAATTGCATGTTTGGTTCCTTTCGTCTTTATTGTGCACTTATTACAGTTTCGGCGTCTTTCGGGCGCTCTTTTTTCTAAGCGTAGCATAGTGGTATAATCCGCCCGTACTTCCACGATGTACTTATAATACGATTCCCGAGCTAAATAGTCCATAAATTTCTTGCCTTTTAGGTGTTTTTTTGTACTTTCTTTGCCGATAGACAAAAGAGCGACCGAATTTGTCTTTTATTTGACGACTTAATTGTTTGTGTGGTATGCGGTTGTGAGATATTGCGTATGCCATCGAGCATGCTGATGAGAACAATTATTGGCTTTTATTGTTATGGCGAGTGTAGATTTAATTGACCCAGTATGAACGTAGAGACTACAAAAAATCTAAATAGGAGACCAGACCAATGACTGAAGATACCAAAGCCACTACCGAGCAGGCCGTGATTGTGACGCCGGACGCCATAACCGAACTCAAACGGTTGATAGCCGCGGAAAACGAGTCCGGATTGTTTGTCCGCCTTGGCGTTTCCTCGGGCGGGTGTTCCGGGATGTCGTATTCGATGGCCTTCGACAGCAACCCATCCGAATTGGATCGCGAGTATGATTTTGATGGTCTGAAGGTCCGGGTCGATCTGAAAGCGCTCATGTATCTGTCGGGTACTACAGTCGACTACAAAAGCGGCCTTTTGGGCGGCGGGTTCGCTTTTAGCAATCCCAATGCAAAACGATCCTGCGGCTGTGGTTCCAGCTTTACCTGCTAAGATTCAGCCGATTTCGTGACAGAAACCAACCAACAGGGGCAAGCGCAACTCCCCATATATACTGTAATAGATCCGCTGGCATTCCTAAAAAATGGGATGTTCCGGCAGGATGATTTTTTGCCTGCGATTGAAAATCACGACTGGGGCCAATATGCCGGTAAGCGGGTATTAGTGCGGGGATGCGGCTCGGCGCCGATACCGCCCTGGGCGTATATGGCGATCGCCTCACGTCTGACCGGAATTGCCGGATCGGTGCGCTACGGCAATGAACACGACAATGTGGTCATCTGGCGCGCAAAAAAAACTTGAACTTCGGGTGTAGATTATATACGCTGGAATCGATGAATGAATATAACTCGTGAAAAGGGAATGTCTGACATGCCGAAAATTCGGTTCTTGCCTGCTAATATAGAAGTCGATGTCAAAGTTGGCACCGCCATATTGGATGCCGCTTTGGATAACAATATTCAGATCGATCACAATTGCGGCGGTAACTGCGCCTGCTCCACCTGCCATATTATCATTGAAGGTGGGTATGACTCGCTGGAGGAGATGTCTGAAGATGAATCTGATATGCTCGACGAAGCCGAAGAACTGACCAAGATGTCGCGCTTGGCCTGTCAGGCAAAAGTTACTCAGGATTTGGTGGTCAGGATTCCTGATAAGGAATCGACCTGGAACGACGATACGTTTTGACCAGAACAAGTCCACTGAAGTTCAATCGGCCCCTTGTGGGGCCTTTTTTTTGCCTCCGGCACTTACTCCCCCGCCAAGAATTCCGCCCAACTTGCCGATATATCAAGTGATACGGGATAATCGATATAAACATGGCGCGAAAACTATTCACATCATCCGGCTACAGCTTAATTGAGCTGGTTGTCGTTGTCGTTATCATCGGGATACTTGCGACGATCGCGTTCAAATCGATGCGGGCTACCACCGACACGGCACGCACAGAAGAAACCAAGAGGCGGCTCGAAAAAATCGGCTTTGCCATCGGGGGCGACCCCACTTTGGTATCCGGCGGAGTACGAACCAACTACGGGTATGTCGGCGATGTCGGCGGAATGCCCTCCAATCTCGACGCCCTGATCACCAACCCCGGCGGATACACGACATGGAAAGGGCCGTATATCCAAGATGATCTTTCACCCGACGGCACCAATGCGCGCTTCAAAAACGACGGCTGGGGTAAAGCGATTGTCTATTCAGGTGGCGTAACAGTCGCTTCGAGCGGTGGCCCAATCAGTATCACCAGATCAATCGCGCCAAGTCAAACGATGTTGCTGTACAATCAGGTCGCAGTAACAATCACTGATTTTGCTCTGTCGTCTCCCGGCACAATTTATCGTGATTCGGTCAAGGCGTTGCTCGATGTTCCCAATGGCATCGGTGGAGTTACGGTCAAAACAAAATTCCCCGCCGCTGATGGATATCTGAAATTCGATTCGATTCCGATCGGACAGCGTCTGCTTCGCATTGTCTATACCCCCAACAATGACACTCTCAGGCGACAGGTGCATGTTGACCCCGGCACGGTTGTATCTATTGACGCTCAATTATTCCGGAAGGTGTGGTGATATGAACTTTCTTTCACTGACAAACTTCTTGAAACATCTGCGTTGGAGAATGTCATTTGCTTGTCGCTTCCAATCCCTTAAACATTCCCGTTCCGCCCCCCTCAACCGGCCTTCGGCCACCTTCTCCCCGAGGGAGAAGGAGTTACACATCTCAACATCTGGTCGAACCTTCCTCTCCCTGGGGAGAGGATGTCACGAAGTGACAGGTGAGGGGAAGTATAACTCCATTTCATACAAGTGTTGCACTTCGTTTGTGAACTTAGGGACCTCAACCAAAGGGTTTTCGCTCATCGAGCTGTTGATCGTGGTTGTGGTAATCGGGATCATGGCCGGGATAGCCATGCAATCGCTGACAGTCGCGGTGGAAGACAGCCGTCAGGTACAGACCGAGCGCAAGTTGGATAGAGTCTCCAAAGCAATCGTGGGCGATCCGGGGATCATGCAGGATGGGATACGCGCGGACTTTGGGTATGTCGGCGATGTCGGCGCGTTTCCCTCAAATCTTGCCGCGCTCTATACCAATCCCAGTCTGACGTTGTGGAACGGGCCGTATGTGCAAATCGATCATACTGAAGACACCCTATCATATCGCACTGATTCATGGGGCCAGGCGCTGGCCTATTCGGGCGGGGCTACCGTAACTTCGAGCGGTCACGGAACGCCGATTATCAAAAAGTTGTGCGATTCAACCACGGATTACCTGTTGAACACTGTTGCCGGAGCCATCCGCGATAAAAATGATTCCACGCCGGGGACGATCAAGAAGGATTCAGTCAATATTCTCATCGACATTCCGAGCGGTTCGAGCGGAATAGTAACCCGGAGTTACAGACCGCAGGCCTCGGGCGCATTTTCAATCGACTCAATTCCGGCCGGACGGCGGTTCTTTAAGTTCATCTACACACCGAGCAACGACACGGTGCGCCGGTATTACACTGTTCTGCCGCGTCACCAGGGTGATCCGCCAATGGTAGTGAAATTTTCGGGCACATATTTTTCCGGTGGCGGTGGCGGGGGATGTACCGGCACAGACTCAATGATCCTGCGCCCGAATGGCTCAGGCACGACTGCTGAAATCATCAACCGTACAGGTTGTTCGGCCAACTGGCAGTGTGTTGATGAGGTCACTGCCGATGACGCTGTTTCTCAGGTATATCAGAATACCAGTAGTTTTGGGCTGGACCAATACGCCCTAACTGATCCGTCGGCCTCATCGTGCAGTATTGTATCGGTTAAGGTCTATTGCCGCGCGAAGCGCGATGGATCTACGGGTGACATCGGTCCTGCCCTGCAATCCGGCGGATCTGACTTCTATGGCACTACGACGGCCTTGACGAACTCATGGGCGAACTATTCCTATACGTGGACAACGAACCCAAAAACCGGCGCGGTCTGGACCTGGGCAAATATCACCAGTATTCAGGCGGGTGCACGGCTACGCGGGCAAAGCTCAACCTCTTCTGGCCGGATGACTCAGGTCTGGGTGGTGGTCAAGTACTGATCGGAATACATATGGTACAGTCCCGTTTACAAAAGCCCTCTTTCGGAGTAATGCCACTAAATTGTCACCCCGACGAAGGTCGGGGACCAGTCTTATCTTGTTGGAAGATTAGACTGGATTCCGGCCTTCGCCGGAATGACAGGCTAATGCAATTTTCGTGGGCGGCAGACCTCCCGGTCTGCCCCTTGTCCGAAGTTTATGGAAACGGGCAGACGATGACGTCTGCCGCGCACGGGAAACGGAGTGACACTCGCAATGACGTAGTGGTTAGCTCTTTCAACAGTCCCTTCACCGGCGGCTTCACTTTCGTTGAACTGATGATTGCCATCGTGATATCGGGTATTCTGGTAACAGTAGCTATGAAATCGATGTTCAGCATGTACGGCACGGTCAAAACCGAAGAGACTAAGCAGGAGATGGAATCACTGGCGTATGCCATCGCAGGTAATCCCCCGGCCGTCAACAACGGCGTTCGGTCGGACTTCGGATATGTCGGCGATGTCGGCTCACTCCCCCCCAATCTCGATGCCCTCTATGCCAACCCCGGAGCGTATACCACATGGAAAGGGCCGTACGTTGCTAATAGATTCACTCAGACCACTGACGATTACAAACGCGATGCATGGGGTACGATATATGTCTACACCGGAGGGCTCACTCTGAAGTCTACGGGCGGCGGCGACATGATTCGTCAGATCGCTGGCTCGACTTCGGAATTATTGCTCAATACAGTCAGCGGATCCTTGTACGATATCGACGGCACCCCCCCGGGTCTCATATACAAAGATTCGTTGGTAGTTACATTGGTCTACCCAAATGGAGTAGGTGGATTGAGGACAAGAACGGCGGCAGTTGACGCCGCAGGATATTTTAACTTCGATTCGATCCCTATCGGGAATCAGGACTTCAAGATTGTGTACAGACCAATGAACGACACTATCGCGCGTCTGGTATCGGTCGCGCCGCATTCCACCGTTTCGGCGACCAGTCGATTTGGATATGACTATTGGCATAGTGCTACAGTCTCAGCCGGATTGCTGACATTTGTGAACGTGTCTGATACCAATTCCGGTTCAAACTGCGAGAATGTGAGCTTCTGGGTAACTAATACCGGCGGATCGTCGGTGACGATCACTTCAATCACGGTGAGTTGGACAGGCACGACGGCCTATTACAAAACCATTATCTGGGGATCAACTACCGTCTTCGACCTCGGAGGTTCGCCGAGGGGCGTCTCCGGCACGACCTACAACCTTTCCACCAGCCAGACACTATCAGCGGGAGCGTCGGTCAAAATCAGCGTCAACGATTTCAGAGAGAGCAATACGACCGTTGGCGGCAATAAGCGCGACATGCAGGAAGTTCCCTTCACGATTACGTTCTCGAACGGCTCAATACTTACTTTCGAAACACGGGAGCTTTGCAACTAATGTCCCGTTTACGATCATATCACGGCTTTACGATGATCGAATTGGTGGTGGTCATCATTATTCTGGGCATTATTTCCGGTGTTGCCATTCGAAAGATGGGCGGCGCCATATCTACCGCGCAGGTCGAACATACCAAATCGGAACTCGACAATCTGGCGTATGCGATTGTCGGAAATCCGGGGAGTTACGCGCTCGGTTCGCGTTCGGACTTTGGGTATGTGGGCGATGTCGGCGCGGTGCCCCTCAATCTTGACGCTCTTTACACCAACCCCGGTGGATACACGACATGGGACGGGCCATATATCGAGCGTGGAATCAAAGCAACCGACTTTAAGCAAGATGCCTGGGGGACAGATTATGTTTTGACCGGCGTGTCCCTGCGTTCCACTGGATCGGGATCGAATATCGATAAGCAGTTTGCGGCTTCGGTGGCGGTCCTGACATCCGATACGATTACCGGAGCAATCTTCGATGCCAATTTGACCCTACCGGGGTCGGTGTACAAGGATTCGCTCAAAATCCTACTGACCTATCCCAACGGCATCGGTGGGAATACGACGGCATCAATATTCCCCGACAAGAACGGACGATTCACTATTCCGAATGTACCGATCGGGTATCGGACGATTCGCGTTATCTACACTCCGATGACCGACACGGTTTCCCTGCCGGTTACCGTGTATCCCGGCAAAACCTGCAAGCTCGATATCATTTTTCCCGCCGATCTGTTTTGATTGACTGGCTCCGTTGAAAATTGGTAGCTCACCGCTCTGCGGTGAGGATTAGTTTTGGTAGGTCAGCCTCATCGTGAGGCTGAATTCCTAACTCGAAAAAAGATGTCAGGGTCGCAAGGACCCTGACCTACCAAGAAACGCTTCAGTTTTGTAGGTCAGCCTCCTCGTGAGGCTGACTCCTTATTCTCCAAAATCCCGAAGATCTGCCTCGCTCACAGCTCCCCAGTCAGGATCATAGTTACCTGCCTCCAAGAATTCTCGAGCCGACGAATACGGGTAGTCAAACGGATTCTCGGAGTACCGATGATGAACCGGATTGTAATGAATGTAGTCGAGATGTCGCCGATAATCCTCTTCATCGCGAATGATGTGATCCCAAAATCGCTTTTGCCACAATCGCCCACAATACTCGCCGCTCGACTGTCGATATCCACCAATGACTATCATCTTCAGGCGATGTATGACTTCCGACAAGCTTGCGCTTCGAAGCGACAGCATAAGATGCAGGTGATCGGGCAGAATGACCCACGCCTCGCATTGGCTTGAGTAAATGTTTTTGCATTGCCGAAGTGCGCAAAGAACAATATCGGCGTGCCTGGTCAGGATCGGTCGCCGATCAAATGTAACCATTGTCACAAATACGGGCTTTCCAGCCGGATCGTACCTTCTTAAGTTAGACATTCTTGGCGCTCCTCCTATGATGACTGTCAGGGTCGCAAGGACCCTGACCTTGCTTTCGCAATCCTACGCAACAGCGGTGAAATTTCTGTCAGTGAATTTGAGTAGGTCAGTGAGGCTGACATCTGATCTGAAATAAATCAAATGTCAGGGTCGCAAGGACCCTGACCTACCAAGATAAGTTTGACAACTTCACGTCAAACCGCCTGCGGCTTGACTACATTCCGATGGCCGACACTGTTACCCTGCCGGTTACGGTGTATCCCGGCAAGACCAGCCGGCTCGATATCATCTTCCCCGCCGACTTGTTCTGATTGACTAAGTGCGTGGTGTACGTCCTCGTGCACCACGAAATACCAAGCGGAGCTGGTGCACGGGGACGTACGCCAGCCACAAACAATCCCGATCATCATTCCTTGATGGTCAGCAGAATCCCGCGCTTCTTGAGCAACGGCAAAAAGATCGACGGGTTCACCGCGACTTCCTGTGGTTTCACACCTCTCTCTTTAATCTGTCCGGCCGCCGCCATCCATGCGATCATCGCGGCCGGAAAAGCGG
>CXWL01000460.1_pt1 | contig 22747 bp, 22 predicted proteins | sample 590931 | NCBI WGS metagenome assembly CXWL01 (sample SAMEA3498368, study PRJEB10139) | groundwater metagenome | biome: water well; material: biofilm material | place: Germany | collected 2015-04-27
CATGCACATCCTGACCGAGGGCTTCAAGGTGACGCCCGCCGCCCACGACAAGGACAGTGTGGAATTCCGCGTGTTGACGGCGCTCTGCCACGCCACGGGCGTGGTGGATCTGAACGGGTGAGAGCGCCGTTGCTGGCTGCCCCTCGACAGGCTCTGGGCCGTGAGCTTGTCGAATCGGCTGCCAGCCCGGTGTTTGTCCGCAGTTCTCGCCCGCTACCGCGCGGCGAAACAGCGGCAAAGGCCGCGCTCAGACCAGCGTCGCCAGGTCGATCACGAAGCGGTATTTCACGTCGCTCCTGAGCATGCGCTCGTAGGCGGCGTTGATCTGGTCCATGCGGATCAGCTCGATGTCGCAGGTGATGTTGTGTTGCCCGCAGAAATCCAGCATCTCCTGCGTCTCGGGCAGGCCGCCGATGAGCGAGCCGGAGAAGGAGCGGCGGCGGAAGATCAGGGCGAACGCCGCCACGGGCTGCGGCTTCTCGGGTGCGCCCACGAGCACGAAGTTGCCCTCGCGCTTCAGCAGGTTGAGGTAGGCGTTGAGGTCGTGGTCCGCGGACACCGTGTCCAAAATGAAATCGAAACTCCCCGCGTGCGCCGCCATCTGCGCGGCGTCGGTGGAGACCACGACCTCGTGCGCGCCGAGCTTCTTCGCATCGGCGGTCTTGCCCGGCGACGTGGTGAAGACCACGACATGCGCGCCGAAGGCCTTGGCGAACTTCACGCCCATGTGGCCGAGGCCGCCCAGGCCGACGATACCGACCTTCTGCCCCGGACCGACCTTCCAGTGGCGCAGCGGCGAATACGTGGTGATGCCCGCGCACAGCAGCGGCGCGGCGGCGGCGGGGCTGAGGTTGGCGGGGATGCGGAGCACAAAATCCTCAGTCACGACGATGCTCTGCGAATAGCCGCCGAGGGTGGGGGTGCCGAGGTGCTTCTCGGTGCCGCCGTAGGTGCCGCCCGTCATGCCGGCGTCGCAATACTGCTCCAGACCCACCCGGCAGTTCGGGCAGGTGCGGCAGGAATCGACGAGACAGCCCACGCCGACGGTGTCACCCACCCTGAATTTCTTCACGCCCGGGCCGATGGCCGTCACGCGGCCCACGATCTCGTGGCCCGGCACGGCCGGATACTGCGTGAAGTGCCATTCGTTGCGCGCGTAGTGCAGGTCGGAGTGGCAGACGCCGCAGTAGAGGATCTGGATCTGGACATCGCCCGCCAGCGGCTGACGGCGCTCGATGACGGCCGCGGCGAGCGGCGACGTGGCACTGCCGGTGGAGAAAGCCTTGACGGAGTAGCAGGCGGGTTTGGCCATGGGAGGGAGGGGGTGAACCGTAAGCTGTAAGCGGTGAGCCGTGAGCACAAGCTGGGAGATGTGTTCGTTGCGGAGGTCGGAGGACGGAGGACCCGCCTTCGCCCGGCTACGGCGTGGCAAGCAGAGGACAGGCTTGGCCCGGCGATGCGGATACAATGCACCGTTCGATTGTTCCCTACCTGGGCGACAGCACCGGCTGGGGGTGAGGCAGCGCGCCGGCCGCCTTGCGGGCATCCACCTCGACGTGCACCTCCTTGCCGGAATTCCGGCCGATATAATCGACACAGACCGAAGCCAGCGCGGGCAGGTAGGGTGCCAGTTGCTTTTCCTGGTCTTCCACCGCCACCCGCACGCTCCACAACTCCTCGCCGCGGTCCGGGAGGCTGCCGCGCGGGGGCGGAGTGGCTGACTCCGCCATGGCGGGGGATTCCCGGGCGGTGAGCTGGAGGTATTTCTCAAAGACGATCACCAGCTTGGCATCGGGTTCCCGGGGCCATATGTTGGCCTTGGAGATGTGGGAGGGACCGCGGTAAACGAGGCTGGTCTGCCCGGGGCCCCGGCCGTATTCCAGCTCGATGATCATGTCGGGCCTGGTGCCGGCCGGCGCCTCGTGGAGCCCGCGCGCCGCGAGGGCGTCCTTGCTGAGAGCCGTCGCGAGGACGCCGACATCCTGGTCCACGCCGCCGCCCGGGTCGTTCACCTCCAGGCGGTAGGAGGTCCCCATGGGCTTGGCCGGGTTGTTGATCGCGTCGATCATCACCAGGTGGGTGGTCGAGCAGCCCGTGAACGCCCCGAGGATGGCGGCCAGCCAGCCGCCCCTCCCTAGGCGCCGGATGCTGGGGGCTGCGGGCATCACGGCCGGCAGTGAACCCCACCGCCGGGAGAATCGCAACCCCGGAGCGCCGGGCGCCGGGAATGCATCGAGGACGGAGGCCCCGCCTTCGCCCGGCTGCGGGAAATTTGTAATACAATACGTTACACATATCGGGGGCGGCGTGGAAGACCCCGCCTTGACAGCCAGGCTTGGTAAAACATAGTATTACGCCATGATCAAAACCATCACCAAGGTCGGCAACTCGCAGGGCATCATGCTGGACGCGGCGCTCATGGACCTGGCGCGCCTGAAGGTGGGTGATAAGGTGAACCTGACCGTCCACGAGGGCGGGGCCATCTACCTCACCCCGGTCAACCCGGTCATCTCACCGGAGGCGGCTTCGGTCTCGGCCAAGGCCATCATTGAGAAAAACAGCGAACTCTTCCGCCGCCTGTCATGAGCCGGGTGTGGCAGCACCTCACCGCGGAAGCAGTGAAGACCATCCATGCGCAGGTGTTGGCCGCTCATGGGGGCGGTGAAGGCTTGCGCGAGCCTGGACTCTTGGAATCGGCCGTGGCTGCTCCGCAGGCCACCTGGGGTGGCGAGCCGATCATGACCGATCCGCATGAGATTGCCGCTGCCTACCTGTTTTACCTGTGCCGCAATCATCCCTTCGTGGATGGCAACAAACGGGTGGCCCTGGCCTCGTGCCTGACGTTTCTCGCGCAGAATGAGCTGTGGGCGGTTGAGAAGCTCCCGGTCGACGACTGGGAAGCATTCGTCCTCGACGTGGCTGCGTCAAAGCTGGATCGGGACCAGACCACGAAGCGACTCAAGGCGCTGGTGAAGCGGAAAAAGAAGCGGAAGGCCGGTTGAACCACAGAGGCACAAAGAACCCAGACAGGTAAATTCCGCGGATTCAGCGGGCATTGGGTCAAAGATATTTCTTCAGGCGGGTCGTGCCAGACCAGTCAACCGCAGGCCGGGCGAGGGCTGACCGCGGGCTCTGGGAAATGTGTAATACAATGCGTTACACATTCCGGGAGGGGCGGGGCGGGAATGGAGACCGCGAGTCGCTGACCTGGCCGGTGGGAGGCGCTCAGGCGAACATCAACCGGCAGATGATGACGGAGGCGACCACGCCGGCGAGGTCGGCGAGCAGGCCGGCCGCCACGGCGTGGCGGGCGCGGCGGACGGCGACCGAGCCGAAATAGACCGCGATGACGTAGAAGGTGGTCTCGGTGCTGCCGAAGATGGTGCCGGCCATGCGTGCCTCCAGCGAGTCCGGTCCCAAGCGCTGCACGATCTCGGTGAACAGCGCCGTGGTGGCGCTGCCGCTCAGCGGCCGCACGAGCGTCATCGGGAGCAGGTCGGGCGGGAAACCCAGCGGCGTGAGCAGCGGGGCAAGCGCGCTCTTCAGGGCCTCGATGCCGCCTGCGCCGCGGAACATGCCGATGGCGACGAGGATCGCGACGAGGAAGGGCACGATGCGCAGCGCGACCGAGAAGCCCTCCTTCGCGCCGTCCACGAACTCCTCGTAAACCTTCACGCCGCGCAGCGCGGCATAGACCGGGAACAGCAGCAGGAGGAAGGGCACGGCGAGCAGCGAGAGCGTCCCGACGGCGCGCAGGAACAGGTGCTGGCCCGAGGAGTCGGTCCAGGCGGGCGCGGACACCTGCGCGGGGAAGAGGCGGGCGTGCAGCGCGGCCGTCGCCTCGTGGTAGCCGGCGGGGGCGAAGGTGATCCACACGAACAGACCGGCGAATAACGCCAGCAGCGCGCCGAGCGCGAGCCAGCCCCAGCCCGGCAGCGGGGCGGGTTCCGCCAGTTCGACGACCGGTGCCTCGGGCGGCTCCACCGCGCCGGCGGCCGGGGCGGCCCCGTCGGGGTCTGCGCGGAAAACACGCCAGTCCTGCAGCCACTTCACGACGGCGATGCCGACGGCGGTCGAGCAGACCGTCGCGATCAGCGCGGTGCCGACGATGGCGGTGGGATCCCGCGAGCCCTGGGTGGCGAGGATGGCGATCGCGGTGGTGGGGAGGAGCTGGATGCTGCTCGTGTTGATGGCGAGGAAGGTGCACATCGCGTTCGTGGCCGTGCCCGGGTGGCGGTTGAGCGTCTCGAGGTCGCGCATCGCGCGCAGGCCGAGCGGGGTGGCGGCGTTGGCGAGGCCGAGCACATTGGCGGCCATGTTCATCACCATCGAGCCCATGGCCGGGTGCTCCGCCGGCACGTCCGGGAACAGCCGCGTCATGACCGGGCGCAGGGCGNNAGCCACAGCGCCATGATGCCGACGAGGGGCAGGGCGATCTTCATCACCGCCGTGTCGGCCATCTGGAAGGCCCCCTCGGTGACCTCGCGGAGGCGGCCGGTGGCCCCGCCGACGAGGACGGCCAGCGCGACGAGGGCGAGCCAGAGGTAGTTCAGCATCGGCCGGGAGTTAAGGTGCGGCCGGTTTTCACGGCGAGCGAAAAGGGGGAGGGCGATTTCATACCCGTCGGGTCCAATGCCCCGGAGCAAGCTCCGGGAACCTTTGCTGCCACGGATCGCACAGAAAACACGGATGGCGGGCGGAACCACGGAACACCCGGAAGAGACGGAAAGGTGCAATATGATCCGGAACAATTCAGTTCCCCGCGGATTGCGCGGATAAACGCGAATGGAATACCACGAAAATCCCCGAGCACCGAATGGTGTGACAGACCAGGAAACTTGTGAGGCCAATTCAGCATCTCAAGTCATGTCCTCTCCGCGAATTCTGCGGGCTCCGTGTCCAAGGCATTTCTTCAGGCGGGCCGGGCCAGACCAGTCAACCGCAGGCCGGGCGAAGGCCGAAGCAGCCGGGGTTTCGCCACAAAAATGAATGTCACTTAATGGGTGACATGTGGATCGGGGCGCGGGTTGGTAATGTGATACGAAACCAGAGGCTCGAGGGCGGATGGGGGGGAGAGATACAATGTCACCTATTAAGTGACATGTTGCAGGGGGCGGAGGCGTTGGAGGATCCGCCGTCGCTCCAGGAGCTATGGCGGGACAAGGGCGGTTCGCGGCGGCTTGTCTGGCCGAAGCCTTGGCGAAGGCTGATCGCGGGGACTATCGAACCACTTTTAACCACTAATGGACACTAATCCTGAATTGAGGCAAGACGCCGGAGCAGACGTGGCAGATTTTTTCTAGCAAGTTCGTGTTGTGACCGTTCCTGCCCGGTGGGCGCCCGGCACGATCACCCCTGCGGGGCCACGCCTAACGGCGTGACCATCTACGCCCTGCCGGGCTTCGTCCCACACATGACTGCCAATCTGCGGAGCAGACGAGTGTCGTTCTTACGACTTAACTCGTGCTCCCACGGAGCGCGACTAGCGCGGAGATGGTCAGCCCGCGGTTTGCGTCAAGGGCTGGCCCTGAAGCGAAGCGAAAGGGTGGACGCAGCGGGTGCCCTACGGGCGGCAAGGACACAAATGAGAACAGAGTTTGTGGAGCAGCCGGGCTTCGTCCCTACGACGAAGCTCATGCTCCCAAACTCTAATTACCTTCCAGCCGGAACGGTGAAGCTGCCGGGTGACCAGCCGGTCCCTCGCCCGGTTGCCCTCGATCTTGTCGCGCCAGAACTTCGCGTTGGTCTTGGGCTGGGTGGCATGCCTGGGGCAGCCGTGCCAGAAACAACCGTCCACAAACACGGCGACGCGGAGCCGGGGGAAGATGAAGTCGGGGTGGACCCGGCCGGTGGAACGGACGCGTCGCAGGTTCTTGGTTTTAGGTTCTAGGTTCTTGGGGTTCCGAGTCCTGATCCCAGAAGCCAGACCCCGGACCCCAGAGCCTAAGCTCAGCGAGCAGCCACGTCGCCAGCCCGTGATGCCATTCGCCCGAAAAACCTGAATCAGCCGCAGCTCGGTGGACTCATTGCCCCGGCTTCTGACACGAGACATGAGTTGTGACCTCTCTCTGCTAGTAAGGTGGTCGGCCATTCCGCTAGCTAGAACTAAGCTACGCGGAGACTCGATCCCATCTTTCTTATTAGAATATTTTTGGCGATAACTTCTAAAACATGCTCTCCGACAATTGGGGAAACACTATTGCCGATCTGACGAAAGCTATGCCACTTCGTTTCATCGAATCTAAACCAATCTGGAAAACCTTGTAGACGGGCAGCCTCACGCGGAGTGATTACGCGTGGCTGCGTCGGATGAATAGGCCTAACTGCCTGATAGCTGCCGCGGTCACTACCGGTTCCGGCGCGCAACGTTGGGCAAAAACCAGACGCATCAAGGCGGACAGACCTAGTAACAGCGTCTTTCGCGCCTGGCAGCAGTGAACCATATCTTTTCGCAATACTTCTAAGGTGACGTGTGGCGATACATCCAGAGACGCGATCCTCGCGATCCAAACGCGCTATTGTTTCCATATGGCCTACGCCCGGCGGGATATGACCAAACACTCGACCCCAAAACTCAGAGCCACAATGCCGTCTTATTTTTCTCCAGGCTAATTTATCGATATCCCAAGAGTCTTTGATCTTAGTTGGCAGACCTTTGAGGGCCTCTGAAACGTTAATTCTGGCAACATCTGCTGACGGAGCAAAGTCATCCAGCGACAGGCGGCCTATTGAGCCTTTTTTGAAACCGATGAAGAATACACGCGTTCGTGTGGTGGGTGCGCCATGGTCAGCGGCGCATATGGTAAATGGCCCTAGCGTTTCGTAGTCACTCACGTGCGCTAAGGCGTCTACGCGAAGAGAAGCATGCTTATCGTCCAGAATGCCTGGAACATTTTCGGCGACAAAAAATCGCGGTTTAATCTCCGCAACTAGTTTGAAGAATTTAGCAAACAGTCCATTTCTAGAGTCCGCACTATTCTTCCGCCCAATGGAACTAAATCCCTGACAAGGCGGGCCTCCTATCACGCCATCAACCTCATCCAGACCGCTTAATTCCAAAACATCCTTTCCGCTTAGAAAGCGGATATCCTGATGCGAATGCCGCGTAGTGGGGAAGTTGAGCTTGTGGGCTGCGGCAATCCGAACATCTCGCTCTACTGCAAGAGCGACATTGAATCCCGCCCTAGCTGCTCCGAGTGACAGGCCGCCAACGCCGGCGAAAAGATCAATAACATTGCCTGCACTTTTGTGGTCTAGTTTCATTGCCGGACGAAAATGGGTTCCCGTGGAGCTGTCGACCGCTAAATCCTAATGCACTTGCAGGAGGGATAGCATTGGCAGTGCAACTCTAGGTTCATAATTCAAGCCGTCACCTTAATGAAGAAAGGCAGCCGGCGGTGAAATTTGATGTAGTTTTTTATGGCAGCTAGTGAGTTCATGTTCTCCTCGCCGATTTTGAATCCCAGGTTATCACCTATTTCAGCCGCACTTTTTCTTGGAAGCAGACTCTCGATATGGAGACGTTCTTTCAATGTAAGGTCTGGCGAATCCACCACAATTAGGTCGTCCCAATTATTCGAAAAGTAGGGCCAGTCTTTAAGCCGTGCTTTATTCAGACTGTGCCCCACGACATCCTTTTTCCCCACTATTGTTGTGATGGTGATAATTGGAGTCCCGTCACTGTAACTATACAGAGCCAGCGGCAGCGCGATCCGGTCAGAAAGCGCTCCAAATACAGATTCCATGCAGGCCTTTGCGCACTCGGTTAATAGAACCGGAAAGTGACGAGTTTGCATTTGGAGCACCTTGGCGGCTGCTGGAACAAGCTCCGGTAATCTCTCTCGCAATTTTTCTAAACGGTATTCTTGCAAATCCATATCACCGCCAGGGGGAGGGCTCCCTAGCGCTGAAGGTTGCGCGACAAGCGTAAACTTTAGAATACTGTTCGGAGCTAACGAGCGCGCCAGACTGGCGATTTCAGGCAGCTGCTGCTCCCACTTTGGCTCTGAGTAATCGAGCCATACAATCGCCGGTTTAGAATCGTTATACTCCGAAACAAACTCTGACGAGTCTATGTCTAGAAAACGAATGCAGTTTGCCGGCTTGTTAAACTTTTGTCGCGCCAGAGCGTTTTTGTTCTTTTCGAGGCAGACCATCCTAGTGACACCAAGGTGCCGCTGGATAAGGCGGAAGTCTTCCATGTAGGCGCCGCCAAGCCCGTAATACGAGTATTCACTAAATCGCTGGGGGAGTCCGTTTTCAAGTTTGTGTAGTAACTCGATGAAGAGATGGCGCTCAATCGATTTATTCGGACGTAGATGGTAGGCAATATTGGCACCACTCATTTTTTAGCCTCTTTAAGGGTGCGATCAAAACAGGCTGTCCCGACATCAGCACCAGAATGTCTATCATTGCCGAAAAGATAGACTGAAACCCGCTCGATATCTCTAATTGGTTTTGAAAACGAAATTGTGCGATGAGTCTTCGGCTGCTTCCACGCAGGCAAGTCAGGAACGTAATGAGACTCTCCAACCGTGCCAGGTAGTGACGTTAGGGTGATTACAGAATTTCTGCCCGTGAATAAATATTTAAGTTCAGTAAGTCCGAGCGGATCAGCACCAGCAAGTAGCTCTTTATGTTCTCTCTCTCTTCCTTTCCAGAGGTTCGTGTTCCCCGTAAATCGCTTCAAAGCAAACTGCATGCGTTCCCGAATCTTCAGGTAAAGACGGGAGTTGGCGTCGATACCACGTTTCGTTGTGGTGACCGGCAACTTCATCGAATCCTCACAACGGAACTCAACTATGCCGCGAATGCCAATAAACTGAGTATGATAGTTTGGGACTCCGGCTTCACCCCAGCCAGTGAGACGATCTTTGTTATTCGCGAGGACAACTCGATCATTGCACACTATGGTCCATCCCGCGTCCTCGGTTACATAACGGCCTTCATTTGCGGCATCCTGTTGGGTTTCGGTTGGCTTTGGTTGTGTATAGCCGATTGCAAGGAAAACTTCCACGCCACCAATCAGCGCCTTGTAGACATACGGGCGCACGATGTCTTTTCTCAATTCCTTATGGCAAAGGATGCGGACTAGATTTGGAGTAGCGCTCTCGCCGTTCACCGTTACTTCGAAGCCCTTTGCTAGCAAATAGCAGTAGTGAAGGCTGATGGCTCGTAAGATTGTTTGCTGAAATGCTGATTTCTTGCCCTCCGCTAGGAGGGATGCAATGTTCTCATGCAGCTTATTTACTTCGATGATGGTTCCGTAATCATCCAAGCGTGGTTCTTCACGTTGGGCCGGAAACTCCCACAAATCATTACTAAACCAAGAAGGGGGAACATGAACTTCAAAAGAATCCTTTTTGTGGTAAGAATGAACCAGGGAATCCATGCCAAGCTTAAATAGCGCACGTTTCATTCCAATTCCGACCAACCCTATTGAGCGTTCGGGTCTGTGCTCATCCTCGGACTTGCCCATTTTAAAGGCATACTCCTTGGCGATCGCCCAAGGGATTCCTCCGCAGTTATCCTCGATAGAGAATTTATTTTCGCTGAAGGTTATTTTCGCCCAATAACCTTTAAATGGCTTAGGGTCGTCACTCGCGGGCTTGTCGCTCCGAAGTATCCCGTCGATGCAGTTATCCAATAAATCCAGAATAGCGTCGTGCAATTCGATGTCCCTGGTGAGCATCCGCACAAAAAAGTCTTTGGCTGGATGCGCGTCTACCTTCACAATTTTTTCGGGCGTGGTCATAACAATCCTCCGGATTAATTGAACTTTGAGGTGCCTCAGATGCTTTCCAGCGGGCCCAGTGGGAAGCGCAGGCACAGTCATTATCCGTAAGGCCTTAGCGGGCAATCAAAAACACCTTGAAGTCAGGTTTATCTCAAGGTCTTGGTTGAAGAGTTAACTGTGATGCGAGTAGCATGAGCCATGGTAACATCGAAGCAATGGACGCAAGACGAGTTGCTCATCGCCTTAAACCTCTACCACAAGCTGACCTTTGGACAAATGCATGGGCGGCAGCCGGCGATTATGGCGCTGGCGGAGAGGATGGGGCGTGGTGCCAATAGCCTGGCCATGAAGCTCTGCAATTTCGCCTCACTCGATCCGGCGTTGAAGATGCGAGGCATCAAGGGGCTGTCGGGTGCCAGCGCGTTGGACCGGACGATTTGGTCAGAATTCCACGCCAATCTTGCCGAGGCGGCACCTGCCAGTGAAGTGGCGTTTCGCAAGTTGTTCGGAGCCGACGAGGCTAGTGAAGTGGAGGTCACGCTCAAGGAAGGCGTGCGGGTTCTGAAGGTGCCAACCGGACCGACTGATGCCAAGGTGACTGTCAAGGTGCGACGCGGGCAGGAGTATTTTCGGCAGGCGGTGCTGAACAACTTTGGCGGGCAGTGTGGTGTCACGGGCCTGGCTGTGCGCGAGCTGTTGATCGCGTCACACATTTTGCCGTGGGGTAAGCACGAGTCGGAACGACTTAATGTTCGGAATGGACTTTGCCTATCCCGCCTGCACGACGCGGCTTTCGACAATTATTTGATCTCGTTCGACGACAATCTGCGACTGCTGCTCGCGCCGCGGCTCAAAGAGGCGCTGCCGCAGCGGGCCGTGAAAGAAAATTTTGCCGCCTATGCGGGCGAGGCGCTACAATTGCCGAAAGATGCTGTGCTGCCGGATGAAAAGTTCCTTGCCGTTCATCGCGGGATTGTCTTTCAAAAATAGCACCATGTCGGGACAGCTCAAACGCAAGCTTACCAAAGCCGAACAGCACGCTGCCATCAAAGCAGCGCGAGGCATTTTGCGTCCCAAGCCGGGCGAGCCGTCTTTCACCGAGCAAATGGCAATCTGGAAAGCCGAAGACCGGGATCTTGAACGCCGCCGCGACGAGCGGCTGGCCGCGTTGTTCAAGAAGTAGCTACTCGATCTTTCCGAAGAGGCTTCCGTCTTCGATTGAGATGCTGCCATCCGGCCAGACATCGACAGGCAGGACGAATTCGTCGGTGGTGATGGCGTCGCCGAAATCGCGCTCCCCGTCTAGAAATTCTTGGATGCGGGTAAGCTGAGTGTCGGCGATCTCGCGTTGGGCCTCTAGTTCGGTGGCAAAGACGACAGGGTAATCAGTCTGGTCGTAACAAGCAGGCACATGGCCTTGAAACCAGTAGTCCCTGAAGATGGCGTAGCCGGAGCGAAGGGGTTGGTTGGATTCTTGCACCCAAAAGTTTAGCCGAATTCTAGCTCAGGCACCATAGACTATAAGTCACATTTTCAGCCGGACGTGGATTCAATGACCAAGACACGGCCCGCAGGGACGCGGGCCCTCCCAAGCGGTCGAGGTCGGCGCGTTCGGCGAGTTGTTCTTGGGAGAGGTCCTGCGCCTCGCGGCGCGAGCGGACATTGTCTCCAAATTTTCTGAGGGCGGGTTCGGTGGACGGCATCGCCCCAGACTAGCCGAATGTGGACTATCAGACCACGGACTATGAGTCACATTTCACGCTTTGCGTGAATCACCCGGCGTCGCTCGTGAGGCGAGCTATGCCGAGGCTCGTCCGGACGCGCTGCGTCAGGCGAGGAGGCCCGTTGCTGACTTCTGCCAACCCGGGGTTTGTCCGCAATTCTCGCCCGTCATCCGTGGCGAAATTGCGGCAAAGAGGACAGAGGCGGGCGTCGGCGAGCGCCGACCCTACATGGCCTAAGCGACGATCGGATTGAGGCCCTTGAGCTTGAAGTGCGGGGCGGCGGCCAGCAGGTGGGCGTCATTCGAATACACGGCCTTGAAGCCGTTGGCGGCGGCGGTGGCCAGGTGCAGGGCGTCGGCGCCGCGGAGGTAAATCGTGCGGGGCAGGCCGGCATAGACCGTGCCGATACGCTCCAGCACCTCGGGGCCGGCCGGCAGCCAGTGAAAGGCGCCGGCCTCGCGGTCGGCCCCGAACTGGTCCAGCCGGGCTTGATAAGCCTTTGGCGTGATCACGCCCTCGCGAAATTTGCGGTGGAAGGTCGAGATGATCTCCGCCTGGCCGTGCACCGCACAGGCGATTTGATCGCTCGACACCAATTCGCGGACGACGGGGAATCCGGATTCCTCGAAATACAGGCGCACCAGATAACTGGTATCGAGGTAAATCACCGCTCGTCGCGTTCGGCGGAAATACCTGCGGTCGAGTCGGTCCGACCCTCTGACTGCGTGGCTTGGAAAGCGGGCAGCAGGATGCGCCGGGAGAAATAAGGAGTGGTGGCGGGGGCCGTGGCCGGCACCAGCTTGGCCACCGGCCGGCCGCGCTCGGTGACATGCAGCTCTCCGATCGCGGCGGCCCGGCGCACCCAGCGGCCGGTCTCGTCGTGGAGCTGGCGGATGGTGATGGATTTCATGTGACACCATGTGACACATTGGGCGGGACGTGTCAAGGCGGGCGACGTATTCCGCCATCGCGGGACTGATAGTCCCGCTTCCATCCCATGACACGGGGCGTCGGCGAGCGACGCCCTTCAGGCAGACACGGCGCGTTAGGGATAACTCGCCCTACCTTATTTCAGGGCCCCGCCTTCGCACGAGGCTTCCGCCGTCGCCCTCCCCGCCTTCACCAAGTTTCGGCGAGGCAAGCGGGCTTCCGCCGTCGCCCGTTGGGCTATGGCGAGACAAGTTGGCGAGACAAGTCGGCGAGGCAAGCGTTTCCTATTTTAACGAGAGATCGTTAATTTGGACCTCCTTGATCGCCCACTTCGTTACCAATAGCCCCTTGGAGGTTCGGGTGCTAACCGGCACGGGGGTTAGATCAAAGTCGAGTTCCCTGACGCGGGCACCGGAACGTCCGTCGAGGGAAACATGGATACTCTTCGGCATGTCTTTCTCGCGGTCGGCGACGTGCAGCCAGACCACCTTTGAGCCCTCGGCCTTCGCGAGGGGGTAAAGTTTGTCGCGGCTTAGCCCTCCGATCTGGAATTTCTTGGCGTAGGTTTTCCCTTCGGGGCCGTTGCGATACACCATCGTGTAGAACTTCGTGTCGCCTTCCTTGGGCCAGACGGCGATGTGGCGGATATCGAGGCCCATGAAGGTCTTGTCGGCGACCTTGGTGACCTTGAGCGAGGCGTCGCCCATGATCGTGAGGACGCTGTCGAGGATCGTGCACTCGGTGACGAACTCGTGCTGGCGCCAGTTGAGGCCGATGAAGCCGTCCGCGCGATTGACGTAGAGGCGCTGGTTGGCGCTGACCACGGCCGAGGCGTCGATCTGCTCGATCTCGTCGTAGCTGGTCTTCCGCTTGATGCCCTTGCCGTATTTCTCGGCGAGCGACTCGAACCAGGCGACGGCATACTCGGTGAGCTTCTTCAGGTTGGCCTTCGTCTCCTTGATGCCTTCCTCGATCTTCTTCATGGCCTCGTCGGCCTGGAAACGGTTGTAGGCGGAGATGCGCTTGATGCGGATCTCGGTGAGGCGGACGAGGTCGTCGTCGGTCACCGGCCGGCGGAGCTGCTTCAGGAACGGTTTCAATCCGGCCCGAATTTCCGTCAGGACACTTTCCCACGTTTTCGACTTTTCAATGTTCCGATAAATGCGTTCCTCGATGAAGATGCGCTCAAGGGAGTCCCAGTGCCACTGCTGCTCGAGTTCGCCGAGCTTGATCTCGAGTTCGCGCTTGAGGAGCTCGCGGGTGGCCTCGGCGCTGGCCTTGAGGATGTCGCGGACGCCGAGGAAGTGGGGCTTGTCGTCGCCGGTCTTGGGGTCGCGGACGATGACGCAGGCGGCGGGGTTGAGCTGCACCTGGCAGCTGGTGAAGACGTAGAGCTGCTGGATGACCTTGTCGGGCTCGGAGCCCTGCGGGAGGTGGATGAGGATCTCGACCTTGTCGGCCGTGTTGTCGTCGACGTGCTTGACCTTGATCTTGCCCTTGGCGTTGGCCGCGAGGATGGACTCGATGAGCGACTCGGTGGTGACGCCGTAGGGGAGCTCGGTGACGGCGAGGAGGTATTTGGAGCGCTCCTCGATCTTGGCGCGGACCTTCACCTTGCCGCCGCGCTCGCCGTCGTTGTATTCGGCGAAGTCGGCGGTGCCGCCGGTGGGGAAGTCGGGGAGGATGCGGAAGGTTTTTCCCTGGAGGTGGTTGATGGCCGCGCGGCAGAGGTCGTTGAAGTTGTGCGGGAGGATCTTGGTGGAGAGGCCGACCGCGATGCCGTCGGCGCCCTCGAGGAGGACGATCGGGAACTTGGCGGGGAGGGTGATGGGCTCCTTGTTGCGGCCGTCGTAGCTGAGCTGCCAGGTGGTGGTCTTCGGGTTGAAGAGGACGTCCTTGGCGAAATTGGTGAGACGGGCCTCGATGTAACGCGGGGCGGCGGCATCGTCGCCGGTGAGGGTGTTGCCGTAGTTGCCCTGGGGCTCGATGAGCCAGGCGCGCTGGCCGATGGACACGAGCGCGGCGCCGATGGAGGCGTCGCCGTGCGGGTGGAGCTTCATCGTGGCGCCGACGACGTTGGCGACCTTGTGGAAGCGGCCGTCGTCCATGTCCCAGAGGGTGTGGAGGACGCGGCGCTGGACGGGCTTCAGGCCGTCGTCGATGTGCGGGACGGCGCGGTCGAGGATGACGTAGGAGGCGTAGTCGAGGAACCAGTTGCGGTAGGATTGCGCGAGGGGGGCCTGCTCGTCCTGGACTTTTTGGCCTTTGGGGCGCTTGGGTGGCGCCACTGGCGCCGGCCCGCCTTCGCCCTGCCCGCCTTCACCAGGCTTCGGCGAGGCTAGCGAGCTTCCGCCTTCGCCGAGCTTCGGCGAGACGAGACGGCGAGGTTCGTCCTCAGCAAGCTGAGGCGAAGGAGCTTTGGCGGCCTTGGGGCTGTCCTCGGTCTTCTGTGCTTTGTTGGATGGCACCGTTGCGGCCGGCGGGCCGCCCGGTGTTTGTCCCCCGTTCTCGCTAGGCGAAACGGAGGCAAACGGCAGCTCGGCTTGGTCGGACTTCTTGGAAGGTTTCTTCTTGGCCATTTNNGAACAGAGGGTTGGGTTTGGAGCACTCCGTTTTCTCAGTTAGCTCCTGTGCGAGGATTGGGTCGGTTTCTGTGTGTTCCGTGTGTTCTGTGGTGAAAAAATGAATCAGGCGCACCGTTGCTGGTTGCTACCAGCCCGGTGTTTGTCCGGGCCGGTCGCCCGGCAAATCGATGAGGTCCTTCTCCGCGCGGAGGTTGTCGATGATGAAGTCCTGGCGCTCGGGGGTGTTCTTGCCCATGAAGAAGCTCAGGAGCTCGTCGGAGCTGTAGAGGTGGTGGAGGTTCACGGGGTCGAGGCGGATGTTCTCGCCGATGAAGTCCTTGAACTCGCCGGCGCTGATCTCGCCGAGGCCCTTGAAGCGCGTGATCTCGTGGCTGGCGCCGCACTCGGCGACGGCGGCCTGCTTCTCCGGCTCGGAGTAGCAGTAGCGCGTGATCTTCTTGTTGCGGACGCGGAAGAGCGGCGTCTGGAGGATGAAGAGGTGGTTGTTGCGGATGACGTCGGGGAAAAACTGGAGGAAGAACGAGAGCAGGAGCAGGCGGATGTGCATGCCGTCGACGTCGGCGTCGGTGGCGATGACGATGCGGTTGTAGCGGAGGCCGTCGAGGCCGTCCTCGATGTTGAGGGCGGCCTGGAGGAGGTGGAACTCCTCGTTCTCGTAGATGACCTTCTTGGTCAGGCCGTAGGTGTTGAGCGGCTTGCCCTTGAGGGCGAAGACGGCCTGCGTCTGGACGTCGCGCGTGGCGGTGAGGGAGCCGGCGGCGGAGTCGCCCTCGACGATGAAGAGGGTGGATTCCTCGGCGCGCTCGNNTTGGCGCGCTCGCGGGCGATGTTGCGGATGCCGGCGAGCTCCTTGCGCTCGTGCTCGTTCTCCTCGATCTTCTGGCGGATGATCTCGGCGGTCTCGCGGTTCTTGTGCAGCCAGGTGTCGAGGGCCTGCTGCAGGAACTTGCCGACGAATTCCTTGATCGAGGGGCCCTTGGGGCCGACGTCGGCGGAGCCGAGCTTGGTCTTGGTCTGCGACTCGAAGACGGGCTCCTGCACGCGGACGACGATGGCGGCGTCGATGGACTGGCGGATGTCGGCGGCGTCGTAGTCCTTCTTGAAGTGGTTGCGGACGGTCTCGACGAGGGCCTCGCGGAAGGCGGCGAGGTGGGTGCCGCCCATGGTGGTGTGCTGGCCGTTGACGAAGGACCAGTATTCCTCGCCGTAGTGCCGGCCGTGGGTGAGGGCGATCTCGATGTCGTCGCCCTCGAGGTGGATGATGGGGTAGAGGGGCTCGCCGGAGAGCTCCTTGGTGAGAAGGTCCTTGAGGCCGTGCTCGGACTTGAAGGGCCGGCCGTTGAGAGTGAGGGTGAGGCCGCGGTTGAGGAAGGCGTAGTTCCAGAGCATGTCCTCGATGAACTCGGGGCGGAAGCGGAAGTCGGAGCCGAAGAGCTTCTCGTCGGGGGTGAACCCGACGAGGGTGCCGTTGCGCTCGTCGGTCTTGGTGACGCGCGACTGGGACTTGAGCTTGCCGCGCTCGAACTCGACGACCTTGGTCTCGCCGTCGCGGACGGCCTGGGCGCGGTAGTNNAAGGTCTCGGAGTCGTATTTCGCGCCGGTGTTGATGATGGAGACGCAGTCGATGAGCTTGCCCAGCGGGATGCCGCGACCGTAGTCTCGGACCTTGACGGAGCGGTCGGTGAGCTCGACCTCGATCTTCCGGCCGCCGCCCATCATAAACTCGTCGATGGAGTTATCGATGGTTTCCTTGAGGAGGACGTAGATGCCGTCCTCGGCGTGGGCGCCGTTGCCGAGGCGGCCGATATACATGCCCGGGCGGAGGCGGATGTGCTCGAGCGAGCTGAGGGTCTTGATGCTGGCTTCGGTATAGTTGGACGCCATTTTTACAGAGGACGGAGGGCGGAGATCAGAGGACGGAGGACGGAGGACAGAGGACGGAAGACAGAGATCAGAGGACGGAGGACAGAGGACGGAGGACAGACGGGCGAAAAGCAGAGGTGCTCACCGGTGGCCGAATAGAGACGCCGCGAAGCCCCGGCTGACAAGCGCAATTGCACCGTTGCAGCCCGCTGGCCGCCCGGTGTTTGTCCCGAGTTCTGCGCCAGCCGCCCTGCCGCGCTGCGCGCTGGCGGCTCCGATGGCGCAAACACGGGCAAAAAATAGAGAAGGCAGGATGAAGAACACAGAGGAGCGGGGGTGTCCGCTCGTTGCCTGATACAGAGGACGAAGCGGTCGAAGCGACAAGGAACAAGTAACAAGAACCAAACACCTGCCGGCTTGCCCGGGCCGCGGAACCTGGCAGGCTGACGGGCTACAGAGCAACCATGATGAAAATACTTTTAGTGTTCCTCGGCCTGTTGCTCGCACTCGGTGTTGCGGCCTACCTCTTCCTGGCCAGCCGGCTCGATTCCCTCGTGGTGCACGGAGTCAACACCTACGGCCCGAAGCTGACCCAGACCAAGGTGGAACTCGTCTCGGCCAGCCTGTCGCCGCTCACCGGCTCCGGCAGCTTGACGGGCCTGTCGGTCGGCAATCCCGCGGGGTGGAGCGACGGCCGGGCGTTTTATCTCGGCAAGGTGCAGGTGGACGTCGAGCTGCGGTCGGTTCTGGGCGATCCCATCGTCATCAACGAAATCAGCATCGACCAGCCGGAGTTTGCCTACGAGTCCACGTTTATCTCGAGCAACATCAAGGACCTGTTGAAAAACATGGAGAAGTCNNCTCGGCGTGGCCGAGGGCGGGATCACGGCCGGGCAACTGTCCGGGGTGCTGATGAACCGGGTGCTCGGCGGCATAGTCGCGGGCACGGCCAAGGCGCTGGGTTCGGAGGACCTGTCGGTCGACAAGATCAAGGCGGCGGCCAAGAAGGCGGCGGATGAGCTCAAGAAGATGTTTGAGCGGAAGCAGCCGTGAAAGGCGGAGCCCCGGGTATTTTTTTCCACCGCGAACACCGACAGACACGGGAGCCGGCGGATTTTACGGCGCGCCCGGTGAGTGACATTCCCCGCATTTCATTTGATCCGGGGAAGAAATCGTCCAGCTTCGCCGCATGAAAAAATCCCCCCTCGCCGTAGGTTGCCTGCTATTGGCCCCGCTTCTGATCGCTTCGACGGGCTGCACGACCAAGGAAAAGACGGCGGCGCAGCAGGCCGAGGAGGACGAATACGTCACAGTCACGGTGACGGGCAGCAACATCCCGAAGAGAGTGAGAAAGTCCGACATCGCCGCGGGCAAGGTGGCGAAGGACGAGCAGATGCAGTTGATGGACAAGGACGAATTTGCCCGGAGCATGCGGCCGGGCGCACCGAAGAGCAACTGAGGGGAGCCTGTGGCGCCGGGCACGGTGGGTGCTCCGCCCCTTTGCCGGGTTGACGACCACAACCGGGGGCGAAAAACTCAAGGCATGAAAGTCACTTACTACCTCGAAGTCCTGTCGTCGTGGTGCCACTGGGCCGACCCGGTCTGGGCGGAATTGAAGCAGCGCTATGCCGGGCGCGCGGAGTTTGAATGGCAGATCGCGCTGATGTCGCCGGGTGACTTTCCGGTGTCGCGCAGGCAATGTGACTGGTTCTACCGGCGCAGCGGCGGCACGGTGATGCATTCATCCTACAGGCTGAACTCCGGCTGGTTTGAGGCGAAACGCGCGGGGCGATACGAAGCACCCAACCTCGTGGTCGAAGCCGCGAAGGATTTTGGCTTCAGCGGCGACGAGATCCGGCTGGCAATGACGCACGCGGCGCTCCGCGAGGGCCGCAAGGTCGGCGACCTGGCCACGGCGCTGCGGATTGCCGCCACCGCGGGCACCCGCCTTCGCCAAGGCAGGGCTTCGGCGCGGCCAAAAATCGACCCGAAGAAGCTGCGGGCGGCGGCCGAATCGAAGGCCGTGGCGGACCGGGTGGCGGCGAGCACGGCGGCATTTCACGCGCACCAGATCAACCAGCGGCCGGCTTTTGTCCTGACGGATGCGATTGGCGACAAGGCGGTGTTCTCCGGGCTGGTGCGGATCGAACCGCTGGCGGCGACGATTGACGCGATGCTGGCGGACGAGGCGGCCTATGCCGCGCACCAGGCGCACTTCGGCCCGGCGCCGCAGGCGTGAGGCGCCGGGGCAGGACGGATTATCCCTGATCCGCCGCGGGCAACGACGCGTCGGGGATCCGGCCCTCGCCAAGGCTACGGCGGACAAGCAACGCGTCCGACCGGAAGAAAACGCCGGCAGCGGTCCGCCCCGCCGGTGACACCGGCGGGCGTTCAGCTCACGCGGCGGTATTTTACCGCCGGAATCTTCACGCGATGACCGGAGTCGAGATCCGTGAAGATGTGCCAGAGCGGATCGGTGGTATCGTGGACATACACCTCGAGCCGGTGGCCTGGTTCATAGGAATATTCCTCCATGGCGAAACCGTGATCCTCGTGCTTGAGGGCTTCGCCGAGTTCTCCGCTATGCGGCTCGGTGATTTCAATCTTCCAGTTCATGAGGCGGAAGGGGTTGGGATGAATGGGGTGAAGAGTGCTCCCTCGCAGTTTGCCCTGTGGCGGGAGCGGGTCAAGCGCCCGGCCAAGCCTGGCCCCGGTGCGCGCGCAGTGAAACACGGCACCCCGTGCTCACTGCTGTGAGCCCGGGGCATGTCCTCGTTTCTTGCTACGCAAAAACGAGGCAGGGACACCGTTGCGGCGTGCTCGCCGCCCGGTGCTTGTCCCGAGTTCTCGCGCGTTACCACGTCGCGAAACACGGGCACCCCGTTGCTCACTGCTGTGAGCCCGGGGCATGTCCTCGTTTCTTGCTACGCAAAAACGAGGCAGGGACACCGTTGCGGCGTGCTCGCCGCCCGGTGCTTGTCCCGAGTTCTCGCGCGTTACCACGTCGCGAAACACGGGCAAGAGAAAGGCGGCTCCGGGAGGAGCCGCCTGGATGGCTAAGAAACAGCGGAAGGCTTTAGAGCTTCTTCTCGAGGCTCATGTAGACAAAGCGGCCCACATCCGTGTAGAGGAAACCCGGATAGCCGTTCGAGTTGCCGCCCTCGCCATCGGCGTGCGGGGGATCGGTGTCGAGGAAGTTATCGACCCCGGCGGTTACCTTCAGGTCGGACCACCAGCGGCGGTCGGCCGCATTCTTCGCAGGGAAGAAGTTGTAGCTGACCTGCAGGTCATAAAATATGGTGGAGGCGACCCGGCGGGGCGCACTGTTGATATCCAGTTCATTGAAACCGTCGGTGTAGGTGCCGGTCAGGCGGGTGTTGATGCCGGTGTAATTCCAAGCGACCCAGGCCTGCGACTTCCAGTGCAGGTAGGCGTCATCGGAAGTGGAACCCGGGACTTCCGTCTCGATGAGTTCCAACAACGCGGCACCCGAAGTATTCGCGACTTTGAAGGAATCCATGTAGGTGGCGTTGATACCCGCTTCGAAGCGACCCATGGTATCCGTCTTCCACACATAGCTGGTGGCGATGTCGACACCCTGCACCTCGTTCTTGCCAAGGTTGCGGAACACCGAGTTGACCTGGACCAGGTTGTTGGCGAAGTCGCGGATGATGGTTTCGCCGGGGATCAACTGGTTGGTAAGCGAGCGGTCGAGGGTGTCCTGCGGGTTGCTGCTCACCACGCCGTCGCGCTCGATGCGCCAGAAATCGAGCGAGAAGGTGAAGCCGTCCATCTTGCCCTTGGGGGTCCAGACGACCCCGACATTATACGACACGGAGTCCTCGGGGGCCAGCAGGGGATTGCCCCGGAGGGTGATGGGTTGCTCGGGCTCGTTCACGCCGGAGACCGGGTCGTTGATCGGGGTGAGCGCATTGACCGGAGGGGAGAAGAGCTCATAGAGGGAGGGTTCGCGGAAGCCCTTGCCCCAGCTGGCGCGGAAGACGAGGCTGTCGTCCATCGGCACCCAGCGGAGGCCGACCTTGGGCACAAAGGTGCTGCGGTTGCTGGTGAGGAAGTCCTCATAGCGGCCGGCGAGGTTGAGCGACAGCCGGTGGGCGAAATCCACCGAATGCTTGTCGCTGAAAAGCGGGATCTCAAACTCGGTGAAGTAGGAAGCGACCTTGCGCTGGCGGGCGATGGGCGACGAAGCCGTGGCGGCGAGGATTTCGCCAGCTTGCAGCACCGAGTCAGGCCGCTGGGTGATGGCTTCACGGCGGTAGTCGACGCCGAAAGCAAAGCCGACGCTGCCGGCGGCCATGTCCATCAGCTCACCAGTCGTCAGGTTGATGCCGACATCCAGCAGGCGCGAGGCATTGTAATCACGCTGGTAATGAACGGCATAATTGACCGGGATCGAGTTGGACGGGATCGGATTCCGGAAGTAGCCGAACGGGTTATACGGCAAGGTGGTGCCGATGTAGGTCGGGCTGGCCGGATTGAAGATCGGATCGGCGGCGTTCAGGGCCCGCAGCATGCGGTTGGTATTGATCAGGCGGTTGTTGGAAGAGTTCTCAATCTGGCTGTAGCGGACCTTGGCATCGATGGTGAACTTGTCGGCCACGTTGTCGAAGCGGAGGCCACCCGTCGCGCCGAAAGCGACATTGTGGGTCTCGTAAACGCGGTTGCCGAACTCGGCGAGACGGATGCGCGAGCTGCCCGAGATATCCTGATTGAAGGGATTGAACGGATTGAAGGCACCCGCAGTGGCGGTGCGGCCGAGGCCGGCGGCGGTTTCCGCCGCCGTCAGGATCGGATTGGCGGTGCGGGCCGGGATGACGATGGTGGTCGCACCGGGGGAGGCAAAGTTGCCGGTGGCGTAGGGAGCCAGCTCGTCATACTGGGTGACGTCCTGATACATGGCGTCGCCGTAAAACTGGACGTTCTTGCCGAACAGTTCGCGCTCCCAGGCGGCAAACATGCCCCGGCGGTTGACCTGCGGATACGAGCCGGAGAACTCATTGAAGTTGAAGGTCGAGGTGCGGGCGGTGGAATAGGTGTATTGGCTGGCGGGCACACTGCCGTTGTTGGTGTCCTTGACGGCAAAGGTGCTGCCGAAGAACGTGTTCACACCGGCGGCGACGCCCGGGATGTTGCCGCCCGGGGCCAGCCCGAGGGCCAGTTCGACCGCGGCGCGGGTCAGCTGGAAATTAGGCGGCGAGGAGTTCGAGCTGAGGAAGGGGGGGACAGCCGAATAACTGCGGTCGCGATTAAAGATCGCCTGGCGCTGCTGGTAGTTGGCGCCGAAGGTGAGGCTGCCGGTGTCGGACCTGACGCCGTAGACGAAGTTGGCGCTGAAGTCCGACGAATCCCGGTCAGTCGTGTTGCCGTAGTTCACGGTGGCCACGGCGCCGTCGAAATTGCGGCGGAGGATGATGTTGACGACACCGGCGACGGCGTCGGCGCCGTAGGTGGCGGAAGCGCCGTCTTTCAGCACCTCGATGCGCTCGATCGCGGCGAGCGGGATGGTGTTGAGGTCAACGAACGCGGTCGTGCCACCGGTGCCGACCGGATAGGCGGCCACGCGGCGGCCGTTGATCAGCACGAGGGTGGTGTCCGGCCCGAGGCCGCGGAGAGAGGTGGAAGTGCCGCCCGGGGTGAAGCCGGTGGCGTTGTTCGAGAGCGGCACGCTGCCGCCGTTGGACAGCGTCATCTTCTGCAGCAGCTCGGTGGTGTTGAAGACGCCGCTCGCCTCGATGAACTTGCGGTCGATGGTCTGCACGGGGAAGGTGCGGGCCTCGCCGGCGACTTCCGTCGTCGGGATGTTGGACCCCGTGACGACGAATTTTTCGAGTTTGACGGTGGTCTGATCGGAAGCGGCCGACTGGGCGTAGCCAGCCACCGCGCAAACG